>Ga0208794_1000196_pt1 | contig 49568 bp, 60 predicted proteins | sample 32_taG_FD_184106 | JGI IMG/M metagenome (GOLD analysis project Ga0208794, IMG submission 184106) | Marine viral communities from the Gulf of Mexico - 32_GoM_OMZ_CsCl metaG (SPAdes) (version 2) | ecosystem: Environmental > Aquatic > Marine > Oceanic | place: Atlantic Ocean: Gulf of Mexico... | reverse complement strand
CCAGAAACCTAGCATTTCTCAGGCATCTCGGATCTCAGTCCTGGTGCAGCGTAACCTGCTGCCAGGGAAGTTCTCCATTACCCATCGGAAGAAAGGTAAGGGTTGTGGGACTATAGTAGTTACAGGACTCAGGTTACACACCAGGAGTGGAAGCTGGTGTGGAAGAAGAATTAATTTAGTACTTGACTATCTAATAAGATGGGACTATATAAGTACCTGTGGCTACCGAATCCGTTTAGAAGTTTTGCAAACGGCCACACACATTAGAAAGGAACAACATGACAGAAACTGTAACAGTATTAAAGAAAGATCCCACCTGCGCTGAGCTGGTGGATGAACAGTGGCAGCAGAGGCAGGAAGACCTGAAGGACCCTGAGTACGAAGCACTGGGCTTCGACTATGTAGAACCGCATACATTCAATGATCAACCAGAAGGCTACTGGCGTTGGCAGTTCTCCTGGGGCGGGCCCAGCGACGAGCTGCGCGCATACGTGAACGAGCATAAAGAGATCCATCGGTTGGAATACTGGTACCTGGACTGGGGCGACGGCGCATCCATTCAGGTGGACCAGGACGCTGAAGCCTGGACTCAGATGCAGGAGATGGTGCACGCATCATGATCCTGCTGCTAATCGCATTGCTCCTGCTTACTATAGTAGGAGCTACGGCAGCCTTCCTGGCTGCACATGTGTTCCTGGTGTACTTTTGCATCACCTTTGTCCTAGTTTTCCTAGGAGTTCTCTGACTCTAGTAGTTCCCCGCAGCTGAAGCTGCATCTCCATCAGGCTTGTAAGGTTGGTCGTGGGTTTTACTATAGTATAGTTCTGGGGGACGTTACCTGCTGACGGAAGTTCCTATGGAAAAAAAAATAAAAAAAGATTTGACAAATAGAATAGAATGGGATATAAAGGGATAATTAACTAGAAAGACGAAAGGAAAATAAAATGTCAAAAGCTGTTAATATAATTGAAGTGTTAGAAAAAGCACACCAAAGTAAAGCTAGTGTTAGCAAAAGAAATAAACAGGCAATCATAGATGCCTATGGTAGAGCCTTAACAATGCAAAAAGTTCTAGCTGACTTTATCAAAGTAAACCGACAACTAATGATAGACTTGGCGTTTGGAGAAAATGCTAACCTATTACATGGAAAGGATTACTCTCTTCATGTACAACAAAAATTGGGAGCGAAGATTGACACCAATCTTGTCAAGGAAAAGCTTGGCGAGTTGGAATACCATAAGTGCAAAGTTCCGACAGAATATAAAACAATACAAGCTATGCCTTTATCGGAAAGCACGATTTCGAGAAATAAAAAGGCAACGATTGACGAAGTAGCTGATTTCAGAATAACTGCGTAGTACCGATAAATTGCCTACGCATTACCCATCACCGCTAGTCGGTGGTGGGGTTTTCTCTTTAGTTAAAGTACCACAGTCCAGACGGAAGTTCCATCTGCATTACTGCGTCATGTTCTTTTGTTCGTGTTGCTCTAAGATAGTTTTGGACACGGCACATGCGTCTGCGGGGTTGTTGTCAAGTAAAAAAGTTATCCACAAAAAAGATTTTCTTTTCTTGAGTATAAGATAAAATGGGAGTACTAATTCTTAAACAATAAAAAAAGGAGTTATAAATGCCTGATAATAACGACGACTTAAGAAACAGATTAGCTGTTTTAGAAAACCAATTGGGATTAAGGAACAATACTAATGTTGACACTAGGAACGATAATACTGCTATTCAAGACAATTTGTTTGGTTCTAGTTCTAGTATTAATTGGAAAGCTCTTTATAAACTCTTAGAGAGTGAGGTAGAAGAGTTAGCCTTTGATCCTAATGCCCCACAATTTGTAAAAGATTGGGCTACTCTAAGTTAATAGCTAAACTCAGAACGAAAGTTTCTCCTAGAGATTTACTCTAGTAGAATTCCTCGAGGACAGGCAAAAAGGCAGGGTATTCCCTGCCTTTTTTTTTGGGATACAATCACCTGCAGCAGCGTGGTGGGCAGCAGCATCTCCAGGTAACACCAGCTACCTGGTCATCACCAGTTCAGTAGTCTAAATCAACATTAGGTACTTACAACCAATCTCAACCACCACATATAGTTTTCAAAACCCCATTTTCCCCCTACCCCCCTGACTTCGTGGGGCGGCTTCTATAAGTTGAGTTTTAGACAAATAGAGAGTATAAAATAACTTTTATGAAAAAACCTGAAATTCCAACGGAACTTTTAAAATACGAATTAAGAAATCTACAGATAAAAGTGGCAGAGGAGTCCCGTTCCTCCTACCTTACTTTTGTAAAAAAAGTTTGGCCAGACTTTGTTGCAGGTTCACATCACAAAATTATTGCAAAAAAATTTGAAGACATTTCACGTGGAAAAATAAAACGACTAATTGTTAATATGCCACCAAGACATACTAAATCAGAATTTGCTTCACATTTATTTCCTGCATGGATGCTTGGACAAAAACCAAAATTAAAGATAATACAGACTACACATACTGCAGAGTTATCATATAACTTTGGTAGGAAAGTGAGGAACTTATTTGATCAACAAGATTTCAAAGATGTTTTCCCGACTGTCAGCTTATCACAAGACTCTAAGGCAGCGGGGCGTTTTACAACTAACGCTGGTGGAGAGTATTTTGCTGCTGGGGTGGGTGGTGCTATTACTGGTCGTGGTGCTGATCTCCTTATTATTGACGATCCTCACTCAGAGCAAGACGCACTCAGCCAAACAGCTATGGACAACGCCTACGAATGGTACACTTCTGGACCTCGACAACGTTTACAACCTGGTGGTGCTATTGTTATAGTTATGACCAGATGGTCCACAAAGGATCTTACGGGAAAATTATTAGCACAACAAACAAACGAACACGCTGACAATTGGGAAGTGGTCGAGTTTCCAGCCATCTTGAACGACAAACCGTTATGGCCAGAGTTTTGGAAACTAGAAGAATTACAAGGTGTCAAAGCTTCTTTGTCCGAACAGAAGTGGCAAGCACAATGGCAACAAGCACCAACCTCAGAAGAAGGATCAATCATCAAAAGAGATTGGTGGAAAGTGTGGCCGCGGGAGGATATTCCTGATTTGATGCATATCATACAAAGTTATGACACAGCGTTCAGTAAAAAAGAAACAGCAGACTTTAGTGCGATAACAACGTGGGGTGTCTTTAAGCCCGTGGAACACGGACCATTTCACATCATTCTTCTTGATATGCGAAAGGGTCGTTGGGATTTTCCTGAACTAAAACAAATCGCGTTAGACGAATATAAATACTGGGAACCCGAAACAATCTTGATTGAAGCGAAAGCTTCTGGTATGCCCTTAACTCAGGAGCTACGTCAATTAGGAATTCCTGTAGTTACTTATACGCCCAGTAAGGGCAATGATAAGCACGTTCGTGTTAACTCCGTAGCTCCACTCTTTGAAGCAGGTCAGGTATGGTGTACAGAAGACAGATGGGCAGAAGAAGTGATTGAAGAATGCGCTGCTTTCCCTTATGGTGAGCATGACGATTTAGTTGATTCAACAACACAAGCGTTGCTTAGATTTAGACAAGGCAACTTTATTCAGTTGGATTCTGACTATCAGGATGAGCCTTCGTTAATAGAACCACAAAGGGAATACTATGGCTAAAATTGGAAAACCTAAACGAGGAGACACAGGTCTTATTTCAGATTTGTATGAAGGTATAGAAGGGTTAATTGAAACTGGAGCAGATTTTTACAGAAGACTTGGTGGAGACACTGACGTAGATACAGTGGTTAAAAATGCTATTCTAAATAGACAGAAAAGATTTGAATATACAACTGTAAGTGGAAGAGGAAACAGAAGACAGAGAGTAAAGAATAAAGACCAAATAGCAGCAAAAAAAAATTTACTTAATGAATCATTACAACGCAGAGAACAACAACTAAGAGATTACATTGATGAAGATCCTATTTTTGGAGAGGCCTTAGATCAAATACAGGTAATGAAAAGTAAACTTACGAAAGGTAAGTCGTTAAAGAACATGCCTGAGTATACTGAGTTTTTAGAAAACTTTAAAGATATATACAAAAATAGAGCTTTAAATAAAGAGGCCTTCGACAAGTTTGATACAATTTACAATAACATAGGAACAGAAAAGGGAAGGATTCCTCAATTAAACAAAATAGTAGATGATATGTTTGAAAGGGAACTAATTCTACCTGAAGATATTTTTAGCACAGTGGATGCTATAAAAATTTTACAAGATAAAGGTTTTAAGATGCGAGGCTATACTAAAGCATCACAGCTTCCTGGTTTTGTTTATGACTATGTTTATTCTGATATAGCAAAAGTAACAAAAAATTATAGAGATGAATTTTTTAAAAAATACGGTGAAGAACCTATCGGAAGAAGTTTTTCACGAGAAGGATTTTTTAACCATGTAACAGAGAACAGCCCTCTACTAAAAAATTATTTTAATCAGCTTGGAGTAAACAGAGGGGCGGGAACCTTTGATACAACAGGAGACTTAAAAGAATTAAAGAGATTATTTGAAGATACAAAAATTATATACCCTGATGAAATAGGTAATTTTAATCCTGGAACTGAAGCTTCTCTTAATAAACCTCGTTCTTCGGATTATGTTGCAGATTATCAGGCAGGAAACATTAGATGGAATGATGGAAGTGTTATACCAAAAGATAGTCAAATGTATAAAGATATAGATAATTTTAAAAAACAAATAATAGAGTTTGCTCCCACCGATATAAATTCAACAATGATTGGTACAAACCTTAATAATCAAATTAATAGAATGATTAATAAACAAATAATAGCAGGAACTGATCCTGTTAAAGCAGCAGAAAATGCAACTGAAGTTTTAAATAAAACAGATCCAAAAAGTATGCCAAAAATTTATGACATACTTAATAAAAAAGAACAAATAACTAAAAGAGTACAGCAGGCCAGAGATAAAGGGTTAACTATGGATGTTATAGATGATGTTAGTTTAGCACACGTTAGAGATGTTGCTGATGATTACAGGTTAGCTCTCAATATAGATAATTTATTTTTAGCTCCTTTAAAATCTAATATAAGACAATACAATGTATATGATAAAGCATTAAAAAATTTACAGAGTCAATTACAATCAGGTGTATCGACTCCTGGTATGACAGCTGATATTACGAGACAGATAGATGATATTGGTAAACAACTAGAGTTCGAAGGAATAGTAACAGATGTAGGATATGGTAGAGTAGGAAAAGCTAAACCTTCAGATGATGTTGTAAAGATGTATGATGATCAAGTTGATTTTTACATGGCACAACCTGAAGATAGACTCTATACTGCAGAAATGAATGAAAGAATCACAGAAGGAGCTCAAGGACCTGGTTTTTCTGAAGGTGGAGAAGTGGTAGTTGACGAAGATACAGGCATGATGGATTATTTAACGGATAATCCACTTTACAACAATGTCATTAAACCTATTGAAGAAGCACGAGATGCTAAAGCAGAAGAATATGATTTAGAGAACAATCCTCAACGAGTGCTTCCTGTGATCATAGGAGAAGCTTTAGAATTACCAGGAGAAGCATATGATGCTCTTCCTAATTGGTTAGAAGGGGAAGATTCAATATTAAAAAATATAACTAATCCAAATGCGCTTAGCATAGCTTTAGCAAAAGCAGCGACAGGAGTTGTTGGAATAGGAACAGATCCAGTTGCAGCATTAACAAAACCTATAGGTGATCCTGATCGAATTACTACAATTCCTTATCCTACATGGGAGAAAAAAGAAGACGGTCAATATCATTTTAAAGATATGCAGACTTTAGAGTTAGCATCTGATAACCCTATCGCTATTGGTGTTGATGCATTAAAAGCAGCAGGGCTTGGAGCAGCAGAAATATTTTTTGCTTTTAATCCAATTAAACTTATTAAACTTGGAGCCAATCCTGGACTAGCAAAAAAAGTAGCAAAGGTTATTGTTAATGATTTTGCTGGGCCGATTGTTGCTTTAACAACTGCATACAACGTATCAGATATAATAGATTCTAAAAAAGCAGAAGAACTTAATGAAGCAACTAAAGAAATACAGAACAAAACATCTGAAATTGTTGATAATCCAGAAAAGCTAGAAAAGTACAAAGACGCTCAAAAGTTAGGAGATTCTCAAAACGCTGGTTATGGTTTTCCAGGTACTTATGCAAACCAAGGTTGGGCTTACGGCGGAGAGGTAACACCTGGTCCGTTTTCCGAGTCTATGCAAACAGGATTAGAAGAAGAGATAGACATAAAAGATTTAGATTTAGGACCAGCTTATGAAGGTTTTGAAGATTTAGATATTTTTGAAGAAGCAGAACGAAGTGGTAATCGACCTGTCGAAGTAGCATTGAATCTTAACAAGGTAGTTGGTGAAGTACCTAAATGGGTTAAACAAGGAAAAGAAAGAGTTAAGATGTATCTGGACAATATACTGCCTGGACCTAATACACCTGAAACAGGAACTGATCTTACTATTGTAGATGACGTTGCAGAAAACGTTACGCCACTGACGCGTTCAGAACCAGGACAAATTTTCTATCATCAAATGGAAGCAGAGTTAGAACGTGGACCTAAAGTGTACAACAGTTCTAAAGAGGTTTATGATTTTTTAAACGCAAGAGGAATTGGAAAAGTAGAAGTTATTGATTCGGAAATAAAACCAATGCTAGAAAAACTAGAGGGTATGGGTCAACCAATCACTAGAGAAATGTTATTGGGCGTGGTCCGTGAGTCGCCAATCAGGAATGTTAAATCAGGAGGCTATGGCTTCTTATCAAGAGAATTAGACGGCGAAGCAAGGAACCTGCAATATTCAGGTTACAAAGAAGACGGAGCGATACCAAATACAGACAGAGAACGTGTCCTGTACGTTGATCCTCAAGATCTACGCGGAGACACAGGAAACGTGCCTAGCAGTATGAGTGCACATAGCTTTAGTGAACCGTACGTGATTGCTTGGTCGCGGCTCTCGGACCGTGATCTAGGAGGAGCGTTTAGTGGAAAAACAGTAACGTTCGCAGATGAAATACAATCGGATATTTTCCAAGCTTCTCAAAGAATGGCAGGAAAATTAGCAGCGAAGCTGCGCCACATGACAGATCAAAACATACCGTTTGATGAAATTTCAAATGAATTACAACGAGACATGTTAAAATATTTTCAAGACAAAGGAACTGTCTTTAGAGAAAGTATGCCAAGTGCCTCAGCACTTAAAGTAGAATACGATAAGTTAATAGCATTACAAAATCAATTACGAGAACTAGCAAGAACACCTGTTCCTGAAATTACAGATGACATGTTAAAAGCAGCAAGAGGCGTAGAAGCAGAACAGGCAGCTATTTTAGATGGTTTAGTAGAAAAGTTTAATTTAGATTTAAATAGACAATTGTTTCCTAATCTACCATTTAAATTAAGAGATCAATGGGCGGATGCATCTATTAAAAGAGATATTTATGAAGCAGCATATCGTAAGTTTGTTTTAAAAGATCCAAACGCTACCGACTACTATGCAATCACACCTGCTAATTTAGTAACAAAAAGATATTCACACTCAGGATCTACAGCAACACCACAAGCAGATAGAGTAGCCGATAAGAAAGAAAGACTACAGTCATGGATAAATGGCGGACTGCAGGGTGATATACCTAGCTCAAAATATCCAGGTGTAGGTATGTATGAGTTCTATGGTGGGCCAGGAGAGGATGTAGTAACCGAAGGTGGTAAACATTTTACGTCAGCTATGGAGAAATCACTTAAACGTATTGCAAAAGAGAACAACGTCAAATTAGAAGTTTTACCCGTTAGAATATCAAGTGGTAAACGAGAGGTTTTTCAAATTGTAGAGAGAGGCACGGGTGAGGTTTTAGGTGTAGCCAACACAGGTAGACAAGCAGATGCAATTGCTAATGATATTATTGCCAACTCAGATAAAAAGGTCAACGTTAAAAGAGCCGAAGAGTTTGACACAGCACCTAGTTTTGGTGTAGAATTGACGCCTTCTATGGCGGAGGCATTTAAGGCATATATGGCCTCTGGTGGCTATGTTGCAGACGAAGAAATAGTAGGAGCTTATGGCGATTGATAATATAGATAAAAAAATACAAAATCCCACTTTACCAGAACCACAAGATTTTGACAAAGGTACCGTTCCTGTCGATATAAACGGCATGGAAATAACTGATGATGTAGAAATACTAGAAGACGGCTCTGCAATTGTAGGTGAACAAGTAGAAGATATACAAGTTGATTTTAACACAAACATAGCTGAAATATTAGACGAAAAAGAATTAGGCAGACTTTCTTCAGAATTAATGGAGAAGGTAGAAAATGATAAGTCATCAAGAAAAGAATGGTCAGAAACATATCGTAAAGGACTAGATCTTTTAGGTTTTAAATACAGGGATAGAACACAACCTTTTCAAGGAGCAAGCAGTGTTACACATCCTATGTTGGCAGAATCTGTAACACAGTTTCAAGCACAAGCTTACAGAGAATTATTACCAGCAGGTGGTCCAGTTAATACTCAAGTAATTGGTAAAATAGACGCTGCAAAAGAAGAACAAGCAGAGCGTGTTAAAGAATTCATGAATTATCAAATCATGCATGTCATGGAAGAGTATGATCCTGAATTAGATCAAATGTTATTTCACTTACCTCTTGCAGGTTCAGCATTTAAAAAAGTTTATTATGATGACGTATTACAAAGAGCAGTTTCTAAATTTGTATCGGCTGATGATTTATTAGTTCCTTACACAGCTACTGATTTATATTCTACCGAAAGAATTACACATATCGTTAAAATGAACGAAAATGAAATTCGTAAACAACAAGTAGGAGGTTTCTATCGTGATGTGGAGATACAATCATTAGATAACGAAGATCGTGTTACTGAAAAAGAAAGACAGATTGAAGGTATTCAAGATACAGGCATGGAAGATGAATATACTTTATTTGAAATGCATGTAGATTTAAACATTGAAGGAATAGATAGTGACGACGGAATTAAAGTTCCTTATATCGTAACCATTGATGAAGGATCAACACAGGTTCTTTCTATTTACAGAAACTACAAAGAAGATGATCCACTTAAAAAGAAAAACAAATATTTTGTCCACTATAAGTTTTTGCCTGGCATGGGTTTTTATGGCTTTGGTCTTATTCACATGCTCGGGGGTCTCTCCCGAACTGCAACGGCAGCACTTAGACAACTTCTTGATGCAGGTACATTGTCCAATCTCCCTGCGGGTTTTAAGGCTCGTGGATTGCGAGTTAAAGACGACGATTCTCCCCTCCAACCAGGAGAGTTCAGAGATGTAGATGCCCCTGGTGGAAGTCTGCGTGAAGGCTTAATGCCATTACCTTACAAAGAACCAAGTCAAACATTATTTCAATTATTAGGTTTTGTTGTAGAAGCAGGTACTCGTTTTGCAACTATTGCTGATCAGAAAATAGGAGATGCTGGAAAAGCAGGTGCTCCTGTTGGAACAACAATGGCAGTTATGGAAAGAGGAACAAGAGTAATGAGTGCCATTCATAAAAGATTGCACTATGCTCAAAAAGTAGAGTTTAATATTTTATCAAACATATTTAAAGAATCTTTATCTCCTACTTATCCTTACAAACCTTCAGGACAACAAGGTTTTGAAATGGTTAAACAACAAGATTTTGATGATAGAATAGATGTTATTCCTGTTTCAGATCCAAATATATTTTCAATGTCTCAACGTGTGACGTTGGCACAAACACAATTACAATTAGCACAAGCAGATCCTGCTTCTCATAACATGTATGAAGCATATAGAAGAATGTATGAAGCACTTGGTGTAAAAGATATTGTTTCTATTTTACCAACACCACAACAACCACAACCTTTAGATCCAGGTATAGAAAATTCTAAAGCTTTGATGGGACAAACGTTGAGAGCTTTTAGAGGTCAAAATCACATGGCTCACATTGATGCTCATCAAGCGATGATGTCGTCATTTTTAGTTAAAAATAATATGCAAACTTTGATGTTATTAGAGTCACATGTCATGGAACACGTTGCTTTACAAGCAAGAGAAGAAGTAGAAGAAGAAAACAGAGAAGCAATTGAACAACAATCTGCTCAATATGGTGGTCAATTACCTCAAGAAATTCAAATGCAATTCCAAGAAATCATTGAAGCAAGAACTGCGGAGAAAATTGTAGAAATGACAGAAGAAATGATAGCTGAAGAACAAGAATATTTAGAATCTGAAAACGCTGATCCGTTAATTGACTTAAAACAACAAGAAATTAACTTAAAAGCAATGGAAAATGAGCGTAAAAGAAACTATGACGAAGTTCGTTTGGGCTTAGATCAAGCAAAATTACAACAAACAGCAGATTTAACACAAGATAAGATAGATTCTCAAGAAGATATTGCTCAATTAAGAGCAAATGTTAATTTAGAAAAGGCAAATACGCCAAGAAAAGAGAAAATACAAAAAGATGTTGATTTCGAAGACTAATGCTGACCTTAAACTTGAAGAGTTTTTTATTTCTTTAATGGAAATGGTAGAAAAGTCTTCCAAAACACCAGAGGATAGTATACTTTTAGCAGGTGCTATGATGAGCATGGCTAAAGTTTTGTACTTTCAAGAGTTAGGACAAAAAGAAGGGCAGGAAATACTAAATAAAGGCGTTTTTGACTTTGTTGAAATATTTAAACCAACCATTCATTAGGAGATATTATGGCAAACACTCGAAGAATGAATAGATTAGAAGAGCTTGGCAGAGTAGATGCTGAAAGAGCTTATACTAGAAAAGGTAAAAAAAACCTTAAAGCAGAAAAAAAGAGAATTGTTGGAGAATTAAAAAGAAAAAAAGGCGGACCAGTAGGTAAATCAAAGAAAAAAATGCCAAAATCTTCTCCCCCACAAGTAGATAGAGTTAATAAAAAATTATTAGAGGAATTAAGAAAACGTAAACCTTCTGGAAGAATTAATTTAGACGATTTAAAAAGAATACTTAGACAAAGAAGACCTAAAAAAGATATTAACCGCTATGATGAATACATGAGAAGTAGAAAAAACCCACCAAAAACAATGAAGGCTAGAGGCGGCGGAATAGCTAAACGTGGTATGGGAAAGGCAAAATAATGGCACTAACAATAAAAAAACCAAAGAAAAAAACTAAAAAAAATCCGTATAGACTATCAAGTGATAGGCAACCTGGAATTGCTAAAGCAAACAAAGGTAAAAGAAAAAGAAGTATAAGAGATATTTTAAAGGATTTAGAGAAAAGAGGTTTAGGACCTTTTAAACCAGGAACACCTCGTAAAAGATTTCCAAAAATGGAACCTCAACCTTATAAACCTAAAAGATTTGATGAAAAGGATGTAAGAAGGTACATGGAATTATTAAAAGCAAAACCAAAAAGTGGTCAAGCAAAACCAGCAGTCACTAAAAAACGTGGTGGCGGAATAGCAAAACGTGGAATGGGGAAAGCAAAATGAGTTTAGATAATCCAAAACCAAAGTATATAAACGGATCAATGTATCCAAATGCTAAGATGACAGTTTCAAAAGACATGAATCCTTATGCAGGGCCTCATGTAAATAAAACTGGAACAACAGATGTTTATAGTGCTACTATGGAAGGACCTAAAGTAAAACAAAACTTAGGTGCAGGGCCAAAAGGTCAACGTAGTAAGGTACAGATTAAAAAAGTAGCATTCAAAGGTTTATTTTAATCATAAAATAGGTTAAATTTTCGTTTTAATAAAGGAGGTTATATGAACCTATTAAAAGATCTATGGTCACATATTAAAGAATGGAGTGACTGGCAGATGAAGGACTGGATCAAGGCAGCTATCGTAGCTATTATTGTTATCTGGGTAATCGGCTGGATGACAGGCGGAGCAGCGTAGTGCTTAATTTACTCGGAGGACTTCTTGGTGGCAAAGGCGGAGCCTTAAAAACCATCGCAAAAGTTGTCGACGAGATTCATACATCAGAAGAAGAGAAATTAGATAAAAAAATTTTAATGCAACGCATTCAACAAAAGCTTGCAGAAAAACAATTAGATGTTAATGCAAAGGAAGCCAGCCATCGCAGCATATTTGTTGCTGGCTGGCGACCCTTCATAGGATGGATTGGGGGCCTTGCGTTAGCGTTTGAATTCATTCTATCTCCCTGCATAGAATGGTATAGTAAATTTGCAGGACTAAACTTAACGGCTCCTGAAATTCAAACTGGGCCCTTACTAGCCATAGTCACTTCAATGCTTGGCGTAGCGGGAATGAGAAGTTTTGAGAAGGCCAAAGGATTAACAAAATGAAAAAGAAAATGAAAGATTTAAGTGGAGACGGTAAAATAACAAAAAAAGATGTTTTAATAGGTAGAGGAGTTATTGCTAGAAAAAGTGGTGGCATGGCAAAAGGTTCAAGAGAAGGTTCTGTTATTAAAGCAAGTAAAGGAACTCATGTAACCAAAGATGGAAGAACTGTTAAAAAGGGACTTTATTACAACATGAACAAACGCAAAAAAGCGGGCACGAGTCGACCTGGCAAAGGCACTGTTTCTGCAAAAGCTTTAAAACAATCAGCTAAAACTGCTTTTAAACCTAAAAAGAAAAGATAATGCCTTTTCGCTCTAAAAAACAAAGAGCGTATCTTTATGCAAATGAACCAGAAGTTGCTAAAAGCTGGGCAAAAAAACATGGGAATAAGATTGTAAAAAAGAAAGCGGGAGGGTATATAGAGGTCAAACCAAGAGGGTTTGGAAGAATGTTAAAAAATAAACGACCTACAACAAAGATATATACATGAACATGGATAAATTACTGGCTTCTGTAAAGAAGCACGAAGGGTTTCGAAATAAAGTATATTTAGATACCCTAAACAAAAGAACAGTGGGCTACGGCCACCTGTGTGTAGAGGATCACTGGGAAGATGACAAAGAATATGATGAAAAGTATTTGGAAGGAATTTTAGTTCGTGATTTACAAAATGCCATCGAGGGTGCAGAGGATTTAATAAATAACTGTCCTTCTGGTGGTAAAGCAAACATCAGTGATGATGCAAAAATTATAATTATAGAAATGGTATTTCAGCTAGGAAAATCAGGTGTTTCTAAATTTCGCAATATGTGGAAAGCTCTTCAACAAGAGCCGCCTCAGTATGATGTTGCGAGTATTGAAATGCTCGACTCCCGTTGGGCAAAACAGACACCTAACAGAGCTAAAGAGATGGCTGAACAGATGAAAGAATGCGCTTAGAAAATTTTTTTACTTATTATAAAAAAGAATTAATTGCTAGACAAACTACTGTTGAACAAGCTATATTACAAGGCGTTCCAAATTGGGACGAGTACAAGTATTTAACAGGTAAGTTACATGCTTTACAACAAGAAGTACAGGAACTCACGGACCTGCTAAGAAAAACGGAGCTAGAAGATGAATAAGACAGCAAGTAAACTAATTATGCCAAAACATATTTGGGATGGTAAAAAGAAAGAGAAACAAAAGAAAGACATAGAAAAAGTGCCTCAACCAACAGGATACCGTCTTGTTTTATTTCCTTTGAAATTAGAAGGAAAAACAGCGGGTGGTGTACATCTTACTGATGCAGCTATTGAACAAGCTTCGATTGCTACTAATATTTGTAAAGTTATCGCTGTAGGACCTGATGCTTATCAAGATAAAGATAAATTTCCTAATGGTGCGTGGTGCAAAAAAGACGATTGGATTATCATTACAAAATATGCTGGAGCTAGACTTAGCATTGATGGTGGTGAACTTCGCATAATCAACGACGACGAGGTACTGGCCGTTGTCGAAGATCCTAGAGATATTTTGCCAGCTAATTTAATGTAACATGGAGAAGTCTATGCAAGAAGTACAAACAAGTAAATCAGAAAAAATGGTTCCTATAGATACATCAGGAGATGCTGTAGATGTGGAATTAAATGATACAAATGATCAGGTTCAAGTAGAACAGGTCCAAGAAGAAACTCCTCAAGTAGAAGTACAAGAGACTCCTACGGAAACAAAATCAGAAGAGTTAGAAGAATATAGTGTAGGTGTAAAAAAACGAATTGATAAGCTTACAAAAAAAATGCGTGAAGCTGAACGCAGAGAACAAGCAGCTATTGAGTATGCTAAAAAAGCTCAAGAAAAATTAAAACATGCTGAATCTGTCGGTATGACAAAAGATCAAAGAAATATCGAAGAAGGTACAGCAAGAATAAAAACTCAAGAAGAGTTTACAAAAAGAGCTATGGAAGCGGCTATTCAAGCAAATGATGTTGAAAAACAAGTAGCTGCACAACAGCAAATGGCTAAACTTGAACTAGAAAAAGAAAAAATAAAAGTTTCTCAAAGAAGATTAGAAGCTGCTAAACTAGCACCAAAAGAAGAAGAAATTCCTTCTTTTGATAATCAAGTTCAAGAACAACCATCACAACAAGCCCCTAGACCAACTCCTGAAGCAGAAGATTGGGCTGAAGCTAATCCTTGGTTTAACAAAGACAGAGTAATGACAGCCTCTGCTATGGTAATTCATCAAGATTTAGCAGAAGAAGGGTTTGACTTAAACGGACAAGATTACTATAATGAGATTTCTCGAAGAATTCGAAAAGAGTTTCCTCATAAATTTGAGGATAAGTCGAAACCTACTCAAAAAGTAGCTTCGGCTGTGAGAACATCGCCCTCTGGGCGCCGCACTGTGAGACTCACACCTTCACAGGTAGCTATCGCAAAAAAACTTGGTGTGCCGCTCGAAGAGTACGCAAAACACGTGAAGGAGGCGTAAATGACTACAGATAGTAAACAAAAAACCTCACGCAAATTAGAGACCCGTGAACAACAAACTCGTAAAAAAGGTTGGACTCCACCATCTAATTTAGATGCCCCTGAACCACCAGAAGGTTTTCACCATCGGTGGGTAAGATTTGAGTATAGAGGTACGCAAGATGATAAAAACGTAGTAGCTAGAATCAGATCGGGATATGAACCTGTAAGAGCAGATGAATATCCAGACAGGATAGATTTACCTCATTTAACTGAGGGAAAATTTAAAGGTGTCATTGCAGTAGGTGGATTAATGTTAATGAGATGTCCGCTGGAAGTTAAAGAATCAAGAGATGAATACTTCTCTAAGATGACTAATGATCAGCAAAAATCAGTTGACAACGATCTTATGAGGGAAGAGCACCCCTCCATGCCAATTTCTCAAGAAAGGCAGTCTCGGGTAGAATTTGGTGGAAACAAAAAATCTTGATGGGCAAGATCTATGTTCCACTCAATAGTCTAAAGGAGACATATTATGGCTAATATAGATGCAGCATTTGGTTTACGTCCTTACGAAAAATCAGGATCTGACTATAACAATCAAGGCATTAATGCGTATCCTCTTAACTTCGACGGCTTGACTACAGGTTCAACCAGTAAAATTTATACTGGAACACCAGTAATCCCTCTAGCTAGTGGGTTAATAGATTTACCAGGAAATGCTAATGGCGGTACAGTTCCTTTGTTAGGTGTTTTTATGGGTTGTAAATATATTGCAACTGATGGAACTCCAACGTGGGCACCATACTGGCCAGGTTACGCGGCAATTAAGCCGTCAACTGAAGCTACTGCTTATGTATGTGATAATCCTGATTCATTGTTTGTAATTAATGCAGATGGTGCGTTACCAGATAACGCTCTTTTTGCTAATGCAAACTTTGCAACAGCAATCACAGGCACTGATTCAAGTGGTTATTCTCTAGGAGAATTAGCTACAGCAACTATCGCATCAGGATCTGCAACTTTAAATATGAAGATTGTAGGATTTGATGATGAAGCTTCAGTATCAGAAGGTGCAGTTGATAAAACTGCAGCAGGTCGATTAGCGATCGTAAAACTTAACGTTCATTTTATGAACTCAACCTCAGGGATATAGGAGATAGGATATGGCTATTAATAGAGCACAGCTTGCCAAAGAACTAGAACCTGGTTTAAATGCCCTGTTCGGTTTGGAGTACGCACGCTACGAAAACGAAGCTGCTCAAATTTTTGAGCAAGAAACAAGTGACAGAGCTTTTGAAGAAGAAGTTATGTTAGTTGGATTCGGACAAGCTAATGTAAAAGCAGAAGGGTCAGCAGTTGGTTTTGATACTGCTTCTGAGTCTTTCACTGCTAGATACACTCACGATACTATTGCACTTGCATTTAGTTTGACTGAGGAAGCTGTTGAAGACAACTTATATGACAGTCTATCAGCTCGTTACACAAAAGCCCTAGCAAGATCTATGGCTTACACGAAACAAGTTAGAGGCGCTAACGTATTAAACAATGCGTTCACAGTAGCTGGTGGAGACGGAGTTAGTTTAGCTAACACTGCTCACCCAACAGCACTAGGTGGTAACTTCTCAAATAGAAGTGCTACTGACGCCGACCTTACTGATGTTTCATTAGAACAAGCGATGATTGACATTGCTGGTTTTATCGACGAAAGAGGCTTAAAAGTTGCAATGAAAGGACAGAAATTAATCATTCCTGTTAACATTCAATTTGTAGCTGACAGAATCTTAGAATCTACTCTAAGAGTCGGTACTGCTGACAACGACATTAACGCTCTGAAAAACATGGGTATGCTACCAGGTGGTTACACTGTTAACCATTATCTAACAGATACGGATGCATATTTCATTAAAACAGATTGTCCTAATGGATTTAAACACTTCACAAGAGCTGCCCTTGCTACTGGCATGGAAGGTGATTTTGATACAGGAAACATGAGATACAAAGCAAGAGAGAGATACAGCTTTGGTTACTCAGATCCTAGATGTGTTTACGCGTCACAAGGTTCGTAAAAAACACTGGATCCTCCCAGATCAAAGAAGGCGCTTGTAAGAGCGCCTTTTTTGTTTTAAAATACAATTTACTCAAGACTTAACAAGACAACTAAAAGGAGGTTGACATGGGTACAACTACATTTTCTGGTCCTATAAAGGCTGGAACAATTAAAGAAACTACAGGTACTACGGTTGGTACTGATATGAAAAATACTGGACAAGTTTTAATGGCGCAAACGGCATCTGTTGATTTATCCAATGGTGCTATCGCAGCATCTGCTCTTGATATTATTATTCCAGCAAATTCACAATTAGTGGATATTGTTTTTGATAGTATTACAGCAGCATCTGGTGCTACTAACATCAGTATTGGTAAAGTTGGTGGACTAGCTACAGCATATGTTAATACTTTTGCTATTGGAACAACTGTAGGACTTAAACGTCCAACTACTCAAGCTGGTGGAGCATTAGCATGGGAAGATGTTGGAACAAGTGATGTAAGATTTAATGTAACTAACTCAGCGGCTACAAGTGCTGGTGAACTTAGAGTTACTATTATGTATTTACAAAACAATAACCTAGGCTAGGTTAGTATGGGTATGATTTATACAACTCCAGGAGTATCAACTTCTACAATAACTTCTACTGGCGATGTTGCATCAGTTCCAGCTAGAATATTAAGTATGTATATTGTAGGTGCAGGTACTGCAGGGTCTGTTGTTTTAAAAGATTCAAGCGGTGGTTCAACACTAGCAACTATTAATACACCAGCAGGAGCTACACTAACTCAAAATATAGATTTTGGTTCTGAGGGTTTAAATTTTAAAACAAACCCACACGCAACATTAACAAATATTACATCCGTATTCTTTGTATATGGCTGATAATCAACCAAGACGAAATAAAAAGAACTTCCGCCCCACCAAGTCTGGGGCGGGAATGACTAGAGCAGGAGTCAAAAAATATAGAGCCATGAATCCTGGTTCTAAATTAAAAACAGCCGTAACAGGCAAAGTTAAAAAAGGATCTAAAGCCGCAAAACGTAGAAAATCTTATTGTGCTAGAAGTGCAGGACAAATGAAACAATTTCCAAAAGCAGCAGCAAATCCTAACTCAAGATTACGACAAGCAAGGAAACGTTGGAAATGTTAAAACCATCAATAATAGGTATTGTCCTTGCAACGATATTAATATTTTTTTTAAACAGTATGATGAACTCAGCATTGGGTGCAGATACCAACACGGTGAGTTCTACCGTAGTGACGGATAAAAGTGTACCTACCGCAAATGCTCCAAGTGTTGTTGTTAATAATTCTGATGTTTGTAAAGTGGCAACGTCAGGTGCAATACAAACAAATATACTTGGTTTGGCTACAGGAATTGTAGTGGACGACGAGCTGTGTCAATTGCTCAAGCTCAGCAGACAACTATATGCAAGTGGCCTTAAAGTTGCCGCAATTTCACTTCTCGCTCAAGACCCACGAGTGTTCGATAGTTTAGTTATGGCAGGCACACCACCTCCATATATGGGTTCTATTGGCACCGAAGCTTTGGATAAATGGAAGTCAAATCCAGATATGATACCAGAGGGAAGTGTTGTATTTAAAGATAATGTTTTAGAAATTAACACACAAGAAGAGGATGTAGACGATGGCGAATTCCAAAAGTTTTTATTTTTGGCTATGGCTATGTGGATTGGCGTTCCTATCCTTTTCTAGTAAAGCGGTAGATTGTTCAACAGATACAGTTGGACTATGTGCTCCTACTATCGAAGAGATAATAGATGAAACAATCACAGAAACTATAGAATACGAAGCAGATGGATATACTGTAACAACTACTACAGAAACAACGACAACAACTACTACAGTTACTAACGAAGACTCAGGAAATATTTTAGATGGTGATGCTGGATATGTATCGTCAAACAAAGAAGGTGATATGGATATTGATTGGGGTGGTCAAGGACCTGCAAACATGCCATCAGGTAGTGGTTGCTATAATTTAGGCACAGATAAATGTGCACAAATAACAGGTTCAGGTAATAGCACATCAACCATGGGTGTAGAGGGTATGGGCACCACTTTTATAAATACAGTTGATATATCTGACCTTGATATAGAACATGGAGGTAGAACTAATTACAGTATCAAAGTAGACAAAAGAGATGCGCAAGATCGTATTTATATGCATATTACGGGTAAGAATGGTACCACCAATGTATTTAGTGGAACCGATATATTATCAGAATCTGGTGTAGCAAGTGGTTATCAAGAATACGCTAGTGGTTTTGATTTTTCAGGGACAATAACAACATTAATTATCGAGGTTGGAGGGCGTGATGTCAATATGGCAATTGGACCGCTCTTTGATGATATTACCATAAACGTACTTTACAATGTAATATCTACAATTGTGCAAGAATCTATTACAAGTGTAGAAATGTGGGTTGCGTACGGAGGAAGCACTGAAACAGAAATTATAGATATTGTAGACAACATTATTGAGCATAATGATTTTGTAGAACAACCAAATGGAGAAATAGAAATAGAACCCATACAGGAGCCAGACTCAGATGTTTCTTATGAAATGGTAGAAATAGAGATGGAGATGGAAATGCCTGTAATGGAGATAGAAATACCAGAAATGGAAATAGAAACACCTGAAATGGAAATGGCAAATGTAGAGACAGAAATAGAAATGGAGATGGAAATGGAAGTATCTGAGCCAGAGGTAGAATCTCAACCAGAACCAGAGCCAGAGCCACAGCCAGAACCAGAAATGAAGGAACCAGAGACAGAGGAGGTGCAAAATGAACCTACTGAAGAAGATACTGAGGAAACTGAAACTGATACGCAAGAGGAGCCTAAGCAGGAAGAAAGCCCATCAGAGGTTGCTAAAAATGAAGATAGCGAAGAAGATATGGAAGAAACAGAGGATAAAAATGAAGACGAGGTAAAGAAAGAGGAGGCTAAAAAAGAAGTTGCCGCAAAAAAAATATTAAAGAAGATGGGCGATAAGGGTAGATATGACTCAGCAAATCAGTTAAAAACATTGATTGTGATGCAAGTATTGGGAAACTCAAAATCATTCTTTGACTCACAGCAACAACTGAATGATATTGATGGATTTTTTACGGATCAATTTATTCCTGATGCTGAACTTACAACTAACAATATAGCACAATACTTTTTGTTTGCAGGAAGTGATGGGCTAATGAACGAAATGGTGATGCAACAGTGGCAGAAGTAGAATTTGCAGGACTTAAATTTAAAGGCGGGAAGATATTCATTATCTTAACAGCACTCGGTACATTGATGGGTGGTGCATGGGGCGTGTTTGAATTTTACAAAGACTATCTCAATATGAAAGAAACTATATCAGCGTATGTTGCACCTGACCTTTCAGGTTTTGATAAACGTATAGATTTAGTACAACAAGAAGTAGAAATGATGCAATCTGAAATGAGTATGATTTTAGAAGAAGTTGGATTGGTGGCAGATGTAGCTAAAGAACTAAAGAATGATTTAAAAGCAGATGTAAGACGTATTGAAACAATTGTTGAAGATGTAGAAACAAGAGTCAAAGAAGACGCTAGATCAAATGAAAGAGAATTAAAATCTACGGTAGATGGTATTGAAGAAGATATGAATAAATTAGAAAAAGAGCTTGAGGAAGCGATGGCAGAATTACAAGAGAGCATTGATAAGCAAATAAAGTTAACTCTTGAAAACCCTCTTAATCAAATGAAATAATGGCTAAGACCCCATCTAACGAATACTTTACACCTAAACCTAAAAGAACAAGCATAGGTCATTCTAGTAGATCAAGACCTAAGAATAAAAGAAAGAGGCTGACATGGAAAAAATACAACCGACAAGGCAAGACATAATAGAAGATGTTAGACTTTGGTCTAAGAACTTTTTAGAGGTTTCTAATGTTCATTTAGGCGGCGTACCTGCGTGTCCTTTTGCTAAAAAAGCATGGGCTGATAACAAAGTGTGGATTGCTGTTAAAACCAAACACAGCACTTATAAAAAAGAATTAAATGATTGTCTTAAAAATTTAGATTTTACAAAAAAGGAAATACTAATATTCTGTGACCCCTATTATAGCTATTCTCCTGATGATCTTCATTATGTCACCGAAGCATATAACGAGTGGTATAACTCAAAAGACATCTATTTTATGAGTTTTCACCCATCTAATCCAGCTACCGAAGATGAACAACAGTTTTTAGTAGCTCCTACTGAAAATAAAGAAATTCACGAGTCATATCCAGAGTATAAATATTCCATGATGTTGGTACAAAAGTTCTCGCAATTACAGGAAGCTTCTGATAAATTACACAGACAAGGCTACTATAAGTTGTGGCCTGACGAATACTATCAAGACGTTGTGGTATCTCGTTTTAATAAATATAAAAAGATCTATGGAGGTCTATCATGATGGGCAAAAAGAAAACAGCCATGAAACGAGGTGGCTCAGTTAAAAAAAGAGCTATGAAAAGAGGCGGCACAGTTAAAAAGAAAGCTGGTGGCAGAATTGGAAAATTAATTTCAAAAACTAAATTACCTTTACACAAATTAGATGCTATGGGCTTGTTAGCTGGTGCAGGTGCTGCAGGTGCAGCTGGCAAAGGTCTAAAAGGTTTAGTGGGTAAAATGGCAGGAGCTGCTAAAAGTGCTATAAAAAAAAGAAAGAAAAAACAAGGTTACAAAGCTAGAGAAGATGAATCTATAGGTATGAGGCTTGGAAAAGAATCTGGTAAGAAACAATCTATGAAAGATAGAAGAAATGAATCTTATGGAAAATTTGGTAAACGTCCAAATCAAAAAATTAACAGACGTGGTGGTGGTGTTGCTAGACGTGGTATGGGCAAAGCTAAATAGTTAAATGCCAACTTATGCTAGCACAGCAAATTTTGACTTTTCTATTGATGAAATAGTTGAAGAAGCTTTTGAACGATGCGGTTTACAAGATCGTACTGGATACCAACTTAAAACCGCTCGTCGTTCTTTAAATCTTCTTTTAGCTGAATGGTCTAATAGAGGACTTAATCTTTGGACAATACAAAAACAAACAGCAGCGTTAGCCGCTAATACTATTGAATTAAGCGGAACTTCTTTGTATGGAACCGCAGCTTCAGACGCTTCTGAAATAATAGAAATTACTGATCTTGTTATTAGAGATTCTGATAATAATGAATATAACTGCTCTCCTATTAGCAGATCGACCTATTTAAACTATACAGTTAAAACTTCTGGTGGAAGACCTACTCAATATTATTTTGAAAAAACAATTAATCCTAAGCTGTATTTATACCCAGCTGCGGATGTAGCTTATACTGTAGTTTATTATGCTATGCTTAGAATGAAAGACTCGGGTGATTATACTAATAACAATGAAATACCTTTTTCATTTTTACCGTGTTTAACAGCAGGATTAGCTTATTATATAGCCATGAAATATGCTCCAGATAGAATTGGAATATTAAAACAAGTGTATGAAGAAGAATTTAAAAGAGCAGCAGACACAAATAGAGAAAATGTAAGCTCTCATTTTGTTCCTAAAACAGACTTTATAGGAGGAACTTATTAATGGCTCGTTATTCATCAGGAAAGTTTGCTTTACGAATATCCGATAGAGATGGACAAGCTTATCCGTACAATGAAATGGTGCAAGAATGGACAGGTGCTTGGGTACACACTTCAGAGTATGAACCTAAATCTCCTTTACTCAATCCAACCAATCATCCCACGGATGCTCAATCTTTACAACATGCTAAACCACAAGTTGTTAGTGTAACAATACCTCTTGGAGGCATTTATATAAATGATGATGTTAATTCAACCAGTATGACTAATGGTGGATCTAATGGCATATCTCCCGCAATAGGTGCTAATGGTTTTCAAACTGTTTTACAAACTATACAACAATTCAATCCTATACCTGCACCTGGCGCAATGGAAACAGTACAGGTGAGAACAATGCAACCTTTAAATGGAAGTTCACAAGCTAATCAAGATACCATAATGAACACACAATTAGGAACAGCAACGGTGGTAATATCATGAGCACATATGCAGAAGTAGTAGATCAAATAAGAAGTTATACGGAAACATCTAGTGATGTTTTAACAACTACAGTAGTTAATGATTTTATTAATCAAGCAGAGCTACGTATATTTAGAGAAGTAGATCTTGATGTATTTAGAGCTTATCAGTTTACGACATTAACACAGGGTAATGAATTTGTTACACTGCCTGGCGCTACTCCAACAACCATGGCTTTTGTTAGAACAGCGTCTATTTATCCAACTGCAGGGAGTGATGCAAATACAAGAACATACTTACTACAAAAAGATATTAGTTATATGACTGAATATTGGCCAAATAGAACTTCTCAAGGTAAACCACGTTACTATGCAATGTGGGATCAAAATACAATATACCTTGCGCCAACCCCTGATTCAGCTTATAAGATAGAGTTAGCTTTAAATCGTAACGAAACAGGGCTTTCTACGACTAATACCACAACTTGGGTTAGTCAGAATGCACCACAAGTTTTGTTATATGCTTGTCTTATTGAGGCATTTAAATATCTCAAAGGACCATATGACTTGCTTGCCCAATACGAAAAAAGTTATCAAGAAGCGGTACAGCGACTTGCAATTGAACAACAAGGAAGAAGACGAAGAGACGAGTATCAAGATGGTGTTATTCGTTTACCTTTACCTTCTCAAAACCCATAAGGAGATAAAAGATGGCTATATCACAAGCAGTGTGCAATTCTTTTAAAGCAGAGCTTTTAGAAGGAAAACATGATTTTGCAAATGGTGGTCACACTTTTAAAATTGCATTGTTTACATCAAGCGCAAGTTTAGGAGCATCGACCACAGCATATTCAACAAGTAACGAAATAACAAATACATCTGGTTCAGCTTACACAGCGGGCGGAGAAACTTTAACAGGTCAATCTGTTACAGGAGGTTCAGGAGCATCAACAGCTTACGTTGATTTTTCAAATGATCCTCAGTGGACTTCTGCTAGCTTTACAGCGAATGGAGCGATGATCTATAACACTACAACAGATGGTGGAACTGGAACAACTAATGCAGTATGTATTTTAGCTTTTGGTTCTGATTTTACAGCAACTAACGGCACGTTTACTATTCAGTTTCCAGCACCAGGTACGAGCACAGCTATACTGAGATTATCGTAGGAGTTTAACATGGCATTGATTATCAATGATCGTGTTAAGGAAACCACGACAACAACAGGAACGGGGACCGTGGATCTTGCAGGAGCAAGCACTGGTTTTCAAACTTTTGTTGCGGGTATTGGTACTACTAATACTACTTACTACTGTATTACTATGCAGTCAGGTAGCACCGAATATGAAATAGGTATTGGTACTGTCACGGATGCAGCTACTGATACACTTTCACGAGATACAGTTTTAGAGAGCACGAATAGTGACAACAAAGTAGATTTTTCTGCAGGTACAAAAGATGTGTTTTGTACATATCCAGCAAAAAGGGCGCCATCCCCTGTCATGGATCCAACATCTTATGTAACAACGCATAACTCTACTATTAGTGATGTTCAAACAATGGACTCTGGCGTTTTAGCTGGACCTGTATCTATTACAGGTACGTTGTCCGTAACAGGGAATTTATTTATTCTATGAGCACACTTGAAGTAAATAAAATTATACCACAAGGGTCAGGCACATCTCTTCAAATTGCAGAGAGCGGCGATACCGTTACCCTTCCATCAGGTTCTACGTTAGATGCTTCGGCTGCTACTGTACAATTACCTGCAGGCGTTGGTGGTTTAAGTTGGGAATCTAAAACAGCTAATTTTAATGCTGTTGTCTCAAGAGGATATTTTATTGACACCTCTAGTAATACTGTAACAGCCACTTTACCAGGTTCAGCTACGGCTGGAGATGAAATTAGATTTATTGATTCAGGTGGAAATGCTGCAACTAATAATATAACTGTTGGTAGAAACGGACATGCTATACAAAGTCAAAATTCAGATTTAACTATAAGCACCGCTAGAGCTGCTTTAGGTTTAATATATTCAGGAGCAAGCCATGGATGGTTATTGATGGAGAAATAAATGGTTGATTATAAAGATATAAAACAATTAGATAATATAGTAGATCAAGGCACTACAGGTACTAAAGTTGCTGTTGGAACAACAGGTCAGAGAGGAAACGTTCAAGGTCAAGTTCGATATAATACAACAACTAAAACTCTTGAAACTTACAATGGAAGTTCTTTTGATGAATTAACACCAGCTCCTAGTTTAACATCTGTTTCACCTACAACAGTTACATCTGATGCTGATGTCACTTTTACAATTGTGGGCAATAATTTTAGATCAGGAGATGTTATTAGTTTTGTTGCTACAAACGCTTCTTCTTTTAACGCTACAAGCACTACGGTAAACAGTAATAGTAGTATTACAGCCGTTGCTCCAGGATCAAGTTTTTCTAATACTTTAGACCCATACGATGTTAAAATTACATCAACAGCAGGACAAACTGCTGAATTATCAAATCAAATAAGTAGAGATACTGCCCCTACTTGGACAACAGCAGCGGGATCAGTTGGAACAATCGATGATGTTGGGAACACTACTCACGCTACTATTGTTGCTACTGATGCAGATGGAGATCCTATAACATATGCAGAAACAACAAGTAATTTAACAGGAATTGGTCTTACCTTAAATAGTAATGGCACAATAACAGGAGAACCCAACAACGTTACCAATTCAACAACTACATCTTTTGATGCTAGTGCAACAGCAAATGCTCAAACTATAAACAGAACTTTTAATATCACTGTTACTCCTGCTCTTGATGGTTCAACTGAAGCTAGATCAGCTCCTCATCCAACAGCACTAATAAATTTAGGTATTACCACAAATGGAGTGTATTATATAAAACCAGGAAACGTATCTACAGGAGTTCAATTATATTGTCATTTGAATACCAGCGATAATTTAGGATATGCACAAATTGGAAGAGTATTAGCTTCAACTTCTTTTGCTTATGAAAGTTTTGGTTCTACAACTTCTTTAAACGTAGCGGATTTACAAAACAGTGCTACCAATATTGCTGCTACTACAGCGAGAGCTGCTATTATTTATACGGATTTTATTTATCAATTAGGAATAACAGGTAACAGAACAATTGCAGGTTATAATGGAAATAAAGTTTTAAAATTGACAATGGATAGTAATACTAAATGGGATAAAGTTGTAGTTGCAATTAGAGATAGATCAGGATCAGAACAATTTAGTTCAGGTGCAAAATCAAATTCAAGTGGTTTTACAGGAACTTTTGCAACAAGTAATTTAGTAAGTGGTAGTATAACAGGATATAATGCTCTTTCTGCTGGCGTAGCTGTTGGGTACTGGGACACTGACTTTATTGTTCCAAGAGACACACATTCTAATTCAAGAGGAATGAACTTATCAGGAAGTAATTCAAGTAGCTCAAATGAACAAGGACAAATTTTAGTATCATGACATCTGAATTAAAAGTAAACACACTCAAAAAACAATCGGGATCGTCTATCACGATTGGTGAGTCAGGTGATACTATCACGATTACTGCTGGGGCTACCCTTACAGGGACTGTAGCAGGAACGTATACAGGCACTGTAACGGGAACTGTTAATTCAGAATCTATTACAGCAAAAGGTGATGGTTCGTCTGCTGACGGAAAGATAACTCTTAATTGCTCACAGAACAGCCACGGCGTTAAGATACAATCGCCAGCGCATAGTGCAGGACAATCATACACATTAATACTACCAACATCAGTTGGATCTAACGGACAGGTCTTAGCTAGTAATGGAAGTAATACCAACCAATTATCTTGGGTTACTGCAACCGAAACAAAACCTACAATCGGTTCAATCAATCCATCAGTTATAGAGAACACAGCAACTGATGTTGTTATTACAGGAACTAATTTTGTTTCTGTTCCTATTGTAGAAGCAATAAATTCTACGGGTGCAATAACTGCTGCCAATTCAGTTACCTTTACAAGCGCAACTTCAATAACCGCAAACTTTACATTAGGTACTGACGGCACATATTTTCTTAGAGTGGAAAATAATGATGGTAATGCGGTCCGTAGTGGAACGGCCATTCTTACCGTATCAGACGCACCAGCTTGGGTAACAGCTGCTGGAAGTTTAGGTAGTTTTGAGGGTGGTTCTTCAGTTGGTACAATTACTTTAACCGCTACTAATTCTACTGGAATGACTCTACAATCAGGTTCTTTGCCTGGAGGATTAAGCTTAAATACAGGAAGTGGTTCTTCTACAATTACAGGGACCGAATCTGGAGCAACTGCCGATACAACATATAACTTTACCATTAGAGCAACGGATGCTGAAGGTCAAACTGCCGATAGAGCCTTTTCAATAGCAATAACTCTTGGTATAAGTAACGCTATGAGGTTTGATCCATAATGGCAACGTATTTATCAAGAACGCCTAGTAGTGCAGGTAATAGAAAAATATTTACAATCTCTCTTTGGTTTAAAAGATCAGAAGTAGGTGATAGAAATTGTTTGCTTAGTACCGATGGATCTAACGATCATGACAGATTTGAACTTACAATTCATCAAAACAATTATCTAATGGTTGGTTTAAATTCTTTTAATGTGTTTGAAACAAACATGCTCTTTAGAGATATTTCAGCTTGGTATCATATTATGTTTGTAGCAGACACTACTCAAGGTTCATCGTCTAATAGAACAAAACTTTATATAAATGGATCACAAGTAACTAGCTTTTCAGCAAACAATCAAAACAGTATAAGTTCTAATTTTGATTTTGGTGTAAACAATACTAATGCACACAAGATTGGTGCATCACCAAGTAGTACAGATGGTACAAATGGGTATATAGCAGATTTTAATTTAATAGATGGTTCAGCTTTAACCCCATCAAGTTTTGGAGAAACAGATTCTACAACAGGTATATGGAAACCAAAAAGTATTTCAGGTGTTACTTATGGAACAAACGGTGTTTATCTTCAATTTAAAAATGCTGGTGCGTTAGGCACTGATACAAGTGGCAATTCTAACACTTATGCAGTTAATAATGCAGGCACCAATGCACAAGTTACTGATACTCCTACTAACAATTTTGCTACATATAACTCTCTTGCAAAAGATGGAACACCAGCAGACAATCATGACTATACTTTAGGAAATACAGTAGTTCAAAATTCAAGTGCTAACTGGTTTACTGCTTTTGGAAGTTTAGGTATTCCTACCAGTGGAAAATGGTATTATGAATATACAACTTCAGGTTCAGGAACAATAGATCAACTTATAGGCTTTGCAAAATCTAACTTTGATAGAGGTTCTGATGCAGGAGCCGATACAACAGGTTGTTATACTTTATACGCTGCTTCAAATGGTAATGGATTTTTATTCACTAATAGTGGCTCAAGCGTAAATAAGGGAACAAGTTATTGTTGGACGCATGGAGACACTATGATGGTTGCTATTGATTCAAGTACTAGAAAAATATGGTACGGAAAAAATGGAACATGGTTGAGTGGTGGAAATCCAGCAACAGGAACAACGGAAGATCAAACAGTAACTGCTGCCGATATGGCATATGGATTATTACCAGTAGTAAGTGGTTATCATACAGGTTCTCTTCAAAAAATAAATTTTGGAAATCCTTCTTATACTATATCATCAGGCAATAATGATGGTGCTGGGTTTGGAAATTTTGAATATGCGGTACCATCAGGGTACTACGCATTATGTACAAGAAACATTAACACTTACGGATAAGATATGGCATATACAACAATAAATAATCCCTCAGCGCACATTCTTACACAATTATATACTGGTAATGGTTCAAGCACGCATGCGATAACTAATGATGCTAGTGCAGGTGATTTTAAACCAGATTACTTATGGATTAAACAAAGGTCTCAAGGTTCTAGGAGTCATAGTAATTGGGATAGTTCAAGAGGCAATAGTCAAAGGATACAAGCAAACAGTTCAGGAGCAGAAGAAACACAAACAAATGATCAAAAAACATTTGATACTGACGGCTTTACTGTTGGAAGTGGAAATATTACAAATGAAAATAGCCAAACATTTGTAGCATGGCAATGGAAAGCTAATGGCGGAACTACGTCAACTAATAGTTCTGGCTCTATAACCTCTACCGTTCAGGCCAATACAACGGCAGGATTTAGCATAGTTACATACACTGGAAATGGTTCTGCTGGTGCAACTATTGGACACGGATTAGGTGTAGCTCCAGATGTAATAATTGTTAAAGTAAGAAGTGCAACAGATCCGTGGTCTGTGTATCATAGTGCAAATACATCATCACCCGAAACCGATTATTTAGTTTTAAACTCAAGTGCCGCTACGGCTGACCATGACAATAGATGGTATGATACTGCACCCACATCAACTCTCATAACTTTAGGTGGTTCTGGTACTGTTAATGGAAATGGACTTACAAATGTTGCCTACTGTTTTGCTGGAAAACAAGGTTATAGCAAGTTTGGTTCATATACTGGTAACGGAAACGCAGATGGACCTTTTATTTATACTGGCTTTAAACCTGGTTGGCTTATGATTAAAAGAACTGATTCATCAGGAGAGTGGATTATGATGGATCACCAAAGAACAGATTATCCAAATGCAAATCCAGTGGACCAAGTATTATATGCAGATAGTAATTCTGCTGAATATAGTGAAACTCAAGGAGTAGACTTTCTTTCAAATGGTTTTAAACAAAGAGAAGCTGGTGCAGGTTGGGGTAATGCAGATGGAGGAACCTATGTTTACATGGCATTTGCTGAACAAACATTGGTTGGAACAAATAACGTAGCAGCAACGGCAAGATAATGTCAGAAGTAAAAGTAAATACGATAAAAAAATATACAGGGTCTTCGATCACGATTGGTGAATCAGGTGACACGATTACAATAACAGCTGGTGCTAGTCTTTCTGGATCAGGCTCTGGATTAACAACACTTAATGCAACTCAACTAACATCAGGTACACTTCCTGATGCAAGATTTCCTGCTACTTTACCCGCAGCAGATGGCTCTAATTTAACAGGATTACAAGCGGCACTTAGTTTTCCAACAGTATCAAGTATTAGCCCAAGTACGATTGAAAACACTGCGACTAACGTTGTTATTACAGGTACTAATTTTGTATCAGTGCCAACAGTAGATGCTATTAATTCATCTACAGGTGCTATTACACCAGCTAACACTGTTACGTTTACAAGTGCTACGTCTATTACAGCAAACTTTACGCTTGGTACAGACGGTACATATTATATTCGTGTAGAGAATAATAACGGTTTAGCTGCACGCTCAAGCTCGGCGTTATTAACTGTATCAGATGCTCCTGTGTGGAGTACAGCTGCAGGTTCGCTTGGAACTATTGCAGGTAATTTTTCAGGTACAGTGGCAACAGTTACAGCAACAGGTGACACGATTGCTTATTCAGAAACAACAAACGTTTTAACAAATGCGGGGCAAGCAAATTGCTCGCTAAATTCTAGTACGGGTGCTATAACTACAACTGATTTTGGTGGATCGTCTACGTCTGCTACAACATACAGTTTTACTCTACGAGCAACAGATGCTCAAGGACAAACAGCAGATCGTAACTTTACATTAACATCAAGCTTCATAGTAGACAATTCAGGAAGGTTTGATCAATAATGGCACAGACTTATTTAACAAAAACTTTTAGCTCTAGTGGAAACTTAGACGTATGGACTGTTTCTTTTTGGGTAAAAAAATCAATTATAGTAACAGGAAATGATCAATATGTAATGCATGCACAGACTGATGCTGACAATCAAACAGGTATTGTTTTAAGAGGAAGTGGAGATAATTATCAATTACAGTGTTTTAATGCAGTAAGTGCAAGTGCTAACAATGGTTTTAATGTGTACACTTCTATGTATTTTAGAGATCCGTCTGCTTGGTATCATGTTGTAGTAGCATGTGATACAACTGAATCTTCTGGAAGTAATGGATTAAAAATTTATGTAAATGGCACTCAACAAACTGTTACGGTTGGAGCATGGAATCAAAACGTAGATACTCAATTTAGTAAAAATCAACAACATGTTATAGGGGCTAAAACAGGTAATAGTTTAGGATTTGGTGGTTATTTATCTCAATTTATTTTTGCTAATGGAACACAATATGCAGCTAGTACATTTGGGTCAACCGACGCTAGTCTTTTTTGGATACCTAATTCTTCTCCTTCTGTTACATATGGCAGTAATGGTTTTCAATTACTTTTTACAGGAACAGGAGCATCAGCTGATTCAAGTGGATTTGGTGCAGATACTTCTGGCAATAATAACCACTTTGCTTCTAATAATTTAGGTACAAATCCAAATACAAAAGATGGACCTGCAAATAATTTTTCTACTATGAATCCTGTTGCAGGAACAGGTGTATCTATGAATAAAGGAGCACTTACCTTTAGTGGTAATTATAATTCAGTTAGTTCATTCGGTGTGTATGATGGGAAATGGTATTGTGAAATGAAAATTACAAACACAAATACTTACAATCCAATGATAGGCATAGCGCAAGGTTATACTGATATAGCACAACGTAATGTTAATAATTATCCTGGTCAAGTTACAGATAGTTATGGAATAAATAGAGAAGGTAATCTTTATGTTAATGGAAGTAATTCAGGTAGCCAAGGTTTTACTTTAGCTCAAAATGATATTGTAGGTGTAGCTTTAGATTTAGCAAGTGGCACAAAAAATATAAAATTTTATAAAAATGGAAGTCAAGTTGTTTCTCAAAATTTAAGCGAAACGTTAAGTGACCCTTATGTTTTTGTGACTTATGCTTCTACTTCGCAAGCGGGAACTGGAGAATGGAATTTTGGCAATCCTCCTTTTGCTATTGCCTCTAGTAATTCTGACGCAAATGGTTATGGTAGTTTTGAATACGCAGTGCCATCAGGGTACTATGCGTTATGTAGTAAGAACTTAGGACAATACGGATAATATTATGGCATATACAACAATTGATAATGGTAAACTTCAATTTTTTACTCATTTATGGACAGGTGATGCCGCCGCTAGTGGTGCTAATTCAGGTTATACAAGACAAATACAAGAATCTGGAACATTTAGACCTGGTATGGTTTGGGTTAAAGCAAGAGACATGTCTGGTAGATCCCACTATCTTTATCAAGAAGCTGAAGGATATGGTGCTAATAAAGAATTAGTTCCTAATAGTAACTCTCAAGAAGGTGATACAGCTAACCATAATACAGGCGCTAATGGATATGTAGGAGGAACTACAAGTACAGGTTTTTCTGTAGTATCAGGTACCAGCACTTCTAACTATACAAATAATGCTTCCACTGATTATGTTGGGTGGACTTGGAATGGAACCAACTCTACTTCTAATAATACTGATGGTACTATTACAATTAATTCATCTACAAACTCAACAAGTAAGTTTACTATGGGTTTATACTCAGGGAATGGTAGTGCGGGATCAACTATAGGTCATGGTCTTGGTGTAAAACCTGCAGCTATATTTATAAAAATAAGAAATACAAATGATGACTGGGCTGTATGGCATCATCATGATTCTACGAGCACTTTAAGATTAAATAGTAATGCTAGTAATAATGACGCTAAATTTGCAAGTTTTTTTAACAGCACACAACCAAGTACAAGTGTAATTACATTAGGGGGTGATGCTCAAGTAAACGGTAATGGTAATTCTTATTTGATGTTTTGTTGGGCAGAAGTAAAAGGATATTCGGCTTTTGGCAGATATACTGGTAATGGAAGTGCAAACGGTCCTTTTTGTTACACTGGATTTAAACCAGCTTTTGTTTTTAATAAAAATATTAGTGCTTCAGGAAACTGGAGAATGAATGACAACCAAAGAAATCCAAGAAACGTAGTTAATTTAGGTCTAAACGCAAATGAAAACGCAGTAGAATTTTCACAAAATACTTATGATTTTTGTTCCAATGGTTTTACTGTAAGAGATACTGGTGGAGCTAATACAGATGGTGAAGATTTTGTATATTGGGCTTGGGCAGAACATCCTTTTGTTTCTTCAGCTGGTGTACCAATAACAGCGAGGTAGACCATGACGTTAGGGATTTTAGCATTTGCTGAAGGCCCGTTATCGTCCCTCGGTAAACAGGATGCGGTAGCGGTTGTTACGGGTCTTGCCCTAACTTCCAATTTAGGTACTTCCACAATTCAAGCTGGAGCACAAACAAGTGTAACAGGCGAAGAGTTAACATCTGCTGTTGGTACAGTTGTTCTTAATACAACATCGGTAGCAACACCTTCTGGTGTTTCACTATCCACGGCTCTCGGCACACCAGTCATCAATGTAATTGCCAACCCAACCGTATCGGTTACAGGGTTTGGTTTAACACAAACAATTGGCACGTACGGTGTCACCGCAGGTGGTCAAGTTGCTATTGATGCTTCATCTGAACCAGATCTAGATTTATTTTTAGGTGATGAAACTGTAGTAGCAACAGCTAATACAGGAACTTTAACTGGACAATCAATGTCCACGGCTCTCGGAACAGTTAGTGTAGATGCTCAAACTCCAGTAGCTGTAACAGGTCAAGCCCTAACCACGGCTCTCGGCACAGCGACTATTACAGGTACAGCAACGGTAACACCAACGGGTCAAGCTGTTAGCTCCGCTCTTGGAACTGTTACAGTCAATGCGTCAGCAACAGCGCTACCAAGTGGTAATATTATTTCATCTACTTTAGGAAATGTAACTCTAGCATCAAATGTAACCATTACGCCAACAGGTATTCCGATGACCTTAGAACTAGGTGATGAAGCCGTCTATGCGTGGGTAACAGTCGATGATGATGCTAATACACCGTGGACCAACGTTAATGATGCAGCTACTAATAATTGGACAAATGTTGATGATTCTGCTACAAATACATGGCAGGATGCAGCATAGGTAAATTATGTCAACATATTCAACAAGACTACAAATAGAGCTAATTGGGGTAGGAGATCAGGCAAATGCCTGGGGTACGACTACCAATAACAATTTCTCACAATCACTAGAACAAGCTATTGCAGGGGTATATACAAAGAATATATCATCTGGAACAACAACTGTTTTAACCGATACTAATGGACCTTCTACACAAGCAGATAACGAAAACAGGCAAGCTGCTATTATATTTACCAATGCAGCGGCTAATCATGTTGTTCAATTTACAGCAAAAGAAAAATTATATTTTTTACGAAATGCTAGTACAACATACACCGTTACTGCAAGACTAGGAGCTTCTGGTAATACATATGTCATTAATCCTCAAACAAGTGTTTTCTTGGCTACTGATGGTACCAATTGGTATGAGCTACAAACTCAGGGTGGTGTATGGATTACAAAAACAAGTGCTTATACAGCACTAAGTGGAGATAAAATATTTGTTGATACAAGCAGTGCTCCTGTTACTATAACATTACCTGCTTCACCTAGCACAGGAGACGAGGTAAGATTTGTTGATTTAGCTAGTTCTTTTGATACAAATAACTTAACTGTAGGAAGAAACAGTTTAAAAATAAACGGAGCTACAGCTGATTTAACTGTTGCTACAGAAGATGCGGCGTTTGCTTTAGTGTATTCTGGTGCAACTTATGGTTGGAAACTAACGGAGAAGTAATATGGCAACTTATGAATCAATTAAATATAAAATATCAGGAACAGCTATTACTGGTGTTTTGCAAACAGCAAACAATTTAAGTGATGTACCTACCGATGCAACAGCAAGAACAAATATAGGTGTTGCAATTGGATCTGATGTACAAGCTTTTATTTCTGCTACAGCAGGAACTAATGCTAATGGAACAAGAACAGTAAGTACCAGTGGACCTAGCGGTGGTTCTGATGGAGATATTTGGTACAAATATACATAATGCCTCATGCCAATTTATGTTAAATCAGGTGGTACGTGGCGTGAGATAAGCTCAGATGCTGGCTCTCAATTATATGTGAGAGATAGTACTTCTTTTACCAACAAAACAATTAATAATGCTTATATAAAAGATGGTGGTTCATGGCGAACCGTGTTTACTTTATTTGATACACCAGGAAGTTTTACTACAGCAGGATCTGGCACTACTAACTTTACCGTGCCTTCTAACGCGAATGCTATTCATGTTAAACAAGCTGTTGGTGGAGGAGCTGGAGGAGTTAAAGGTGCACAATATGATAAAGCTGGCGGTGAATCAGGTGGCACAGGTGGTGGATCAGGTGCTTATATTTCTGATAGAGTTTACACTGTTGTTGGAGGAGAAACTTTAACTGCTGTAGTAGGAGCTGCAGGTGCAAAATCTACAGGAAGTGCTTACAATACTACTGCTGGAAGTGGAGGAGCAACAAGTTTAACAGGTTCTACAACAAATCAATTATTTTCTTTAGGTGGAGGTGTTGGTGGATCGGGAACAGGCGGAGGAGTACAAGGTCCTCTTCGTAGTAATAATCCAAGTCAAGGAGGAACTGCAACTTTAGGAACTTCTTTATCAACAGGAACAACTGTTGATGGAATAAATATTACAACTTTTAATACTGGTCCTAATTCTACTTTTAATTCAGGGGGAGACGGCGTTGCAGGAGTAACAGGATCAAATTGTGGTGGTGACAACTGTCACGTAAATGGAGGTGCTGGAGGTGCTTCTTATAATGGTAACGTATCTGGTGGTACAGCTGGTTCTCCTGATTCTACTCCAGGTGGTGATGGAACACAAGGATCTGGTGCTGGCGGAGGTGGTGCCGAAAATGCTACTGAAGGTGGTGATGGCGGTGCTGGTGAAATTGTATATAGATTTATGAGGATTGCATAATGCCTCTTACTAAAATAGCTTTTGCCCCTGGCATTGATAAACAAGATACCGAATACGGTGCGGCAGGGCGTTGGACTGATTCTGACTTTGTACGCTTTCGTTATGGCTTACCAGAAAAAATTGGTGGTTGGATTAAATTAATTGCTAATACATTAGTTGGTGTTGCACGAGACATGCACGCATGGACAGATCTTAACGGTGTACGGTACACGGCCATCGGCACCGATAGAAAATTATATATTTACACAGAAGGTGTAGCGTATGATATTACACCAACAAGGGCAACAGGCTCAATTACAGGTTTTACAACAACAAATAATTCACCTACCGTTACAGTGACTGATCCCAGTCATGGCGCTGAAGTAGGAGATTTTGTTACTATCTCTTCTACGTCTGGCGCTGTTAACGGCATACCTGCAGCTACTATGGATGCAGAATATGAAATATTAACAGTGCCAACAGGCAATACTTATACGATTACAGCGGCGGCAAATGCAACAAGCACAGGAGCATCGGCGGCAACAGCAACAGCAACTTATCAAATATCCGTTGGAACGGCTGTCTCACAGTATGGTTATGGTTGGGGTACATGGCAATGGGGTAAAGAAGCATGGGGCACGGCTCGTTCTACGTCAAACGTTACTATTGAAGGACGTAACTGGTCTTTTGATAACTTTGGTGAGGATTTATTAGCTACTGTAAGCAATGGTGGAACATTCAGATGGGATACATCGGTTGGTGTAGGTACACCTGCAGCAATTGTTACTGCAGCGCCAAGCGTATCAAGATTTAATTTAGTATCAATGCCTGATAGACATGTATTTTTATTTGGCACAGAAACAACTATAGGTAGTTCCACATCTAAAGATGATTTATTTTTACGTTTTTCTTCGCAAGAAGACTATAATACATGGACTCCTACAGCAACAAACACAGCAGGTTCTTTTAGAATACAAGATGGATCTAAAATTATAACAGCAGTAAGATCTCGTAATGCTGTTTTGGTTTGGACAGATACATCACTCAATGCATTACAATTTGTTGGTGCACCTTTTACTTTTAACCTAACACAAATTGGTGCAAACTGTGGTGCAGTGTCATTACACTGCGCTGTTGATGTTAATGGTACAGCCTTTTGGATGTCTCAAAATTCTTTTTACAAATTTGATGGTGCAATTTCTAAGATGCCTTGTAGTGTGCAAGATTATGTCTTTGAAGATTTTAGTATTACGAATCAACCAGAAACGTATGCAGCAGTAAATTCTGAGTTTAATGAAGTTACATGGTTTTATACATCTAATAATGCCACACAAATAGATAGATATGTCACATATAATTATTTAGAAGATTGCTGGTCTACTGGTAGTTTAGCAAGAACAACATGGCTAGATTATGGTGTGTATCAAAAACCATATGCTACTGAATATTCTACAACAGCTATTGCAAATAATGATACTATTAACGGTTTAACAGCAGGAGCAACAACACTGTATCAACACGAAACAGGAGAAGATAACGTAACAACAGCAATACCTGCGTTTATTGAATCAGGTGATTTTGATATAGCAGACGGTCAGCCATTCTTACATATAGGAAGAGGTATACCTAACTTTAAAGATTTAACAGGATCGGTAGATTTAACTCTTAAATTTAAAACCTATCCTAGTGCAACTACCTCAACGACAGTGGTTAGAACAGTAGTTCCAACAACAGAAAAGTTTGATTTACGAGGTAGAGGCAGACAAGCCAACATTCGTATTGACAGTGATGCTGTTGGTGATAAATGGCGTTATGGTACACTACGATTAGATGTACAACCAGATGGAGGCAGATAATGGCGAAGATTACAACAACAAGATTTCCTCAAGCAACTCCTGAATATCAACCTACCATAATTGATATATTAACAAGATTGTTAGAGCAAATCGTACAACAATTAAATTTTGGTTATCAACAAGATTTAAAAGACGAATCGACAGCAAGGACGTGGTTCCTTGGCTGATTTATTTATAAGTAGATCTGGCAGTGCAACAGGCACTATATACACCGTACCAACAGCTGATCAGAATTCGCAACCGCCAGTTCCACCAACAACTGCGTTAGTAAAAAGCATACGTTTGTCTAATCAAACAGGAGGTGCCATTACTACGACAGTAACAATGATGGACAGTAGCAACAGTAATTTAGAAATAGAGCTATATAAAGATAGTTTAGCTGACGGGGCAGAAGCAGAAGTATTAACACAACCTATTGTATTGGAACAAGCTGATGCAATTAAATTAACAGGTGGTGTAAAAATATTAGTAAGTTTAATGGAGATCACAATATGACATTTAAAAAAGTACAAGACTCAGAACAAATTGGTGTTCAAGTTATTGAGGGACAAAAGGTTCCTATTATACAGCCCGAAGTTCACGTTGAAGTTAAAAATAAATTAACAGGCGCTGATTATGAATCAGAGGAAGAAGCTAAACTTGACATAGCTAATCCAAACACAGCTACTACGTCTAATGACGTAGAAACTAATGTTCAAATAAAGGTAACTAAATTACCTGATGTTTTTGGAAAGACTAAGAACCAGTAGCAGCGACTTTGTGTTTTGCTATGTTTTCTTGAACAAATACTCTTTCATCTTCTGTTAAAGGTCTACCCATACTAGGAGATCTAGATTGACATGTACAATTACTTTCATGTCTGTGTTGATCTCTTTCTACTGTTAATAAACGTTCATGATAGCGACTCACCTTATCAGCGAGGACAGCTATAGCCTTCAATACTTCTTGATTTTCCATAATATCTCCTGTTGATTTAATTTTTGGGTGAGATCTAATTTAAACACGTCTGCTGTAATTATCAAGTAATCTTTTTTAAATTGTTTTCTTGACAACTAATTTGAAATAGTATCCCAGCCACTTGGATGTGGTATACAATGTTCTGTTTTGATACCAGGTTTCATCGTAAGTAACACGTCACCACTTATACTTATTCTAGGTTCTTCTTTTGTATTTATTTCGGTATAGTGTAATAATCCACTTGGAAATATTAAAAAGTTACCTGTCTTTACAGGAAAAATGTAACTAGAAAAATTAAACTGATTCCAGTCTACAATGTACTGGTCAGTTGGAGGTATAAACAAACCTGTCTGTGCTGCTAGTTCTTTTTCAAATCGTATGTTGCCCATGTCATCATTACGCACATAATAAACAAAACTAAAATGACTTGCTGTATGTTTATGACTAGCAATGTGTTGATCTTTTACCGTATAGGTAGCCCATGATTTAGTGATATGAGCATCAAATTTATCTTTACTATATCCTTTTGCTATTAAAAAAGCGTTTATGTTTTTAGCTATGTTGGTAAATAATGATTTATATTTACTATCTTTATGTAAATTATCCTTAGCCTCTTCCAAATCAGTAAACATTGTATTACCTTTAACATCAGTTGTAGCTGCTGTTCTACCTGGTTTTTCTTTTACAAATTTTTCTATATGTTTTGCTGTACCTTCGTTATTGTTTTCTATGTATGTATAATAAATAGTCTCGCCAAATAAACTATTAATTGTTGCTTCTTTCTCCATAACTCACCTCTAAATATTCTATTTTTGTTACCCAACCTTTAGGTATAGCAATAGCGCCACCACCTGATATTTCATCTTTATCTCTACTATATGACCGCATAATTATTACTTTCTCCTCATTATTATGAACCATCCACCCAACTTCTTGACATGTAGCCAAAGGAGCGCCCATAACATCCTTTATATCAAGCCATCCTGTCTCTGTATCACGGGCATCGAGCCACGTCACACGGACCATCGGCACTTTCTTTATGTCAAAATTCATATTTCTCATTGCACATTACAGGAAATATGCCTATAAATATAGAATAAAATAGGTTTAATACATCAAGGTTGACCTTCCTTGCAAAATCAGACAATATCATGAATTGCCAAGGAGTACATGTTTAAGAAGTTTTTTAGAAAAGTCAGAGACGTAGCAAAAAAAGCAGCCCCGATTGCGGGTATTGCAGCATTAGGATTAGGTGGAGCAGGTTTAATGGGCGCAGGTCCGTTAGCTGGAATGTTCGGCGGCGCTGGTGGCGCAGCAGGTGGAATTGGTCCGTTAGCTAAACTAGGAAGTTTTGGAAAAAGTTTATTAGGGAACTTTGCTGGTCAAGCAGCAACCACTGCACCAGGTACAAGTGGAATTATTCCAGGAAGAGGTATTTTAGGTCTTGGACAAAAAGGATTTAATTTAGCAAAAACTATAGGAAGTGGTTTTGTTGGAAAAGATGCAGAAGGAAATGCTACGCCAACCGCACTTGGTGGTATAGCATCAGCTTTACTTCCAGCACTTGGAAGTTACATAGCTTACAAAGCAGATAAACCTGAACCAGTAGATACAAATCCAATGACAGCAGTAGATAAACGATACGGTTCACGGTACGGCACAGGTGATTACACGGACACGTTAGTAGAAAAAATGTTTTTCAATCCTGCTGACGGAAAGTACTATGATCAAATAACAGCAGATGGTATTTATTCCAATTACACACCTGATGCAGAAAAAGGTTTAAAACCTTTAGCAATGGGTGGTATAGTTAACTTAGCTTCAGGAGGTAATCCGCATAAAAACTTTCCAAGAAAAAATGGTATGATTAATGGTCCTGGTGGACCAAAAGAAGATAAGATACCAGCAATGTTAAGTGATGGTGAGTTTGTATTTACAGCGAAAGCAGTTGACAACGCAGGTGGTCCTCAAGCAATGTATAACTTAATGAATAAATTAGACCCTGAATCAAACAGAAGCCCGAAAGGAATGAGATAATGGCTAGTCCAAATATACAATATACAGGTCAAAGAGAAGCTCCTTTCTTAGAAGACTATAGACGTCGTTTATTAGAATCTACTTTTAAACGTGGCGATCAACCAATGCCTTCTGAAAGAAGAGGCATCGCTGATTTTGATTTAGCAGAAACAGCAGCATTTAATTTTGGTGCTGGTCAAATGGGTATTGATCCTGCAACAGGAATGAGTACAGGAGATCCTGCTTACAAACAATATCTTGATACTGGAATGGCTACTATCGGCCAAGGCATAGCTCCTCTACAAGCAGCACAACAACAATACGATCCTTCGACATCAAACGTGTCAGGATTCATGAATCAATATCAACAGAATGTTACTAACAAAGCGTTAGAACAAATGAATGAACAGTTCCAGAAACAGATGAACAAAATGGCTGGTGATGCAGTACAAGGTGGTGTGTTTGGCGGAAGTAGATACGGAGTTGCACAAGCAGAAGCTCAAAAAGGTTTAGCTGACATGGCATCACAACGTATATTTCAAGACTTATCACAGAACTTTCAACAAGCTCAAGGTAATGCAATAAACACTTTTAATCAAAACCAAGCTAATCAATTAGCAGCAGCTAATCAATACGGTCAATTAGGAACACAGCAAGCTAACATGGGTGCACAAATGCAACAGTTAGGACAGCAAGGCTTAGGATCCTTACTTAATATTGGTGGTATCAGAAGACAAAGAGATCAACAAATGCAAGATGAAACTTATAGATTTAATCAGGAAAGAGCGAGAGAGCCTTATCAAAGACTTGGCTTTATGTCAGATATTTTATCTCGTACACCAAGTATGTCTCAAACAATGTTACAAACTCCTCAACCATATACTAACCCATTACTCGGTGCTATTGGTGCTGGTATTACGGGTCTTCAAGCATATGGTGGAATGACAGGAAGCTAAGATGGCTAAAGGGCTATCAGATCTTTACGAATTTGATTCGTTTGGTGGATCACGATCTCCAGCAGGAGGTCCTATTCCTGTTCCTACAGGGGTTAGTCCCGATAATGTATCTGTTGATGATTTAGATTTAGACAGCATGAATGATGCGTTGGCCGCAGAAGCAGCATCCCTTAATAATAACGATAAAGATTTAACAATAGGTGGTATTCCTATTGATCAGACAATGGTTAGCAATGATGAAATGATTCAAGGGCTAATGAAATTACATGAAAAATACAATACCACGTATACAGCATCAGACTTTATGACTGCTGATGAAGCAATGCCTACTTTAACAGATGCACAAAAAGAAAGTGTAACAACAACTGATGAAGAACTAGAAGCATTTTTAGATGAATATGCACCTCAAACAACAATAGAAGAATTAAATGAGTTGTATCCAAAAGAAGATTATAAAACAGAAAGAAGATTAGCACTTGCTAACTTTGGATTAAACTTGATGCAGCCTACAATAGGCGGACAAATGGGAGCTGTAATAGCTAATGCAGGTAAACAATTAACAACTGATTTAGCGGGCATACAAGCGGCAAAAAGAAAAGATGCAAAAGAAAGACGTACGGCTGTGTTTAACGCACAAAAAGAAGAAGAGGCAACACGATTAAATTTAGCATCACAAATATTTTTGCAAAATGAACAAAACGAAAAAAGTTTAATAGAAAAAATATATGACTCTAATTTAGATCTAGCTAAGGCAGAAGCAAAAGCTGCAAATGAACATAATTCTACACAGTTTGAAATGATGAAAGAAGAGTTTAGAGACAAATACAATACAGACGTGGATGATTATGTATTTGAAGCAGAGGACGGCAGCCTAGTGGGTCCTATAATTGGAATGTATCAAGACGATAAATTGTTTGTACAGCACCCAACTGCTGTAGATAAAAATGGTTTTCCAGTTATGGTTAACTATAAACTTCTTGGCTATACTAACCCTACGTCAACAGACCCAACATCTGACACAGCTTCTAAAGGTGGTACAAAACTTACAAGCCCTAACAAGTTTATTGAAATTAAAAACGAAATTGATAACTACGATCGAGTTATTGACATGGCTCTTAACGTACAAAACAGTCTTGTGTTAAACCCAGAATTTGCAGGATTTACAGGAGCATTTTTAAGTTGGACACAAGATAAACTACAGATTGTAAAAGACTTTAGAACAAGTTTCTTTAATGATGATGTAAAAAATAGATTAAAGAATGATAAAAGCTTTAATCAGTCTTTTATGCCTAAATCAGGACAACTACTTTTACCTACTGATTTAATTACAGATGACGGTAAGGGAGCTATTGTTAATATCAACGGTAAAGATATAAAAATATTTGATGATCAAACAGCAACTAATTTAAAAAATGCTACAAACATTGCTTATGAAATAATGAAAAACGATTTTGCTAACTTACAAGAAGCAAGAGCAAACGGTAAAGATGAAATTACATTACCTAGTGGTATGAAGTTGGGTGGAAAAGAAGCAGATGATTTATTCGGATTAATGCAATTTCAAAAAGATCTACCTCTCAACGAAGCTGCTTCTACTGCAATTATTTATGCACTAGCAAGAGCTCGTAAAGCATCAGGTCGATTAAACAAAGACGATATTGAAAGAGCAGCAGCTACATTAAACCTTTATGGTGAGTCGTCTAAAGGGGTTACAACTAAACTAGAGTTTGTTATTAACGAATTAAAAGCAGCAGCAAAAAGTCAATTTGAAACAGTTGGTTTATTCTACGGCACAGCAGGCAATGAAACAGATCAAAAATTACTTAGAGGATTTATGTTGCAACGTATTGCAAGCGGTAAGGCTCTACCAATTATATATAATAACAGAGAACAATTAAAACTATTAGGATTTAATGATGATGAAATAGAAACAATTATAGGTGGCTTTAAATCGTTTAGAGACTACTCACTACCAAACCAAGGATCTGCTCCTGAGAAAAATACGTTGTTAACAGATGGCTGATGTAAATAATTTTAGAAAAAAAACACTCGATGGTGTTGTTACTTATTTTTATAATGGAAGAGAAGTGACTAAAGAGGAATTTGAATCTCAAAGAGCTAAAGCAAAACAAAAGCAAACTAAAATGCTTGGAGGCATAACTATTGAGGAGAAAAGAAAACAAATGAAAGCAAAAATTGCAGCTGCTAAAGCTGCTAAAAACAAAAAAGCTAAAGGTGGAATGGCAGGTAGAATTGCAACACGAGGATATGGAAAGGCTAGAAAATAATGGCTGATACAGTTAGAAAAACTTTAAATTTAGCAGACTACGGGCTGCCCGAACCATTGGTATTTGATGTGCCAAAATATGCCACAGGTAATGATGGTAAAGAATACGATGATTCATACTTTCCTCGTAACGAAATGGAAAAAAAGATATACATGCAATATTTACTAGATGGTGCAAGCAATCAATTGAATGTTGAATATGGCGAAATGCCTCCTAAACTTATTGATTATATGGCACAGTTTAATCCACCTGACGCTATTCTTAATGCAAGAAAATTACAAAAAGCAGGAGAGCTGGCAGAACAACGACGAATAGATCCAATTGGATTTGATTCTGCTATTGGCGTATATAAAGGTGGTAAACAAGAATATAGATTTAATGATAGTTTAGGAACATTGCTACCAGGATTTGATCCTTATACTTTAAGTGATTTTGCTAATGATATGGGCAAGACAGCTCGTAAGTTATTACCAGAAGATCCTCGTCAGTTAACAAGAATAAGTGCAATCATTGGAGCCGATACATATTTAATGTCTAAAATGATGGAAGCTAAAAGAATAAAAATGAAAGAACCAGGAAAGATGAGATGGTTGCCTAAATTTTACCCTTGGTTAGCTAAATTTGGAGAAGGTAAATGGGGAACAGCAAAACAAATGGCTGTTGCTGGAGCTAGTGCTGGACCAATATCTTATGCAGCCGATAGTGCTTATTCTTTACTTAATAAAATGTATGCATATACGCAAGGACAAGACTCAGCAAGTATAAGTGAAATGCAACGAGGAGCTTTACGTGACGCTGAATTAGAAATGATGATTGGAATGGGAGCCGCTGGCCTCGGACCAATTGCACAGGGGATAAAAAAATACGCTATTAATTATCCTCTAGGTTTTAGATCAAACGTATCAGTTGAAGCAGTTGAAAAAGCAGCAAGACAAAACATTCCATTAAGTAAAGTAGCAGCCAGTGAAGCAGACTGGGTAAAAGCCTATTCAAAAATTATAGGTGTATTTCCAGCAGTAGGTGGACCACTTAGACAATCACAAGCAGAAGCTCGTGTAGCTATCAATCAACGTATTCAGGATATTATGAGTACATTATCTCCTGGCATGACAACATTAAGAGGAATGCAATGGGCTGGTAAGGAAGCGTTCGATGCTTTCTCTAAAAACGTTAGTAAATTTAGAGCGACCAACGCTATTATGTATAACAGTTTCTTTAATCAAGCATCAAAAATAGATGAAGCTTTTATTCCAACAGCTAACTTAAAAGAATGGGTTCAATCATTTGCTAAAAGTATTAATGGCGGAGACATACCATTAAGTGCAACTGCTCCTGACGGACAATGGATTCAAAATACAGGTCAGTTATTTAACATGCTTAAAGTAGGAGATCCAACGACAGGCATGAAACTGCTCACGGCTCTCGGATCAGTTCCAGAACATTTAACTTTAAAACAATTTAGACAACTACAAGCACAACTTAATGGTGCTATTAGAGGATTTGGTGGTAAAGGTGATGGAGCAATGTCTCAAGTTGGTATAGATCCTCAAGGTACACTTGCTTATTTAAAAGATAATTTAGAACATGGTCTAAATGATTATAAAAATTGGAAAAAACTTACAGGTCCAAATGAAATAATTGCACAAAGCTCTATTAAAGCTCTTCGTGATGCTAATGAGTTTTATATGAACAACATAGAAATGTTCGGATTTAACGCAGGACAAAGAGGAATTGGTAAAGCCGCTCAACAAGTAAATAGAAATATTTTTGCACCTGGTGCACCATTCAAACCAGGTAGTTTAATGCCAGATCAAATTTTCAATCGTGTGATGACAGAAGCTACAGCAATGTCACCGATGGCCATTAAAGAAATAAGTGAACAACTTGGTAAAAAGAATTTTGCTAATCTTGCTGCGACTTATCTTAATAAAATTATAGGTCAAAACACTGAGATTATCGAAACCCCTTTTAAAAGAAATAGATCTTCTGCTCGTATGGGCGTAAAAGGAAATGTTCCAGGAGGAGGCACTACACAAGTTTCAGGTGCAGGAGGTCAAGTTCATGACAGTGAATTTGTACCAATATTTAACGTTGATAATTTAAGAAAACAACTAGGTATGCTTCCAATTGAACAAGGCAGTAAAATACAAGACAGAACAAACAGAGAGGCTGTTATTGCTATGTTTGATGCTATGGGACAGAACGGACAAAAAGCATATAAAGATTTACAAGAAACATTAGATATTGCTTCTTTGGTAAACAGTTTTGATATTAGTGATGTATCTGACTTCGTAAAACGTCGTGGTGTTTTAGGTGGTGTAAAATCAATTGCAAATGCTTTTGTTATAGGCGGTGTTGTTACAAGCCCGCTAGCAACAGCAGGATTAGTTTTATTTAGTAACAGATTTTCTAAATTTTTAGGAAACCCTACTCAACTTAGTAAAATTAAAACAGTTATGGGAGAAGGAACAGAACGAGCATTACAACGAGCTAACTTAATCAATACAATTAGAGCAACAGAATCTTATTATACTATTTTAGATAGTGATGGTGCTGTTTCAGAAATGCCTGATGTAAGTATAACACAGGGCGGTGTAGATATGCCAATGTTACAAAGACAACCTGGTCAATCATCGATGAATAATGATCTACGAACTATAAACTATTTTAACAACTTAGTTAAAAAAGCAAATGCAGGTGAGCTTGGTGGTGGTTTAGAAGATTTAACTGATATTGAGTTATTAGACTATGTTATTCTTGGAACAAATGGTTCACCTAATATGGGTCAAGCAAGCATGAGTAGACCTAAATATGATAGACAAGGTGATATTCTTGCCTACGAAACTGTAGACCAACAGGCTCCTGATAGAGTTTTATTAGAAGCTGCTATAATGGAAAATGGTATGGTTGATAGTACACCAGCTAGCATCTACGGATTTAAAGAAGAAAACCAAGAAGCTATTAATGAAATAATAGATCAATCAATACAGGCTCCTCGAAACAATCCTTTCTTAGTTAACGCTCAAGAGGTATTACAAACGGAGGGTGGACCAGCAGGTAGAGACTTTAGTGTTGAAAGAGAAGCCGTTAATGTAACAGATAGAAGTAACCTCAATGCAGATCAACAAGCAGCGCTTATAAGAGGAGATACAGACGCAGCAATTTTAGCAGGTAGAAGATAATGTCTAGACTTAGAGGTAATAGAAGAAATCGTTCTCGTCCATCTGGAGGAGGAGGCGGAAGATCAGCAGCAGCTAGAGGAAATTTTCAAAGAAGTGTAAACAAAGCTAGATCTAGAGGTATAGATTCCAGAACCCCTTCTCAAAGATTACAGCAACAAAAAAATCAAATATCTAATATTCAAGGAGATGGTAGATCCCAAGCAGCACAAAAAGCAGCTGTTCAACCTAGTATTAATCAAAATCAAAATCTAGTTAATCAACAACAAAATAGACAGTCTATTCAGCGAATGGCTAATAAAGGAATTATTAACAGAAGTGATTTTAAAGATGGAGCTGCAAGACTAACAGGTGAAAGTCCACAAGACTACGCAAAATTTATGCAAGGGTTATATAAATCTAATCCAGCAGCCATGAAAAAAGCTTTTCCTTTTTCTAGTGGTGCTATGATAGGTAAACTGGCTAATTTTATTCCTGGTATGGGAGCCTTAAAAGGAATTGCAGGGCTTCTTAATAAAGGTAAAAATAAGGCACAGAGTGCAGGATCAGGTATTAAAGATGCTTTTTTAAGTGAATTTTCAGGAACAGTAGATGGTATTAAAAGTTTATTTAATCCTAATACAACCACAGATTCAGCTTCCCAAGGAATTAGAACTTTACCTGAAAGTGTGTTTGAACAACAAAATATTCCTTTCCCCCAACAAAACATGAACATGAATTTACCAGTAGAAAACTTCGAAGAGTTTTCTCGTATATTTAATTTTCCAGGTAATCAAAATTATGGATCAACACAAGTATTTGCAACAAATCAACCAGCAGGATTGGAAACCATTTCTGAAGAAGATATAATGAAATTACCTTACGATCAATTTTATAAACAAAGTGGTGACTTAATTACAAGATTAAATGATGGCACTATAGCGGCTAACAGAGCTAACGGTGGTTATATGAAATCTTTTCCTAATCAAAATTTAAATGTTGAATCACTAACAGCAAGTGACAACATTGATAATCGAATTATGAAAAATTTACAATTTGAAAATCAAAGCAGAGGAGCCTATGGAACGGGATTTTAATTTAAGAAACGTAGTTTGGTTTGCAATGATTTTAGTAAGCGCTGGAAGTGTATATGGAATGTTGTCACAAAAAGTATCAGCACTTGAAGCAAAGCAATCCCAATTAGAAATGATAATATTACAAGACATCCCAGAAATAAAAGAACGAGTGATACGACTTGAAGTACTACTCGAAAGAGCATTATCCGAATAATATTTTCTTTGGGTCTTCACCCATCACTTGACTAGCTAAATCTATTTTATTATTTAACGCTTTTACAATCTTCTCATCTATTGTATGTTCTGCCATTAAATCTACGTATGTCACTTTCGATGTTTGTCCTATTCTATGCGCTCGGTCTTCTGATTGTAATCGTACTTCTAATGAGTAATCGTTAGAGTAATACACAACAGTGTGACTAGAAGTAAGAGTAAGACCATAGCCTCCTGTCTTGGGGTTTCCCACAAAAAACCGTAGATTGTCTCCAGGATCCATAAAACGGTCCACAATAGACTGACGTATACTATCTTTGGTATCACCATAATAAGTTGCCACAGTTTCTTTGCCATATTTTTCTCCTAATGTTTTTTCTATCTCTTGTATGTCATAACGGTACACGGCCCAGATAATAACCTTACCGTCTGTCTCTTCTAGCACCTCTAATAATTCTTTTATGCGATTGCTCTTGATGGATTTAATTTCACCGTCATCAGTTTTAACATGACCGCAAATTATTTGATGTAATCGTATCATTTGTGTCAAAACTGAGGCAGCTGTCATCACATTTTCCTCAAAGAACGTTATTGCCGCTTTTTTCATCTCTGTGTAAGCTTTTACCTGTTCGCTGGTCAATGACACAGACCGCTTCGTATAAACCTTCTCAGGTAGGTCTAAACAGTCACTTTTTAAGACACGAGTAGAAAAATTTTGTATTTTTGCCTGTAATTCGTCTAATCGTTGATATTTGACAATATGTTGAAAAGAATGTGTTCCAACACTACGTTGAACGACCACAGCATACCTTGCACGAAAGCTGTAGTACGATTGTTGGTCTAATAACCACGGATCAAGGAACTGAACTTGTGAAAACAAATCAAGTGGTGACTTCGTAACAGGAGAACCTGTCATGATCCGTCTGTATTTAGAATGTTTTGCTAATTTTAGAATGTTTTTTGTACGCTGTGCTGAATGATTTTTAATGGTAGTTGATTCATCTACACACACTAACGTTTGATTCTTCAATAAAAACTTATATGCAAAGTCATAACCACGTTTTGTGGATAATGCTTCAATGTTCATAATGAAAACGGTTAAGTCATCAGTGATCACGGACAACTGCTCAAGCTCTGTCTTCTCTTCTTTCTTAGGAGAAGCAGACCATACAGCTACTCGGTAATTAATATGATCGGCTAAGTGTATACCTAATTCATTACGCCAGTTACGTTTAATGCCATTAGGTACAATGATTAAAGCTGAGTTTATTTTGCCTTTGTCAAACAAAATAGCGATATTATCAATGCAT
>Ga0208794_1000195_pt1 | contig 49706 bp, 66 predicted proteins | sample 32_taG_FD_184106 | JGI IMG/M metagenome (GOLD analysis project Ga0208794, IMG submission 184106) | Marine viral communities from the Gulf of Mexico - 32_GoM_OMZ_CsCl metaG (SPAdes) (version 2) | ecosystem: Environmental > Aquatic > Marine > Oceanic | place: Atlantic Ocean: Gulf of Mexico... | reverse complement strand
CTGGACCAGTGCAGGTACTAACTCTGCGGTTGAATACAACCTAAGTGGTCTCACACTTAGCGGTGCCACAACGCTTGCCAAAGGCTATATCTCATCCACAACTCAAAGCACAGCACCATTAAACATATTAAAAGAAGCTTTGTTTAATTTCCAGTTAAGACGGGACGGCTTAACTGGTACACCAGAAAACTTTACGTTAACTCTACAAACAAAAGTTGCAGGTGACGATGTATATGCTGCGTTAGACTGGGAGGAGATAAGTCGTTGATAGGCTAAAACGATTGATTGAAAACTATGTATACCCCTGGTCCCGAAGCGCCGAAATTGCAGCAACCCCTCACACTTGAAGTGGTGCCACAACCACAGGCAAAACCCAAAGCACCTGGCAAGTCCAAGGGTAATAACAATGTTGGTAGCTTCATCCAACAGCTAATTAGCTTGATGGCATATGTCCATCAGCTCCAGGTCCAATCTCATCTCCTGCATTTCAATTATGAGTGCTCAAACTTTTTGAGTGTTCATAAATTCCTTGGCAAGCAATACGAAGCACATCAAGATCAATTCGATAAAATCGGTGAGTTTGTCCGTTCCATGGACTACTTACTTCCGATGTGTCATAACGGTTTGATGGACGCAAGCCCAGAGTTCAAGCACTGCACCAGCTATAAACCACAAGAGATGCTCGGCACCTACTACAAAAACCTTGAGGAGCTTGGCATGAAAGCTAAAAAGCTGGAGCCTGTTGCTGCCAAGGTAGGTGCTGTAGACATCCAGAACTACATGGCTGAACTTGTCGGGGAAGCATTCAAAGCGGCATGGATGATCAAGGCTAGCCTTAGGAACGGATAATGCCAAATTTATTTCAACAGTTTCTCAATCAAGTTAACCGCGGTTACGGCCAGCTTGATAAAAAAGTGTTTGGTGGAGCACTTCCTGGTGGAGCTTCTATATCTTCTAGTATTGCCCCAAAAATAAGAGCAGTCGCAACATCTCCTGTATACAAAACAATAAGAGATAAAGCTGTAATTCCTGCGCTTGATTTTGCAATGGAAAAAGGAGTTGTTCCAGCTAAAGAAGGAATGTTCGCTCGTTTCTTATCCGGAACTTCTAACCCTTTAACACGCATCCCAGCTGACACGCGTGCAGCAGAAACACTAGTCAATGAAAGACTTGTTAATCCTACGGAAAGAGATAAAAAACTAATTGAACTAAAAACAGCAAATCAAGCATGGCTTGATCAATACCGGACTGTACGCCAACAAAACCAAATGTTCAATATGTATGGGACCGGCTCTCCGGCAAGCGCTCAGCAACAACAAGAAGTTGATCGTCTAAAACAAAATGTAGATCAATTAGCTAAAAATCTTGGGATGAAAAATGTACTGGAATATTATGGAGACGAAGATGTACTTGGAGCCGAAAGAAAAGTTAACTATGACCCTCGCAACTACACAATGTCAGCATACAACATGATTGGTCCAAGGGGATTGAAATTCAGTAATGAACAAGAAGCTCTTATCAATAAAGGACTTGTTAACACGCTGGGAAGGTACCAGGTTGAAGATGGTCGTACCAAAGGAGAACGTTATGACTTTAATTCGTACAATGTAAGTACGCCTTTATTTGCTCCAGGATCAATGGTTGGTGGTGTTATTGGCGAGCCTGTTAGCAGTAGAAAGCTAGCTGACAAAGCACTAAGGCTTGCCGATAAATTTGGATTTATACAACCAGGAGCTGGTTATCCTGTTGACTTTAAATTCCGTTAACTAATCCAATGCTCCAGCCTGTGACAATTGCAGCAGAGTGGAATACATTTACTGATCTCTTCTTCTACCCTGCTCCAGGAGTAACCGTGGTTCACCATGGATGAGATGTTATTGTCCTTGTCGCCTACATGGTGGAACTCAAGGACACGATGATCATCCAACCCACACTTCTGGCATTGCAAAGTCTTCTTGTAATCCAGAAGCTTCTTTCTATTCTTGTCGATGCGTTTCTTGGCGTCGGCCCAAGCCATTGATGACGTTATTAGTATTACCAATATACGTCAATTATTGAAATTGTTTATATCGGGATGGAAGGTACTGCCCCTTCTCCTCTGCTTCCCAAAAGCAGTGTGATACTTTTCTACTACACCCCGTTAAGCACTCAGAAAGGATTCGAACCTTTACCGCATTCCCTGTGTATAGCACTGCGTCCAGTACATCAACAGGTGCCGTCCTATCCAATTAGATCGGACTGAGTGTGATGGATGCAGTGTGACTGGCTTACCGACAATCGGGCTGTGAGTTAACCAGGCGTATCCAATCAGGGACTGCACCTCTATCTCGGCTCTCCTTCTAGGCTCCAGGGCCTAACGAGTCACCACAGCTGCCCCATCAGAAAGAGAGGGGGAACACAATTATTATACACAAAAAACCCCGGTGTACTAAGCCGGGGCAAGAGTTTCCTTCCTGCTCAAACGTTAAGTCTCTCGGGCCGAGGCGTGAGTTACGTACGTTACGTGAGGGAGTGTTCGACTATTACTCCCAGAGCTGAAGTGCTCTGCATGTCAGGATATCATGATTTACTGTCGCGATAACGACGTGCAGCGCGACCAGCTCTCTTTGCTTTCTCTGTGTTTGGTATGAACTGTTTGCCTTGCCTGCTACCTTCTCTTTTCTTCTGATCAGTTTCCTCACGTTCTTCTTTTGACAGTGAGGCCCAAGCTTTTTCTGGTAGGTAACGCTTGGTATATCCCTTTTGTATAGCCTTGTCTGCCATAATTAGTAAGGAATAGTTACATCAATTGAATATGGAGTTGGTTTCAAGGGCATTGCATAAAGTAATGCTCTTCCAACTGCAGTGGCTGGACTTGCAACAGGAGAACTAGCGGCTGTTTTAATGTCGCCGTATTTACCTTGGCCCATTTCATTTTTTGCAAATTGCGGTATACTGCGATTTAAACTGCCTTTTGTTGGATTCCAAATGCTTTGTATTTCCTCCAGGGCTTTGATTGGTTGGAATTTACCTGAAACAAGATCGGGGTCTTCAGAAAGATTAGTCATATCGTATGTATCTATAAAACGAATTGATTTTCCAGGGACGACTTCTGTATTAAAAGATCCCAATGTATTGGTTACTTCTTTCCCAATGCTTTGATTTTGATATGGTTGATAAGCGCCAGAGCGAGGAAGCCCAGGCCCATAAGCAGGAACAGGTCCCAAAACAAAATCAGGGGCTGTTCTATTCTTTCTGCCTTCTTCAACGACTTGTTTTAATTCCTTTCCCAAGGGGCTGTTCAAGTTTCGTGGATCACTTGTTTCAAGTTGTTTTTCTAATCGAACTAAAAGTTCTTCTGGTGTTTTGAAAGGATTTGGAACCATTCCTTTTGCCATTGGATCAGGAGATGCAGCTGCTCTTAATCCACTTAATGTGGAAGGATCAAGTTGTAAATTAGTATTGCCAACTCCTGTTACATAACGCCCAAAAAGATTGATGCGATCAGGCAATTGATTCATCAAACCGCCAGCGACGGTCTTAACTGCAGTAGTTGTTTGTTGTTGCGTTTTCTTTTTTATAGGAGATACTGGACTTGCTGATCCGCCGGGGAGGAATCCTCCAAATACATTCTTATCTACTTGACTGTAACCACGGTTTACGCGATTAAGGAATTTTTGAAATAGATCGCCCATTACTTGTTCTCCTTATACTTCTTGGCTGAAGATTTGACCTTATCGTAAGCCATATCTATTTTTTACTTGAGACCAGGTTTGCTGTTTATAGCTAGCAGCATTTGCAATTGCCTCTTTAACGTGAGGTGAATAATTACTATTTAACAGCTCAGACATCTTGAAAGGGTACTGATATTCAAGAGCTGCTTGCCTCATTTCCGGGTCGTTTTGACTTTGTTTTGCAATCTCTTGCATAAACACTTGATCCGGAAATACATCTGGCGTATATCCAGTTTGACTACCAGAGTATTTACCTGCTAGCTGCATCACTTATCCTCCTTATACTTCTTGGCTGCAGACTTAGCCTTTTTTCTTTTTTCATACTCGTCCTTTGTCATCCACTTTTCTTTGCCCCACTTCTCTAATGACTTTTGTTTTTCGCCCTTACCACCTTTGTACCCACCACCCGCTTCTTCGTACTCACGTGCAAGCATCTGTGAGCGGCGTGCAGACCACTGACCTGGTTTGCCGCCCTTAGAACTATTCATGATGCGGTTTTTAATCCGCTCACGTAATTCTGGTTTAGTGTACTTGCTATCATCCTGGGCCATCAGGATTTTTATTACGCTCTTCTAATATTTTACGCCACCTGCATGGACGCGATAATACCTGCTCCATTTCCTTAGCAGTCGGCTTAGGTATCGGTAACGTCGCTAGATATCTTTCGAGGCGTTCAGCCTCGGTAAGGATTCTTCTTTTCGCCATCCTTTTGAGCAAAAGCTTGCATTAAATCATCGACTTGCTCCAATGATTCAATGCGAATCAAAAGATCAGACAGTGAATTAACGGTGATTGGATGCTCAGTGCGTGCTGCAAAAGCAAGGGCTTCACGTAAACAGGACGCTGCTTGATCCAGGGATTCTTTGACTTGGGTAGAGAGGGACATCTCGGATTCTTTCGGTGTTCTTACTATAGGTGCAATCAACAACATCTGTGTACTTAACGCCTCTACTAACTATAGATCAAGACAATAGCTATAGCCATCAGCTTTAACTGGTGTGTTTACCAGGAAGCCATGGATGGTTTTCCCTACATAATGCAGGTCATCATAAGAAAGAGACGGTGATGTACCCAAGAAAAAGACGCGCTTGAGTACGTCATAAGCATTGGGAAAATCTTTGGCATTACCAAGATGTCGATAAGCTGGATGCAACAAAAGATTGCCAGCAAAGTAGTTGCGTGTCTGGATACCAGAGCTTTCGAGATGCTGTTGTAAAGCCTGTTTAACATTTGGGTTGTCACATACAATTGGCACACCAAACCACGAGGTTTCTGCTAAAGGTTTCTCGCCAATGATCTTAACTTCTGCAGGGTAGTCCTGAAAATAATCCACAATTGTCTTGTAGTTAAGACGGCGAATTGTGTGGATTTCCTCAAATTTGTCCAGTTGTACTTGACCGACGGAACCCTGTAGATCCAACGGCTTTAAGTTGTAACCAATCTGGCTGAATACATACTTGTGATCAATAACCACGTCATAATCAGGTAGCCATGCTTTGAAACGTTCACCACAAGAGCCATTGGCAAGTAGGTTGCACTGGCCCACGCAATAACAGTCGCGTCCCCACCAAGCAAACTGACGAGCGAGCTCTGTCAATCCAGGGAAACTAGAGGAGACCATACCCCCTTCAAAGGTTGTGATGTGGTGCGCCGGATAAAATGAACAAGATGCAGCGGCTGCATACTTTGTCAGATACTCGCCATCCCACTTAGAGCCAAGGGAATCACAATTGTCTGCTACATAAAGGATGGAGTGCGCATCACAGATATCGAGTAGACGATCCAGATCGTAACTATTACCCAAAACAGGGCTACTGAATACAGCAACGGTTTTGTCCGTGATCGCATCTTCTACTTGATCTAAGTCCCAATTCAAATCATCCCATGTAATATCCACAAACTTAGGAGTCAGGCCATTCTGAATAATTGGATTGACGGTGGTCGGGAACCCAACAACACTGACAATAACCTCAGCGCCATCCGGCCAATCAAAATATTTTTTCAGCGCAGCAATCATTACCAAGTTGGCAGAGCTGCCGCTGTTCACCATAAGAGATGAAGTAAACCCAAACTTCTTGGAGAAAGCGCGTTCAAATTTATCGACCTCCTTGCCCGCTGGGTACCAAGCTCCTTCACGTAAGGTGGAGATTGCAGCCTCTACTTCGGTCCCGTCAAAGTACGGACCGGAGTACAAAACTTTTGAGCGTGACATAAATCTTCCAGCCCATCACGAAGGGATATGCAAGGCGTATAGCCAAGGTTGAAAAGCCTGGTGCAATCCAAGCTAAACCTGATGGCTTGATTATAACTACCTTTGGCGGGGATGATAGTTATTTTGCTGTCTGAACCTAAAGATTGTTTGCAGTACTCAACGCAGTCAAAAAGCGTGGTCTCAATCCCAGTACCAATGTTGTAGATGGTATTGAGATTTCCTTTGCGACATGCGTGGTTGATGCCTCGACACACATCTTGGATGTGAATGTAGTCACGAGACAAGCCTCGATACACCTCAATATCTTTATCTTTTCTTAAGAATTGAATAATACGGTGAAGGGCATTGCGCTTTTCTGTACCCTTATCAGGGCCACCATAAACATTTCCAAGACGTAAAATACGCCAATTCATATCATGAGCCTGGCAGTACTCCATGACTAACTTCTCGGCTGCATACTTAGTTACAGAATAAAAACCATTGGGATCACAGATAGCATATTCCGTAGGCTTAGTATATTTAGGCCCGTAAACAAACCAGCTGCTAACAAAGTTAAATGTTTTGACGCCAAAGTCTTTACAGTGCGCCAGGTGATCAGCTAACACCGTAAGGTTTGTGTGAATGTCAAGCTGAGGATTGGTATGGATATTGGAGTTGTCGGTGGTACTAATTAGGTATAAAACATCTTCCGTGAATGGGACTGCATATCCACGGGGCACATATTCTCCGCCGTACATGCCACGGTAGTAACTACCAATGATTCCGGTGCCGCCGTAAAGTGTTAGATCCATTTCAGTTGTACAAGTCGGCGGTGTACCAAAGGTCATTGTAGTTGTTTACACCGGTAGCGCCAAGAGATTTGAGGTCGCCCCCAGAGGAAGGTTTCTTTAACGCAAAAATTGTTCCATCTGGTAGAACAAGGGCTTTGTTCTTGTTGTAATGATTGGGTGTCAATTCGACAGAATCACCAAAAATTACTTTGTCATCAATGTTACTTACAGCAATTGCCTTGCCCCATGCAGTGGGGCCTGTAGGACATAACGGTGTCAAGCCATAGTAATTGTCTTCGATGTTACGAACAATCTGAAAGATTGCTTCATCTAATACTTCATTATCAGGAACTGTGTAAAACGCAGCGCCATCACACGCCCAAGACACTTTTGTGTATAAGTTGATATCACGGAACGCAAGTAGTCTGCAATCATCAGGTAATTTGACTCCCGTCTGACAACGCAAGGAGATATCAAAGTACCAGCCACCAACTATATTGGCGATGCAGTAACGTGCCAGGTCACACTTGTAGGAGTAGGGTTTGACCTTGCGGTAAGCATTAATAACATCCTCGCCATAGTGCTCTTCCAGGAATTGTTCAACCTCTTGATTGTTGTAGATCTTGTGAGGTAGATCTGGGAAGCAGCTACGCACGGAATCAGTTGCTTGCTTTAAGAAAAGGGAAAGATCTGAATCATTATCAGTTAGATAGATTTGCGTAATCTGCATAATTATCGATAAAGAACGAAAGGGATTTCTTGAATCTTTTGGGAACCAAAAAAGTGCTCCTTATTTAAGAACACTGCTGTAAGCAGACGTTCCATCAAGAAGGCTGGGCCACGCCTATTGTAACCACCTTGAGATGTAAAGTAGTCTTTAGCCTCTTCCCAAATAGGGAGGAGGATGTCAAACACAACATCAAAGTATTGGTTCATGGCATCGTTTGGACCCATCACCTGGAGCGTTTCAAAGAACTTAGGTTGAGACCACATCTCCAAAAGCATCTCCTCAGTCAATGGAATCTTCTTGGCACGTGCCATCTCTAAAGACAACTCCACAGTTTCATCCAGGCCGCCACCATGGCCTTGAGAAAACTGTTGTTGCACTGAAAACGGGAAGGTGACATGGCGTGGGATATACAACGTGTCATCCTCAGCGGTACTAAGGAATCGTTCCTCCCAATTGCGACGGTAATTTACAATACCAAAAAATGGATCTGTACACTCGTTCCAGAGAGTGTACATGCAGCTAAGCTCACCCCAATATGGATTAACGTCTGCATGTGGCCCTTGATCTCCATAAAATGAGATAATGCGGGCATTGGAATCAAACCTCACATGACAATGCTCCAGGCATACGGCATATAAGGTAATATCCTTGGCGGCAAGCTTCACAACGCCATTGGTTACAGATCAATCCGAGTATAAGGGATATCTTGTTGCTTTAGTTCCAGTTCTCGTTGATCTGCTTCAATGGTTTCGACATCCTCAAATACCAGGCCTTCAAAGCAGCCAGTTCGACAATCGTCATCAAAGTCGTAATAGAAGCGTGTAAGGTTGGATCCCATGGTCATTGACGTGAGAGGACTTCAGTAAAGAAAAGGTAGGCATCCATGCTAATCACAAGGAACATGGCGCCCAGGATCGAGGCAATTGTGTAGTTAAAGTCGTCCACTGCACTCCAGTTCTTTTCATGCTAAATTAGCAGCAATATACAAAACCATCAATGGTTGCTAAAATAAATACACACGATCCTTGGATTAAGGCCAAGGACGAGCAACCAGAAATGATGCGGTCGATTAACCGGACCGCAGCCAGAATTACGCTTAACGGAAAACGTCACTATACAACGCCGTTACCCACTGGACCTGCGCCGTCTGTAACTACTATCATCAGCGAAACAGCTTCCGAAGCAAACAAACGGAAGCTTGAAATGTGGTCAAAAGCAAATCCAGGTGTCAAAGAACAAGCAGCCGAGCGGGGCACTGCCATTCACTATGGTATGGAGCAGTACCTCAAAGGGAACAAAAACCCTGAAATCAAAGAGGAATATGCAGACTTTTGGGCAGGCATGCCGTCAATTCTGGATCAATTCCAGGAAGTCCTTTGGGCCGAATCCCCTGTTCTGGATAAGTTTGACTTCACTATTGGCGCTGATGATGTTGCTCGTGTATGGGGTTGTGACGGAGAAGGACGTGCTTGGGCTGGTGCCCCTGATATTATTGCCGTCGCTAATAATAAACTTACGCTCGCTGATCTGAAAACCAGCGTCAAACCATATAGCCGCAAGTGGCCCAAAGATTTGGAGAAGGGCTCCCAAGAGTGGCGTGACTTGCTCGGCGGTCATATGAAATTTAAAAAAACATGTAAACAACTGGCTGCATACGACATTGCTATTGAACAAACCTTAGGAATGAAAGTACAGCAGGCGGCAATTCTTGTGTCTACTCCGGTACGTACCCAGGTTTTTAAAATCTCTCGAAGGTTTTTAGATTCCCTTCGGGAAGATTGGTACAAGATTGTTGAGGAGTATTACGCCCAGGTGACCAACTGTAATGTCTATGATCCAGATCTAATTTAGAAATTGCCCATCATACTGGCAAGGCCACCGGCAAATGTGTCGCGTTGACGTGCACGGTTAGATTGAGCTGCCTGACGCATCTTGGAACCTTCAAGACGGCCAATTAAAGTTTCAAAATCTTGAAGCTCGGCATCAGACATACCACCGCCATATTGTTTGCTAAGGCTTTCATTTACCAATTCAGAACGCGTATCCTCATCAATATCGCTAAGACCTCGAATATCTCCTGTGCGACGCTCACCTTCACTTAAACTAGCCAAGGCATCCTTGTATTTTTTTTGGTTTATAGTGTTTTGTCCCCAGTTTTCAAAATGTACCCGTGCAAGTTGATCAGGACTAAACTCAGAGGCATCCTTTGCTGATGTACCATATTTTTTATTGGCACGATCAACCCACCTTTGTTCCCAACCACTTGTATCTTTACCGTAGCGTTGTGTATAATCCTTTCCTGTATCAATACCTGCCTGACGTGCGTCAGAAATGTAAGTAACAGCTTCAGGCCGTGCTTTTAAGTAAGCAGCAAGATTAAAATTCGTCATTTTTTTGCTCTTTTCGTCTAGTCTAAGACAATGAATCCAGGCACCTGGTACATTGACGGCTTACAACACCAACGGCAAGATGGAGTGCAGGAAGCGTCTCGCATGGCAGATCGCAAGTGAGCGTTCGGTAGTCACCAGGGAAGATGCTGTAGAGCTATACCACAAGATGATGAAAGAATTTGAAGCAATTGATAAAAGGGCTAAATATAAAGAAGCTGAGTCTAGTGAGTCTCAACAAACTTAATACATCCTTGGTGGTCCGCACGGTTTAGCGGCCGTAGGATAAGAAGACACACAACTGAGCCCTCCATGGACATCCACGTGATCTGCGTGGGTGAGTGGATGAATACTCTCCTGAGCCGCATGAACAGTGCGGTGGATGGGGATTGTTTTGTCCTGCCCACCCTTATGCATCTCCATGCCTACAACATCCTAAAGGAAGGCTCATTCCCAGAGAAAGATCTTAAAGTAGAAGTCCTGCAGCAAACGGAAGTATGACAAGCCAAAATCAACAAGCTCTTAAGCCTGGCGAAATTAGGCTTGATCTCATCCCTATTGACTGGCCCCTAACACCACTAGGCGCAAATAAAGATCCTTACGTCCAGGGCTGGCAGAACAAACCATTTAGCGTCAAAGAAATTGAAGAAGAACTTGCAACAGGTGACTGCAAAGCAATTGGCGTACTTGGCGGCCCTGCCTACAACCATCCTTATGGTTTGGTTTGGGTTGATGTTGATGGATCAAGCGTCTACAAACTCATCGAAGAGATTAGTGGTCTCTCCCTACAAGATGCGTTGCCTGCCTCCCTTACCATCTGCAGCGGTAAAGAGGGAAGGGAGCGTCGACTCTACAAACTAAACCGCGATAAACACAAGCACTTCATCCGTAACAAATACACCTGGCACGCAAGTGGTAACAAAGAAAAGCTTGAGATCCTGTGGAAAAAACATCAGGGTGTTTTGATGGGTTTACATCCAGAAACTGATGGCTACTACACCAAAGAAGGCCTTGGTTTTGAATGGGTTGATAAGCTGCCTGAATTCCCAGAATGGTTGCTAAATAGCATCATCACCAAAAACGCCAAGCAGGGAAAACCGGCGCAGGAAGTATCACGATTCATCGGTCCCAACTTCGCTGTCCAAACCAAAGTCGATCTCGAACGGGATATCCAAGTAGCTACTGAAGCCATGTGGGGTATGCCTCCAGAGGCGACGGATGACTATGACATCTGGATCATGGTTGGTCAATCGCTTCATAGCTTGGATGAATCGTTGCTGGACCAATGGGATGAATGGTCCAAACAATCCGATAAGTACAAAGATGGTGAGTGCCATAAGCGTTGGTTGTCGTTTAGTAAAGGTGGTGGTCGTGGTATCGGCTCACTCATTCATGTTGCGAAGGAGAATGGCTGGGCTCCTTCCGAGGATCACCGGGCACTTCCTGTTGATGATGCGACACTAACAGCTGTGTCCAAACTTCTTCCTGATCTTGAGCAAGACATTTTAGAGCACATGGAAAAGCTGGCTGAACTTGAAGCTCCTTCAACACGTAACCATCAATCCACTCAAAAGCGGCAGGTGTCGCCTCAAGACAACTCAAAAGAGCCAAAAGATGCACGGGGGCGGAACCAATCATCGAACGTAGTGGCAGACCATGTACTCAGTATGTATATGGGCAACCTGCTGTTTAGTCAACCGCATAATCAATTTTTCTTATACGACCCACGGGCAGGTCTTTGGTCCAAACTCACAAAGATCGAAATGTTTGGCACCATCCGAGAGAAGATGCAGATGTTAACAAAATCCAATACACTGCCGCGTGGCTTTAATCACAGCCTCATGGAAGATGTCTATAAGCAGCTCCAGGCTTTGGTGCCGTTTGATGAGTGGTATGACGGATCGGATTACCTCTTATTCACTAATGGTGTGCTTGAGGTAGCAACCAGGGAGTTACTGCCATTCAACAAGAAGCTGTTTATGACGCAACAGATGCCATATGAATATGATCCCTACGCCACATGTGAAGACATTATTAAATGGTTGAAGTACACACAACACAACTCTTGGAATCGTACACAAGTGCTTAGGGCATGGCTACGGGCAACACTGCTTGGCACCTATGAGATTCAAAAGTTCCTGGAAATTGTAGGTCCAGGTAAGTCGGGTAAATCTACTTACGCAAACCTAGCAGTTGCATTGGTTGGTAAAAGCAATACTTACTCCACTGACTTCGAAAACATGGAGAAGAACCGTTTTGAAGCAGCGGCATACATGGGTAAAAAACTTCTGCTGTTCCAAGATGCTGATCGTTGGGGTGGGTCCGTATCACGCCTGAAAGCAATCACTGGTAATGACTGGATCCGTTCTGAACGCAAGTATCAAGGGGAAACAGCAGATCCATTCCAGTACCACGGGATGGTAATCATCACTGCCAATGAAGCTATTCAGTCAACCGACTACACATCAGGGCTTGCTCGTCGGCGTCTCACAATTCCATTCGACCGTCCATTCACAGGGGGTCAAGCAGAGCAAAAAGAACTGATTAAGTTTGATAATAAAGGGAATCCACAGGGTGAGTTCGCTCCTCTGCTGCCAGGTCTGGTGAACTGGGTATTGGACATGAATGAAGATGACATGCGTTCCTACCTAATGGAGACTGCGCGTCACGTAGACTTCTTCCAAAAATATGAAAAAGAACAAAGCCTACGCTCCAACCCTGTATTGGATTGGATGAATCAACATATTGTTTTTGACCCAGGTATAAATTCTGTTATTGGTAAATGCATTTATGATCAATCAAACAGCAACCGCTACAAAGGATGGGATAAATATTTGTATCCCAGCTATGTAGAATTTTGCAAAGCCTGTAATGTAGGTTTTGTGGGACGCGCTCGATTTGAGGTGTTATTCATTGATATTTGCAAGCATCAGCTCAAATTGAATGTCTACAGCAAAAAAGAGACAAGGGGAATGCGTATATACAACGCGGCGGTGCGTGAATCAAACCCAAATAAATACGAACACTACCCCTCCATTGTAGAAGTGGCTTCTGATCCAGAAAAATACAAAGATCTGTATGGCATGGATGTAAGGACAACCGAAAACAAAACACTTGATGTTTAGGTATAGTTAAGCGAGAGTAGCTCGCTTTAATGACGAAAAAAACCAAGGTGCTGTGGTGTGGTGACATTGTCGCAATGACCGGCTTTGCTCGGGTCACCGAAAATGTCATCACTCGCCTTAAGGATGATTTTGAAATTGTTGTGCTCGGCCACAACTGGTGGGGTGACCCATGTGAACAACAGAAAGATTTCAAGATTTATCCATCGTCCAACCGATTCCAAACCGCACCATTCGGTGAGCAACGCATCCGTGAAATCGTTGAACGTGAGCAACCAGACATTGTGTTCACGATCAATGATATGTGGATCATCAACGAACAGTACCGTCAAATCCAAGACCTACATAAGCAAGGTAAATTTAAGTTTGTGGGGTACGCCCCCATGGATTCATATAACTGGATTGGATGCCTTGCGGATACAGCCAACGATTGGGACGCCATCATTTCCTACACGGAATTTGGTGCGTATGAGTTTGTAAAAGGCGGTATTAACAAGCCAATTGCCGTAATTCCACATGGCGTTACGCCTGGTCAGTTCTATCCCAAAGACAGGGATGAATGCCGCCGTAAGCTTGGGCTGGATGAAGACCTGTTTATCGTCTTCAATGGCAACCGCAACCAATTCCGTAAAAGGATTGATATTACGATCCAAGGCTTTGCTCAGTTTGCTGTTAATAAACCAGAAGCACGGCTTTATCTCCACATGGGAATGAAAGATCAAGGCTGGGATGTGATGTCTGTCTTTGGTCGTGAAATGTCCAAGGTGGGCCTGGATCCCAACGGACGCATCATCATGACCACGCAAACGGAGGGGCCTCCGAACGTATCGGTAGACATGCTCAACACCATCTATAACGCCTGTGATGTGGGCGTCAACACTTGCAAAGGCGAGGGCTGGGGGCTTGTCAACTTTGAACACGCTGCCTGTGGTGTGCCCCAGGTGTTGCCTGACCATACGTCCTGCAAAGAGATCTTTGATGGCTACGGCAAACTGATCCGTTGCGACCACGTAGATGTGGACACCAACTACGCACGGGAAATGCCATGCCCGTCATCTGATCACCTCACGGAAATCCTGAACGAACTGTACGAAGACCAGACATATCGCGAATGGGTGGGGATGCAGTGCCAGGGACGTGTGCTGGATGAACAATTCTCATGGGACACAGTTGCGTCTCAATTTGGTGGCATCTTTGAAGATGTCATGAAGGAGGTCGAACATTCAGTCCCAGCTGAGATTAGTGAGAAGCCACGTAAGAAGGGGAAGAAAAACCGGAGTCTGCGCAAGAAGCAAGAACCGGCACTAACGTAAGGACTGCTCAGGGTGACCAGGCCTCCACTTCGGTGGGGGCTTTTTTATTGGCGATAAGAAGGTATGTGCAGCAAAGGTGTCGCTCTAGCTGCGTTTACGCTCTTATAAGGGGTCAAACTAGCAGCATATACATCCGTATATATCTAGTATGAGTCAAAGCTCACTTTTGAAAAAGTGAAACAATTACTGAGAACGGCTCTCAATAACACATGAGACTAATTTGGGATAAACGAGAATTTTGTTTCACTTTTGAAAAAGTGAGCCTTGACTCCTATAAGAAATATAAGAAGGTATATGCAGCTACTTCAACGCTAAATCTGACGCAACACCTGCATGCACCTTGCTATTACGCCCTTGTTGCCCTATGCTTGCTTTGTTCAGACATCCCTGGTGCTATGGCCCGTAACTACCAGCCTTTGCCGCCCCTCTCATGGCTAGAAGAGCACCTGGAACTCACCCCTGACCATCCTTGTGGCCTCAAGTGGAAAACCTCTGATCGCTACCATGATGCTGGTGAAGTAGCGGGAAAGCGCTATGGCACCTCACGTTTCTATGTTGTGTCGCTGCTTGGGGTCCGCTATCCAGCTCACCGGGTCGTGTACTACTTACGTACTGGCGAGGATCCAGGGGATGCAGATGTCCTTCACGACAAACGCAACAGGGAACGTGACAACCGCCTGGAACTGACCCTGTATCGACGTAGGACGCGTCCAGCACCCAAGTACAGGCGTCGTGTCCGTAACGAAGAAGGTCAGCTTGTGCACCGCGATCCGGACATGATTTATAGCTTTGTTCAACGCAATTGCAACCCAGAGGCCTGATCAATGGCAAACTCCCTTACCAACGCATCTAAACTGCTGCAGCTTGCAAAATCTTTTACCTTAATCCCGGTTATTGATGCCATCCATGAAATGCCAGACGAAGAACTCAGGACACACGGTTACTATCGTGGCTTCTACTGCCAGCACGGCCATCGCATCCGGCATCTAGAAGACCACTGGTGTTATGAGTGCGTCCGTAAGATCCAAAGCAACAACTGTGGTTTTGACGTCAACTACCTCAATAAAAACTACAAGTCAAGACTTCTGGAGCTTTGGAAACAAATCCCTGTTGGCGACTGGGATGAGTGCTGGGAGGTGCCATGGCTCGGCAATAAACGCATGCGTTTTCCCTCTTATGTCACAGGGTTTGATGCCAAGTACAACAGCAATGTCAGTGTCCACAAAATTATCTACCAATGCGCCTGGGGGGACGTTGGTAAGTTATTTGTCACACGCACGTGTAAAAATAAAAACTGTCTTAACCCTCTCCACTTAGTCTCAAGTTGGAATCGAATGTTTCCGCCGCAGACCATCTATCCGTTTGAGCCAGAGTTCGATCCTGTTAAGGCAATGGAACAAGCGCAACGTTTTCTTGCCGGAACTCCTGAACCACTCGTCGAGCGGCAGTACAAAAGCACTATTCAACATCCGCTGGTGAACAAAAACACCCCGGATTATGATGAAGAACAGGAGTTGTATTACAGTTCATATGCCCAGGAACTCAGTAACTCAGCCACAAAGAACTCAGAATAATCCTTTAGTCATCGGCACGTTCAACCAAACTGCTCTGCGGTACCTCCATGGAACCTTGGGTGCGCAGTGGAAACCTATTGGTCGTGCCGATACAAGTCAAACATCTAACGGCGGTATTGGCGGAGGCACTTTTAATCACTGGTTCCAGGTAAATCTGGCGTCTCCTGGTTGGATTATTCTTACGAAAGGTCCGCCGCGTCCACAGTACATTCAAGTATCTGCATATGACCTAAACAAAATTCCTATCCAGGGAAATCCTGTATTTGATGCAGATTCTATCCATATCGATTCCAATGGAGACGTGTACATTCCGTATTTAGATACGGTAATGAATACACAATCTGATCTATACAATACCTACGAACGTTTACGTCTTGATCGTGGTGATGATAGGTATTATCCCCTGGCGGCAGGAAGTTATCTCATCTGTGTTTCATCGACTCGCAACGAGACCCTAGAGTACAACCTAGGTGTTGTCATCGAGTTTCCAGTAAACGAGGCTTTTTTCGAGCTAGAAGATACCAATGGTTCTGTCTGTTTACAAGAAACTGAAATTGATGCGTCAAACCTTTTAAGTCCCATAGCTATTGATACTGCTATTCCAGTAGGAGCTAATGCCTTTACGGAAACTAGTTGTACAATCAATCCTGGTGCAACGCTTACAGTTTCAACTGGTTCAACTTGGTATATTGGTGAGCGAATCCCATCAACAACTTTTGATGACTTTAAGATTATCCTTGAAGTAGGTGACAATGCGTATTACGACACAATCCATGATCATTCCTTGTCCGAATGGCAGAATGCATGGAGCAGAGAACACCAAGAAACTGACCGCTTCCCTGAGATCTTCGTTCCGTTAGTCAACAGGCCATGATCAACATTCTTAAAAATCTTTTCAAGAAGCAAAAACCCAAGCGTTTTTACTTAAGCCCTTCTGCTGCATGGCTTTTGTACTGCACAAATAATCCGTCAGCACCTGAGTGTTTAATCTACGATGTGTAGTGAACGTACAATAAAAGAAATAGGAGATAACCATGGACTTTAACAAGTACATCGAATTAGCACTTGCCATTCACGCCGTAGCCTCAATCATTGTTTCAATCACGCCCACGCCCCATGATGACAAGCTGGTCGGCAAGCTGTACAAGCTCATTGAAACCCTTGCATTAGTTGTGGGTCGTGCCAAGGAGCGCTGATTAGTTATCTAAAGCTTGAAACCAGAACACGCAGCCGCCCTGTTCTTCAACCCAATCTTTAGTTTCATATGCGTGCTCTTTAGGTAAAGTCACGCATTTTTTATCGTTGCCAATTTGCCAGCAGATGTTAACGCGAATCTGCGGCTCCTTGTATTTTTTCACTTCAGTAGTCCCAACGCAGGAACGGCTTCCCTTCTCGCATTCCGACATGCACGAATCCCTTGGGCGCACCGTATCCTAGGCTAAATTTCCATTGTTTATCACACCAATCCTGCACGGCATAGATGTCTGCCCCTTGAATATAAAAATCAATCGCACCTTTAGATGGTGTGTTGTAAGTATGTTCACTGTTTTTAGCGCCACCGACTCCGGAATTGATGGGTTCTGGACGTGAACCGCTAGTGATAATTAACGGCTTGTTCTCAAATTGTTTACGGACTTTTTCCAAAAATAAGCATAATTCTTTTGCTGTATCGCATTGATACTGTTTAGTAAATCGACGACCTTCTTGATTTAAACAAATCTCACCGTAGGTGATATTAGGTGTGATTTTGTATGTGAATGGACTCCAGGGGTTGAAGTTATTGTTGTGTGGGTTGGAATCTTCTTTCTCTCCAATATTTTGGAGCTGACGATCCATGATCTGAATTAATTTTGTCGCATAGTCAGGATCTGTGGCGTAGGACTCCTTGACCAAAAGTCGAGCGCATTCGTTCCTGCTTTCTGCCCGATTAACACCTTGGAAACGACCAAAGTCTTTATACCAGCGATCAACAAGGTAACAAACACAAGTTTGTAAATCAGGAAAATCAAGGAATCCAGCCTTGATTGTGACCCATTGACCGTTGATGAATTCTTGGGTGCTGACTGTAGAGCCAGATCCCTTAAGTCCAAAGTAATTGTTTTTACCAGATGTGTGTTGACCCCAGCCTGATTCCAGCGCCCACTGTGCAGCAACACATTCAGGCCATTTAGCTCCAGCTGTTTTAGCTGCAGCAAGAACACCGTCCCAAGTGTTATCTATAATTGGAGTAGGCTTTGGTTTGTTTCGATATTTCTCAGCAAAAAGCTCCAAGACATCAGCAGTGAGCTGGTCCTGAAGCCATTCCAACGCATCAATTTGATGCTGTTCTTCATTAAAAAACCTTGCGGCGTCTGTGAGTTTGATTGACATATCGACCTAGAGCAATATAAATACTCTAGATCAGGTCAACAAATCAAGCAGGTACGGCTTCTTTCACTTTAGTTTCTTCCACGGCCTCTTCCTCTGGCGCAAACTCAAGAGTATCGATCAGTTGACCGATAAGGCTAGCAAAAAAAGCAATCAGGTTACCGTCACCAGTGGTACGTGCAGAACCAAAGGAATTGATAGCAGAAACAAGCTGGCTTTAGTACAGACCATATCAAACAATTGTTTTCACAAAGTATAGCAAAATTCACCAAGGAACTCCAGCTGCGGAAGTTGGGTTTAATTCTTGCTGGATTTGCTTTGCAAGTGCTGCTTCAATAGATGCAACTTGCTCATCGCCAAGGGCAGCTTTTACCCAGCCAATAACCTGGTCTTGGGTAAGCTGATCGAAAGGTGTGTAGTTACCAGGGTCTGGATCACCGAACCCTACAGAGCCGTAAGCACCGGCAGATTCCCCTTGATCTTCAAGGTTTACAGTCCAATGCGCAGTGTAAACCTGTCCATCAGGCGGTGTATCACCATCGGGAAGTTTACGTTCCAGGTTTGCAATAGACCAAGTAGCGGTAGCCATAACAAAATATTTTTTCTTATTCTATCAAGTAAGTTTTTCCTAAACCCAGTAGTGTAGCAGTTTTTTCGTCCAAACGGTCTCGCAAGCACGTACAATAAAAAGGAGCGGTTGCACCCCGCTCCTCTTAAAACACCTTATGGATAGCTTAACACCTTCGGACACTCTTGTCGTCCGCACATGGAATGACACGCCCATCAGTCGTCGTACCAGGGATGGGTACGTCAATGCGACTGCAATGTGCAAAGCCAATGGCAAACGGTGGTCTGATTATCGAGAGTCAGAGCGGTGCCAGCGTTATTTGGATGCGCTTTCTGAACTAACGGGGATTCCGGTAGTTTCTTTGTACCAGTCAATCGAAGGCCGTAACGGTGGCACTTTTATCCATCCACAAGTAGCGATTGACCTTGCCCGCTGGATCAGCGCACCGTTTGCCGTGTGGATGGACGGATGGTTCCTTGAGCAATCCGAAAGCACACAACCTAAAGCGCCTGTATCGCAACCAGTAATCTCTGGTACAGATGTATTAAACCTTCTCAAAGAGTCGGTTGGTTTCTTAAAAGAACTTGAGTCTTTTGATGATCGCGATCGCATCTTGTTTGCTGATTTAGCAAGGAATAACGCAATGCGCGTTAATTCTGATTTTCTTTTGCCGCCAGGGGATGAAGAAATTACAATCAGCGATGCATACCTAGAGCTGTTTCAAAAACGGTTACCACGCAAAGAATCTTCACACGTTGGTAAATTGGTTGCCAGTAAATATCGTGAAGAATTTAAACAAGAGCCTCCAACACGTATTCAATACGTAGATGGTGCGCCACGAAAAGTAAAAAGCTATCAAAAAAATTGGTTAATGTCAGCCCTTCAATCACTAATCAAATAAAAGAAAGCCCCTAAAGCAGGGGCTTTTTTCTTAAGGTGACTAGAGAAGGAAACTTCCTTGGTTACCAAGTAGACAACGCAGAGCGCTTCCAAGTGTTGGTAGCGGTGCAAACGTAGACGTAATTGGCGTCCCAGCAGATCTCGCCAGTGGTTCCAGTGTCTGTCGCGGATGCAGGAGTTTTTGCAGTTGCGATCCTAATACGATTGTCGTTCACTTGAAGCAATGCGCCGCCACTATTGCTGCTTGTGCCTATCAATACTCGCCCAGACGTGTCAATTCTTAATTTCTCCGTACTATTTGTCCCAATAAACAGCGCGGCATTGGTAAGTGTGGATAAAAAGCCATAATTATTACCAGCAGCTATGCTGATTTGCGTATTTGTCCCACCACCTCCTCCAAGGTATTCTCCAAGAAATCCGCCAGTACTCGCTCCCGAGCCTGTGTCATTCGTTCGACTCCTAATCAGTTGTGAGCCAGTTTTTTGGCAATCAAGAAGATAATCAGGGCTTGTTGTTCCGATCCCGACGTTGCCGCCTGAAGTGATGCGGCCGCGTTCGAGTTGGTTAGTGCTAAACGTAAGATTCCGTGAGTTCCGCGCATTTAAGCCCCAGTCGAGATTTCCATTGGTAAGAATCTGCAGACCGTTACTAATTAAAGAATTACCAAACTCGGTTACAGTTTCTGCGCTTGAGCCTGGACTTTTGACCGCAAACAGCACGTCAGGGCTCGTAGTGCCGACCCCTACTCTGTTATTGTTAGCATCAACGTAGAGCGTATTCGTGTCTACAGCCACATTGCCATTAGCGTCGATTGAGAGACGCCCAACGCCATTAGTCGAGATCGCTACTTGGTCTGTGCCGGGTGAATAAATGCCGTTATCTGTGGTGCCAACAGAAACAGATGGCGCGGCTGCAGAGCCAGAACCAAAATTACCAACCGATCCGGTAATCGTTGTGCCGGAAAGAGTTGCAAAGTTTGCGGTGGTACCAGTGACAGTTGTTCCGGTTACTGTCGTGAACCCCGCAGAACCGCCAGTGACAGTTGTGAAGACACCTGCATTACCTGTCACGGTTGCACCAGAGACCGTACTCGTGCCGATAATTGCGGCGCCTTGAATCGTACCAGTGGCAGTAATATTTCCAGAAATTGATTGAACAATACCAGAAACACTAATGGTTTGATCAGCACCACCGTTAGTAAAGGTAATTTGATCGACCTTGACAATGCCGTAAGCCATGTTTTTTGTTACTTTTTTTTATTTTAGCCGGAGTGATTAAGGCAAGATTACAAGCGGTCCTTGAATTACAAAACCCGCTGTACTACCGGAAACAACACCAGAGCAAACAATAGCGGGGGTTGCGCCAGATGGTGTGGTGATGTGCAAAATGCTCCCGGTCACATCTGTAAACAGACCAGTATTTCCGGTAACAGTTGCACCACTTAAGTAACTGGTAAATACACCAGATACGCCAGAGATGGCTCCCCCCTGGAAAGTATCACCAGTAACGGTGGCGCCAGAGATTCGATCCGTGAATGTACCACTGACAGCGGTAAGGTTTGTAAATTGTGCGGTATTTCCGGTAATTACTGCACCACTGACGGTACCACTGGTTGTTAAATTATTTTGTACAACAACACCACTAAAGGTTGCCAGGCTAGTTCCAGTGATGCTTGTAAAGTTACTGGTGCCTGTAACTGTGAGATTACCTGCAATTGTTACGTTGCCTGTAATCGTTTCGCCTGTAATGTTGGCGTAATACTGATCTAAATATGCCCTAAACTGCGTAAAGGTAATTTTTTTGTTGCGCAGGGTAGGGTCCACCTCAAAAACGTGGACCAGCGTCAGTAGATCCTGTTCATCAATATCCGTGCCGTTAATGGCAGGGAATTCTGAAATACGTCTGTTAGCGATGACCCTAACCCTTTATTTCTACCTTGTTGTTATTCTAGCTTTCCTTAGCGCATCCTAATCTCGACACGCGGCAAGAAATTTGTTACCATGTTCCAAGACCATTGAACTCCTGTAACAATTCCGCAGGAAAGCAGTAGTACAAGCAACACTTCGGCAACGGTCAAATTACGTCGCACATAAATAACTTGTGGTTGCGGCTGAGGGATTTGCTGTTGTTGCGCAACGGCTTGTTGGATTGCTACTTGCCTGGCACGTGCTTTCAACTCAGCCAACTGCTCGGGTGTGATCTGACCTTCTAAGGAGATCTGCTGGGGCGGCTGCTGAGCTACAGGAGCCTGGCTCGGCGGGATTTGTTCTTCCATGGTCACAAAAGTTTTGCTTACAGATTAGCATCTAAACAAACGGTGTGACGTTATGCAGTACGGATTACGTAAAAGTCTTGAAGACATTGCGTATGAGCTAAGAGGAATCAAGAATATCCTTAGCTCTATGTGGCACAGCCGCTACAAAAATGGTGATACAGACCTGACGAACCCTGAGTCTCTTGCTGATGAGTACATCTCAACAGAAGAATGCGGAAGGCGTTTAGGTGTCTCAGATCAAACCATCCGCAATTGGATGGCAATTGGCAGGAAAGATCCTGAAAAAGGCTGGGTAGAAGGTATTCACTATGTCAACGTCTCTCCAGATGTCAACCGCAAGGCTGTTATCCGCATCCCCTGGACGCGACTAATCCATTCCTTTGCACGCAATACGGACATTGAAATCAAAAATATCCGCAGCCGCTATGACTTATATAAGACGCAAAAGGAAATTTTGGAATAATGGCTCATCGCTTCCAGGGAATTGATATTAGTTCAGTAACGATTGAGAACTATGATGAGCTGTTGCCAGAATCATTAGCGAACCAGGTGTTTGACTTCTTACCGCCAAGTGGTTCTTTCGATGACGGGTGCCTGCGCCGCTATCTAGAAAATTTAAAAAACTACGAAGAAGAAGACACCAACTCTGGCATGACGCTGGCCAATAGATTACGTCTTGCTTTCCGTAACCTGGAACCAGATACGATCTGTGGCAAGTTTCCATCAGCAGAGTTGCCTCTTAAGCGGCGGTTGCGATGTGTAGCCGAATATCTAATTCGGTCTGGAGAATTTGATAAAGTACGAGATGAAGATGGCAAACTCATCAAGAAACGCGGCGTACTTGGCAAGTTGGTAGTCATGTACAAACCAACGCCAAAGCTGCTGGAATCTTTACACCGCCAAGGATTGCTTAAGAATGAATCGACGTGAAAAACTGATTGCTTCTGTGATTGGTCCAGAGATGGACGAAACGAAAGCAAAGATGCTTGATGCCACCATAAAGTTAATTCTTGGTGACATGGGTGAGCAGTACTGCAAGATGTGGGAGGTTGAAGGCCCAGGTGTCATGGTGTTCCAGCCCAAAAACAAAGAGAGGTCAATGTTCTTTTGGACACTAAAAGAAATCCATACTGCACAAGAAGATTGTGAACGTAATAATGACGGAGATTTAGCGGAAACATTCCGTCGTATTCTCCAGGCTGCACAAAAAATTGATCCAACGGAAAAGGCAGGTTACATCATCAACGATGATGATGGAATCCGTTTCATAGAAATTGATTACAACAAGGAGGCGGCATGACGGAAGACCTTGAAAACAAAGTAGATAATCGCGTCATTCGTGGTAATTCATCTCGTATTGAAGGCAGGGAGTATATCACTAATCAAGACCTTGTGCTAGCAGCTAATGAGCTATTGGGTGGCATTGATCTTGATGTGGCTAGCTCAAAGGTTGCTAATGAGTACGTCCAAGCGAATGAGTTTTACAGCCCACAGGATGATGGGTTGAATTGCCAACAGTGGTACGGAAGCTGCTACTTGTTCCCACCATCGGGTGCGTACTACTGGGATAAAGAGAACCAACGGTGGAAGATGACAAGGGCATCGTCACCAAGTTTGAGATCGTCTCATGCCGTATGGTTTAGACGGATGTACCATGCGTGGCTAGCAAATGAAATTAAGCAGGGGCTGTATTTCAGCAACTGTCCTGACATGATTCGTTATGAGCCTAAGATCTTTAAGTTCCCAATGTGCATTCTTAAAACTGTCCCCACACTGTTAAGTCACGAGGGCGGTGAGATTAAGAAAAAACAAACGTGCACTTCTTTTGTTGTCTACTTTCCACCCCAGGATTCTGCTGGAGATGCTGTGGAGCATTTTCAAAAAATCTATGAAGAACGTGGGCATCTTCTCTTGTAATCTCGGTATACTAAAGGACGATTAAGAGGATTTATGAGCGTCCTAGCCGATTGGGAGATCAAGCAACTTGCGGAAGAAGAAGAGATGATTTCACCTTTTGTTGATCACCTGGTCAACAAAGAAAATGATCGCAAACTTCTTAGTTATGGCCTTAGCTCATACGGTTATGATATCCGGCTGTCTCCCAAGCAATGCTTAATTTTTGGTAAGGTGCAAGCTGGGGATTGTGATCCAAAAGACTTTGATCCTGCCATTCTCAAGCCCGCTGATCTCTTGGAGGACGAACGTGGTCAGTACTTCCTGCTTCCTCCGTATGGCTATTGTCTTGGTGTTGCGCAAGAGCGTCTAAAACTTCCTCGTGATGTTACTGTTGTGGCGGTAGGTAAATCTACTTATGCGCGTTCTGGCATCCTTGTGAATATCACGCCTGCTGAAAGCGGTTGGGAAGGTTACCTAACGCTAGAGATTAGTAATTGCACTGCCCTCTTCAATCGTATCTATGCGAATGAAGGGATCACGCAACTGCTGTTCTATCGTGGTAACCCTTGCCATACCACGTACCAAGATCGGAAGGGTAAGTACCAAGACCAACCAAACAACGTGGTGTTCTCTCAGGTTTAACCAAACGGTTTACCGGCCTGTAAGGTGGGTTTGCGAGCGTAACCAACAGATCCCGCACGCCCACCTGAATCACCAGACGTAGCACTGGTCGGCTCACGGACTAAGTTTCGTTTTTTGTATTCGCCAGCGGATCTAGCTGCACGCATAAATTTGGCAACACGATTTTGATCCCTGTTTACGGATTCAGCTGATCCACGAGAGTCTTCTGACAAACGACGCATGTCTGTGTCGTACGCCTGTTCCGGGTTGAGATCTGATACCTCAGCTCCAGAGGTACCAGAGTCAACACCTGGATCGTAAGTAGGTCTAAATCTGTTAGCCATAATAGAATTATAGGAACAGTAAATCGATTAAACCCGTGATGCATTCCGCTGCCGGATTTTTAGATTCGTTCGTGCAGGATGAATTAAAGTGCCGTTGTCTTAGTGAAGAAGATTTCGGTCAACCTCTCGCCAATGAGGAAAATGACGTACCATTGTATGACATGTACAATCGTGGTTTAGTCGCATGCGAGCAGGGACTAGAAAGGAATCCATTGAATCTCGAGGGGGCACGGCCCGGAACGACTGGTTTAATCCCATCGATGGAGGAGGGCTTAGCAATGGGAGCCTCTCCGAAACCGAAAGCACTGGTCCTGGAGCTGGAGGAACCGGACGAGGAAGAACTGATGCTTTCAGCAAAGCGGAGGGGCTTGAGCCGGTAAGTACTGTTGTTGACGCAATGGAGTGCCCTGGTGGCGTATGCCCTGTTCCCTGGGCCACCAAAGAAGAGCCTCCGGTGATCCAGGAAGATGTCGTCAATCATCCGTCTCATTACACTGATGGCGGAATCGAATGTATCGAAGCCATCGACGCGCAGCTGACCGTAGAAGAGTACCGAGGCTATCTAAAGGGTAATATCGCCAAGTACGTGTGGCGTGAGCGCCATAAAGGCGGGACAGAATCACTGAAGAAGGCACAGTTCTACCTGGATCGTCTTATTCAACTGGATGAAACACTTCAGAACGGCTGAAGATCGTCGTCATCGTCCTCGTCGTCATAACCACAGGCGGCGGCGAGTTCGGCCAGTTCCAGATCCGTTGGATAGTCCCAATCCACTTCAATGTTTTCGGACGCCATGATTGCTTTGATTGCCTCCCATTCCATCATGCGTTGATGGAACAGATTAAGCAAAGCAAAACGGAGTTGTTCCCAGGTCATCTCTTCTGACTGCAGCTCTGCTTTACGCATTGCAAATTGCAGCTCAAGAGGCAGTTCAAATTCCTGTGGCTCTACAGAACGCTCCATTCCACTTTGCATTTGCTCGTTGCAGCTATTCTAATCGTAGCGTTCAAATTCACTATCGACGTCATCCAGCTCAAAATCCGGGAAGGGATCGTCGTCAATCCTGAAGTTATTGGCAAATTCTGAAAGGGTGTAAGGACTAACGCGTTCTTCCAGGGCACGGATAGCACGTACCTCGTGGGGAGCAGCGGTGTAGTTGCGGAATGCAGTGAGAAGGATTTCTGTCGAGGCCCAGGGGTTGGCATCCACTTCTTGGAGGAACAAATTCATTTCTTCCCTGCGGCGGTCCAAGAGACCACCAATGACCTTGTGATCTTCGTTAAAGATCCACCTGCCAATTTCATCAGTGGCACCCGAGAAATCTTCTACTTCTAAGCAGTCGATGATACGACTGTAAAGAAAAGGTTCCCACCCGATGGAATGAATGAAGGATACCAAGGCTTGACGCATGTGATCATCAAGGCCGAGGTTGAGTTTTAACAGTTGCGCTTCGATGATATTGACTTCATGAAATAAGTATTCCAGTGCTTTTTCTTGGCTGCAATACTGGCCTTGTCTGACGGGAGAACCATCGGGATAAAACTGAGTTCCAAACCCGATGGTGTATGGTTCTCCACCTGAGCACGGATCTGGATATGCCTTTTCGCTAAACCCTTCGTATTTACGAATGAGGTTAATTGCGTGCGAAAGATCCGACATAGGAGTAACTATTATTACTCCCAATCATACATACTTTTTATTTGCCTTGACCACGACTTAACTTACGTCCGTGGTTAGGACGTGAGTGTTTGCCGTCTCCTTGATTTGTCTTCTTAGGCTTGGACTCAATTTGGAGTGCGGTGGACTTTGGTTTTGCCATTGCCAGTGGAGTAAGACAAGGTTATCTTAGTCGATAGAACCCGTTCGTGCAGCCTGCATAATTGCCGCCTTTACTTCAGGAGAGTAATTTGACGACGCAACATCTGCGGTTGAAAAAGGGTATTGAAAATCTAAGAGTGCACTTCTAAGCCCAGGATCAGAAACCTCTGTGGCCAAACGCTGCATTGTATTTTGATCTGGAAATACATTTGGTGTATAGCCAGTTGCATACTTGCCTGCTAATTTCATAATTTTACCACTTTACGCGATGGCTCCAGTATCGAGCTGACATCTTATCGGGATTTGGATCTTGTGCGTTATGCCGAGCGTAGTAGGATTTCTTCCGTGCTTTATCCTTGGCTGATGTTGGGTTTTTGCCAGCGCCCTTCACGCCTTGTTGGCCAAAGCGAATGATCCTTTCCTCACCCCCCTCGCAAGCCTTGACGACGTGGCTTTTGGTCGGATGGCCAGGTGTCTTGCGGGGTTTGTTACACTCCATCGAATCTTTATGTATTTTGGCAGCCTTAGCTGCTTTCTTGCGTTTATCAGACATCAGATAGAGCCAAGCAACGATCCAAAGCTACTTCCTGTACCCATATTAAAATAGGAAGGCGCACCTTCATCTTCTTCATCTTCAAAATACTTAAAGTAAGTAGAACGCTTGGGTGTATAAGTCTCTGCTTTGCTTGTGTCGTCTGTATCAAGCATTGAACCCAGTGACCCAATGGCTGCAAAAGGATCTGACATATCTGGCATACTAAAGCCCAAGAGGCTCATAGCACCTTCTTTTGTGGAAGCTTTTCCAACATCAGCTGCACTTAAACTCTTATCTTCTTCTGTTGCATCAGGAAAAAACTCTGTATAGAATTCTGATTCCGTTCCGCCATAACCAGCTTTCTTAAAGACGTTAAACAGTGCGCTTCCGCCAGCGGGCGGTGTAATTTCCTCGTCTGTATCACGCTGGATATATCCGTACCCAAGTTCTTTCTGTGTTGGTTTAATGCGTTGTTCATTGAGCTGACGGATACGTTCTCGCATCTCAGCCGCCGGATCAGTGCTCAAAATTTGAGTCAAGGCTTCTTTGATCTGGTCAACTGGATTATCCTTGGTACTCATGCCAAGTCCTTTAAGTCTATCTTGAAGCTCAGGAGATAAACCAGCAACATTCATCTTGTCAACAAGCTCTGCTGCCTTGGATTCAGCAGATACAAACTCAGCAAAAATTGGGTTGCCAAAGGACGCCTTCTCACTTTCCAATGCTTTGGCTAGATCATTCTGAATAAAATCAGCTAAGTCTTGTCGTGTATAGGTGTCTGCAACAGGGTCATATCCTTTGTTTTTCCCAAGAACTTGATAGTGCAGCCGAGCAAAATCATCCTTATTGTTTAAATCAACTCCATATTCATATGCTAATTGGTTCCATGTTTTACCATCGGTTACTGCTTGGTCTGATTCGCGTGCATCCCAAGCTGATTGCACATTTTCCTTCTGTTGTTGGTAAAGGCTTTGCTTGGAAGTTACATCTGTACCAGAAATTAGTTCGGGGTTCCAATAAAATTTAGGATCAAACTCTTTCGTTGTGGATGCTGTACGTAAGCCATCGATATACGTCTGTGCTTGTTTATTGGCAAAGTCTTTTAAAGCACTAGAAACCAACTGTGTCTGAAGAACGTTTTGCTCATCTTCTTTTACATCCATATAACTGATGAATTCAGTAATTGACTTAGATGTGTCAAAGCGAGGCTTCAAGTAATCATTGACAAAATCATTAACAAATTCTTGTTCAAGTGCATATGTTTTTTGCGCATCTTTCGGATCCGCAATTTCACTCATGTTTTTGTATCGTTCTGCCAGGGTTTCATCAAACCACTTCTGCCAGTTATAAGAGACAGAAGAGCCCATGCCAAGACTCTTGTCAAGGCTTTCGGAGAGTCCTTTACCAAATTTGGAGTCTTTACTTAGGCTAAGGAAACCACCACCGCCAAGATCACCAAGGATTGCATTCTTGATATCGGACTTAAAGTCAGTGACATTAGGCATCCCCATCCCCTGGAGGATGTCTGCCATCTGCTCTTGTTTAATTGCACGTTTATATTCGTCTAGTGTTTGTTTTAAAACATCAGTCGTTAAAGCGCCAAACGCCCGCTCACCTTGCTTGTCAACAAAATCTTGTGTGGCCAACTCGGCCAATGACTCAGGCTTGTCTGCCGTTTTACCTAAAATTGTTTCTCTTAAAATTTGTTGTTCTTGATTTGTCGGAGCTCTCAGCGTTTCTGTGTACGTATCAAATTCTCTTTTAGTACCAGGTAGTCCACTTGGCGCGCCAACAAAAGTATAGTCTGAGTGAAGATAATCGTCTAATGTTGTGTACGTACGCGTAATATCTACGTCAGGAATTTTTTTGCCGCCGAAAGAAACACTTTTTGATGCGTCCTTCCAGCTTTGTACTTTATCTGGCACCAGACCAGAATAAAATTTTGAGTCAAACTTGGTGATATCAGCGCCTTGCTTGCTTGAATCCCAAGGTTTGATTCCGGCTGCTTTCACATAAAAATCTTCAATCTCTTTAATTGTTTGGTCATCAACGTAATCTTTGTAGTAATAATTACCTTTGGACAACTGCTCATCCAAGGCTTTCATTAAAGACTTGTAATCTGTTACGCCAGTAGAAACACCATTAAGCCTATTGGCAATCTCTTTGGCAATATAGTTTTGTGTTGAGTTACCTTGTTCCTCGATGGGAACAAGATTTCCATTCTGCACTTCAAATCGAATCATGACGCTTCTTTGTCCCTGTAGAGTTCAATTACGTTAAAACTGCCGGGCTCCATCCAAGCTTTTATTCTATCTAGGTTTTCTTGACTAAAGAAACTTTGTTTTAAGTACCAGGCTTCCATTTCACTGGAGCCTTTATTTGCATTGCATCTCTTACATGCGGGAATGAGGTTATGCCGATTAGAGCAGCCAGATTTAAACCGTGGAATAATATGATCAAGGCTTGTTGCCTTTTCACCGCAATAACCACATTGATAATCCCAGGTTTGGTATATGCTTTCTCTGAATCGTTTTTTAGCAAGTTTTGGTGTTAATTCAACTAGCAGGGCAAGGGGCTCGTGCTGGCTGCAAAACATGCTTTTCAATTGCCGTTAACTCATTCTAAATTCTCCAAACAGTTGCTGGACAAACCAAAGAGATAAAGAAATGCTGACAAATCTTGACATACGATTTGTTTTGTGTACTGTGTATAAGTAGCTACTGCCAGCTTCATGGCCAAACACCCCGGTTGGGTATCTGCCCAAAAACTCGAAGAACTCTTGGGCATTGACAAGAAGACACTCTTTAAGTACCGCGACGACGGTACGCTAAAGCTTGGCCCCCATTATGCCGCATTCCCTGAGACGCGTTCCAGGGATAGCTATCGATGGAATGTAACAGCAGTACGGAAAGCACTGACAAAACAAGGTATGATGCCTGTGGCCGCCTGAGAACCGGTCACTATGGACGAGGGGAGCAGTCCTTGCGCAAGGGCTGCTTTTTTATGGGCTATAGGGGATGCCGTTTTTATCAAACATCGTAAAGTTTTGAATCTCAATGCGGTCTGTAGCAAAGTTGAACAGACGTTGAAGCATTGGAAAAATCATTGGTGATTGGCAATTGTAAGGAGGTACATCCATCTTTGCAAGCGCATTTTTTGTCTGTCTAAACTCACGTAAACTCTCTTGTTCTTTTTCGGATTTTGCAACCAAGGCCTGTTCCCAGGCTGCCATGCTTCCTATTCCAACCGGAAAATCGGATGGCTCAGGAGGAAAAACATTGTCTCTAAATTTCAAGGCATAGATATGTTTGCAGTAACGCAGTTCATCCAGCAGAGGCGTCCAACTATCGTCGACAGCCGTAATAGTAATCTGCTCAATCGAGTCTTTGTCCGTGGTCTGTGTAACAGATGTGTAATCATTGTATGTTGGCATGCCTTCTGAACGAGAGCCTGCGACCGCAATATCAGACGTACCCCTGGTATACGTCGAGCCAAACTCTCGATAAACCCCAGGGTTGTCTCTTGCTACGTTAAAGCCAGTTGCGGCTGAATCTGTAACCTCATAGTCAAGACCAAAACCATCAGGAGAGATAACCTCAAGGGATCTGTTTTGATCCCTAGGTGTCATTGCCCGATTGTCAAGGATCCCATCACGTTTTGTTAGCTCAAACCTACCTGGTTTTATATTTGCCAATCCTGTACGAGGAAACTGCTTGTTATTGCTGGCCGTCATTCCCGATAAGAAGGAATAATCCCGGCGCGTAAAATCTTGGCAAGTACAACAGTACCTAGATCCAGTGATCAAATACCTTCCAGGCGTAAAACCAACAGGAGAAGGGGTGACGAAAACGGAGTCGGGAGTGACCTGCACTGAACCTGCCTTCTTAAAAGTCAGCACTCCTGTGTTTTGATCTATGGCCACTACAACCGCCTGAACGTAGCCATATCTTTTTTGAGTTTCCGGATTAATAGTGTCTTTATCAATAATCTCGCCATCAACAGTAATTATTCGATCTTCAAAAATTTCCGTATTAGCTGGTTTGGTTCCGTTTGGCTGTCCTGAAACTGAAATAAAAAAAGGCGGAGGAAGTGGGTTGGTCGCGCTCCAGGTTCCTGCTAATTTTACATACCAGTAGTTACTGTCTTCGGTGACTGATTCAATAAAAAGTTTTTGAGAGCTTACTGGATCCGTGAGTTGATCACAGCGCACAGAGCCTGCGTAACGCCAAATTGCCCAGTGCATTCCAAGCTCTTTGCTTGTTGTTGGATAGCCGACAAAAGCACCTGATACTACAGGCGTTGGGTTTCCGCTTGTTGTTGCATTAGGTATTTGATAACTGAATTCATAGCTGTAATCATTGTTGTAGCTAGAGGCAGTGGCAAGCTCATAGCCCCTTCTCCAACGGGACCAAGCAGACTCTCTGTTAATAGTGTAAAGAGAATCTGGAACGGAGCCGCGAGAAAACTCTGTGCTTATAGGCTTTACGCCATTAGGTGCAGCTACTTCTGATTGATTAAAATTACCAAAAGAGCTTCCACTCTTCTTGGCCATAATCAGAAGAAACCGCCTTGAGCAATGATGTGAGCACCTGGCACGTAACCAGAAGCATTGGGTCCATCCGGGAACACGCCGACGTAAATGCGGTCTCCACGCTCCAGGTAGATGCCTTTATTGCGCAGTGGTGCCGTGGGTCCTAAACCATTGGTATTGCCTGCTTGCGCCACGGGAGAAGCCAGTTGCGGCATCAGGTCAGAGCAGTCAACAGTACCGCTGTTAGCAGGGACTGTTTTGGCAAACAGCACACGGTAATCACCTGAAGCAGGAATCGGTACGGTTGTATTGCGCGTGTGATAAAAGACAAAGGTTACTTCTGGTTGATACCCATAGGCCACACCGTTGTACAAAAATCCGGTCGCAGTGCCGCCAGAGTATAAAAGCGCTGTATTAACGCCCGTTAGTGTAGTACCGCCAGTGTATGTGTAGTAGCCGTAACCACTGGCAGGCGCCGTACCAACAACTCCGGTGTTTTCCACAAACACAACCTGGCCGCTTACCAGAGAAATGACATCACCAGAAGTTGTGGTATTAACGGTGTAATCAACGCCACGGTAAAAATCATTACGTGTGATGGTAATCGAATCAACGACGCCTCCACTGTTGTTATCCTCTTGCAAGGCAGCGTCCATATCCACAAGGATCGATGGAGCCTGGCCGCCTTGCACAAAGAGTGTGTTAGCAGTAGAGCTGCCAACAGTCTGAGTTGTTACTCGTACCGAATCAAATAACGGCCGATCAATAAACAACGGTTGCTTGTTGCTGCTAGTTGCCGACAATGTTCTACTGCGCTTTTACTGATTCGTTAATTCTAACGTGTTTTAACCGTATGGGTTATTAAGAAGCAATTGAAAAGGATTAATAGATGCAGTGGGTGGTCGCAGGAGTTGCGACATAAGTTCTTGCTTCAGCAGATCTTTTGTCGTTGGTTGTTTTTGTTGGGCGCCAAGTAGAGCAGACATAAACCCCTGGAACAAACCAGAAGAAGACATATCTTGTCCCTTTGACTCGCCCTGAGCTTGATCACCCGATAAAGGTTGCAAACCCTGCTGGTAAGTTTTCTGAAGCTCCGAATAACTTTTGACCGGCTGGCCGTAATAGCTTTTACCTTCTCTTGTAGGTAATGATGCCCACTCTGGTGCCAAGGCAGCGACAAACTCTGGTGTCAGACCTTTCTTTTGTAAATAAGAAAGGCCGCCAAGGCCCATGGTTCGCTGACGAGCTAGATCAAGAGCAGCAATATCTTGTTCAACGGGACCGAAGGATCCGAGTCCTAACTTCTTCTGTTGTGCCTGCCAGGTTGGAGTCAGGAATTGATAAGCACCTGCTGCGGTACTCCTCCCTTTCATCACCTTGTCTGGATGCCGCTTCAGGTCTGGTGCTAACGAGCCACCAAACATGACGCGATAAGAGTCAGGGCCACCACGCTCCGTTCCCTCTGCAAAGCGCAGCATACGAAGCAAACCTTGTGCTTCTGGGGTCTGCCGAAACTTTTCGTAGAAAGAACGATCTGCCATGGTTTTATGCTCCTACCCAATTTGAACTTGCCTTGAGACCAGGAGTAAAGACTGCTTGTGTTACTGCAACCAGGCTGATAGTAGCTGCAAGGCGTTTAACAAAATTGGGACAAAGGATCATGGATCTAAAGCAACAACACTGGCCCCCATGAATCAAAGATTCGCGTCCAGTTGGTTGGTCTTACACGCTATGCGATGCCAAAAATATCACTTTTGCACCTGGTTTAGAAGAGCTTGGAATTTCTTTTCCATCTCTGGATCAATTTGCAAACCTTGTTGACCGTAGGTTGCAGTCGGCCCAAAAGAACTGACGGCTGGAAGCCCTTGAGGCGCATTAACTCCAGGGGGAGGGGTCATCATAATCTGCTGAGGCATTTGATAGCCGTAGCCTTGAGAAGCTGCTTGGCCAGCCAATGATCCCTGGATGGCGTCATATCCGGATTGACTAGGACGTACTTTGGCTGCAAGTTGGGGATTAGCTTTGGCCCACATTTGCATACCAATGTCACGTGCAGCATCCATTTCTTCTTGTGTTTTGGCTGCAGCGCGAGCCTTTTCATAACGCTGAAGTTCAGGATCTTGCGCGGTCATCTGTGCTACACGAGACTTTTCGGCTTCATAGGCACGATCTGCGGCTGCTTGCTGACCAGGGAAGCCAGCACCTGGCCGAAAGCTTTCAGCTGCTTGACCAGCGGCAAGTTCTTTCTCCTTGTAACCAGGGCCGTAATTACGCTGGTCACCAAATGGTTTGGTGCCCCCAAAAGAAGCATTTGTGTACGGAATATTACCTTGCGATAGCTGTCCTGCCGCGTAACGCATTTCATTACCTAAGTAAGGCAATGAACCACGACCGAGTTGTCCCCCCATGTACTGGAGCTCGTTTACAAGAGATCGTCCCAGGTTGCGCCCAGTATCGTTCCGTGGATCAGGGATAATCCCAGGGAGATTCTGAACCCCTCTATCTAAGGCCGAACCAGATCTTCCCTGCATAAAAAGCTGTGGCCCCAGAAAAACACCGGCGCCCTGCACAACATTGCGGCCCAAGCCAAGTAAACCACGAAGTTCCCGTGCACCTGCAAAACTAGGCATAACTACCTCCAATTAAGGTTTAGATAAATGCGCGATCCCACAGCCGTATCGGCAGGACCTGGAAGACTCTGGATGAATTCAGCGCCAGAGCGTTCGTAACGATATCTGGCCTGGAACGGATCCTTGTAGTTTGGTACGTAAAGGATACCGGCTAAACGGTTGGTTTCGTAGAGATAGATCTCATCCCAAACCTTGAGTGCCTCTTTGGCATTACTGGAGCGAATCGTACGATCAACGTCACCAGCAATACTTTCAAGGCGAGTAGAAGGTGAAGTGGCAACCTCAGTCTTCTTTTCGGCGGTGTCGCAGCGGCCGATTTGAATAACGATCTTATCGTAAAAGTACGAATCAGGGACCGTGTTCATAGCTTCTTCAAGCCGCGCGAAGTCACCCGCCGGCACAGAAACTGTGAAGTAGCCCAGATGATAACGGACTCTACTCTTATCGAAGTCGCTGAGTTGCACAACCTACTTCCGTATGTTTCTCATTATAAATGTACTGAATTAACTGAGATATGGATTGGGTAGGCTCCTTAATAGATCCAGGGGATTCTGCTGAGTTGGTGGTTGTAATAGCTGGCCGATTAAATTGCGCTTCATTGAAGTAGCTGCGTTTTCTTTTTGTTTGCCTGTAAAACCAGTGCCAAGCAAATAACCCATCAAGAACTCCTTGGGGTCAATGCCAGCACCAGAAGCAGTTGTTGTACCCTCTCCAAAGCTTTTTCCACGTGTTGTTGATGAATCTGGTAATTCACTTAGATGAAATGTTTGCAACTCATATGGACCAGTGCGCAAGCTAGAAACATTGCCTGCGCCACCGCGATTGGCATGGGTAGCAACAGAACCTTGCCCCAAGAAACGTAACTGAGTTCCCTCGGGTAAGCCATAGTCCTCTCCGCCATGCATCCTTCGGTCACCATGGACTGGATGCACGCGCATCCCCATAGGACTCGTAAGTGTTGCTGCTGGATTTAAAACAAAATCGTCAGCTTGCTTTGAGTATAAAGCTTGCCAGTCTTCACTGCCAGGGAGTCGGAATTGAAGATATTGTCCAATATCAGTACGTGCCTTGGAAAGAGGAAAACGCTTTCCATCCTTCAATACTTCCCAATGCGCATGTGGGGCTGTGGAGGTACCAGTGGAACCAACACGTCCTAAATATAGTGCAGGTCCTATAGCCATATCTTTTTCTTTTTATTTTAAGACTGAAAAACCCCCGGTTTCCCAGGGGCTTGGTAAGGAGAAGAGTGTAATCAAACCCTGATTAAATCAGCAGCAATCACGGCGTCCCAGTCAACCCTACGGATCTGTCGCAGTTGTTCGAGATTGTTGAACCTTTCACCCGATAAGGACATCTGAAGATCTTTAATCTCTCGGGCTGTTTTCAATCCAATACCCTTGATATGATCAGCGATCATTTGCGGGGTAGCTGAATTGATATTTAAACGGTTGTCCGGGGGAAAAGTACGTGGTTCTTCCTTTGCAGCTTTATCTTTTACCTGAAGCGTTTTTACCGTTTTGGTGGCGGCTTCATCAGGCGTAAGCTCAGTCTTGTATGCGGTATAAAGGCGACCGTCCTGATCTTCGACCATGAACCAATCGCCGTTATCCCATTCACTTACAATCTTGACTCTTGCGCCTGTTTTTTTGTGCTGATAAAGCATTGCTGCAGTGGTTGTCATAAGACCAGAATTACACTGGTCTTAGTTTAACCTAATCAGCTGACAGTGCGGCCAAGCAGGTAGCCATCAATGTCTTCGTAGCCAGCGGCTTCATCAGGCTGGAGGTAGCACACCTCAACCACGATGTAACCAGTACGACCACCAGAGGCATCACCACTGGAAATATACCAACCACCCGAGGTGGAAGTAGCGGTCTGCGACTCACGAGCTTGGACGGTGTACGTGGTAGCAGAGGTGATCTGCTTGTACACATTGGCCACACCCACGCCAGCAGCACCGGTAGCGGTCAGGAAAGGCTGAGCGCTATAGGCTGCAGTACCAGCAGCGAAGAAGATTTCACCAGGCTGAGAACCAGAGGTGGTGGAGGTGAGGTTAGCTTGTGCCACGGCTTCACCAGCGGTGCCGGTAGAAGTCAGACCAGGACCAAAGGTGATCACGTTGCCAGTTGCGGCATACACACCAGAAGCAACACGACCATCACCCCAGCCGGAAGCAACGGATGCAGTGGCGCGATACACATAAGCAGGGGTGGTGCTGCTACCAGAGATCACCATGCCGGTGATGTCGGGGCGGGTATCATCATTCCGATAAGGGGAAGGAACGATCACACTGCCAGAAGCAACGGCGCCAACACCGGAAGTAGCGGTGACAGGCACATAACCACGCTGCTGGAAGTAGCGATAACCAGGGATCGCCAGAACAGAAGTGGGGCCGCCGTTAGAGGCGTTGTTGGAACCAGAATCGTTGGTGTCAACGTTACGGTACCAACCGTTGAGGGGCTCTGCCCAGTTACCTGGGTAGATCTTTTTAGCGGACAAATAGGACATTTATTTTTTCCTGTTATGTAGGTTTATCAGTTATCAAACAGTGCCGTCGTCTTGAACGAAGCTGTAAGCAGTGGTCACAAAGTCCTTGTTCAGGATCTCGAAACCAGCGTACAGTTGCCAGATCAGGATGATGAAGCGGCTGAAGTCATCGTTGTTGTTGATCAGCACCTGGGCGTTAGGACCACCGATACCAACACCAATCGACTGAGGACCGAAGAAGTAACCTTGGGCCACTTCCTTAGAAGCATAGCTGGAACCATCATCAAAAGATGCGGTTACATTCTTGGTCGGGAAGTTGGTCGACTCGAAGAACTTAACACCTTCGAACTGAACACCAGTCGGCATCACAGGCTCACCAGCCAGGAAATAGCCCTGACCAGCTTGGGGACCCATGTAGAAGCTGGCGTTGTTAGGCATCATGGGGTTACCCATGTACATGCCTTGACCAGGATTACCAGCGTAGCGGGCAATCTCACGGAAGTCACTATCACGACGCAGGTGCATCATGAAGGTAGGATCGCAAATGCAACGATACAGACCATCAGTGAAGGTCGGAACGTTACGCTTACGCAGATCCTTAACAATGGTCAGCAGGTCGGTCTTCACCTGGAACTGCTGCACTTCGTTGCCGTACTCACCAGTGGTGTAGGAGATACGACCTTGGGAATCCTTGGTCTTACCACCAGCAAAGTAGTAGCCACCCTGGGAGGTAGAAGCAGCACCATTAGCTTCTGCTTTGGCGAGTTCGTCGATGAACACGCGATCACGCCAGCGGCGATAGTCGTCAAGCAGCGTCAGGCTACCGATCGACTGGTGGAACATATTCAGGTTACCGGTGTCCAGCAGAAGACGCTGGGCGGTAATCAGGGTCTCGCGCGCAATCTTGAAGGTCGAAGGCTGGGTCGGATCACCCGGATCTGCAGGACCAGTATATTCCTTAAGCACCACCAGGACTTTCTCCTTGGTGATGTTACGGCTGTTAGCGGTACCGATGGTTTGATCGGCAATACGCTCACGGCTGTCCTTAGTACCAGGGGTACCCCAGAACTTATACAAATGTTATCCCAAGGGCTCTTTATCCCCTGGTTCTTACGGTTTGTCATCCCGTAAGCTCAGACTATATCATCAAGTAACAAATGTTACCTGTCCTGCGCTCGTGCCCTCTTATCGTCTTCATCTGCAAAAGCAATGTTAAGACTCGCTGCATACATTTCAGAATTTTTTGTTCTGTTCTTGTAATGCAGGGTCACTTTGTTTTGTAATGTTGAATGCACATAAGGCCGTAACAACGTTACAAACTTAGGCATCTCTCCACTTAAGATTCTTAAGCGATAGTGTTTTCGATCTAGATAAAGCCTTGGGTTAAGGCTTGTTAAATCGTGTATCCAAGAAGCAATTATTTTTGCTTCGTGCTCAGAACAATATGTTGCAAGCAGGCCCACGTTATTGGAGCTTACTACACAACCGTCATCCATCCAAAAAACAGCTAAAGCTTCTAAGCCCAGTCCATCTAGGTACCCTTGAGAAAACTGTTTTTTACCTTCAGGATAAAATTGTTCTCTTAAGGGAACCAGTAATTTACTGGTCACCATAGAATGGCAAGAATCATAAGTTTTCAAGGTGCGCTTATCGTAAACCTTTCTGGAATTAACTTTTCCGTTTGTCCCTAGTTCTTGATTGACTTTGGACATTTTCCACTCAAGAAAAGCTTTTTGTTTTTCTGAGTGCGTAAAAGATAAATAACAAGTATTTTTACCTTTTGGATACCCCAGGCATCCATCGCCCAAGGTGCACGCTTTGGAAAAAGAAAGGTTCACTGTGTGACCAAGGGTAGTCGTTGGACCTTCCGACCATTTCTGGGCGGCTTGGCTGCTGATTGCCCGATGCTAGCGCATTGAAGGGTTTCCAGCAATTCACAGGATTTAAAGACCGCTACAAATTCAACGGTCTAACTGGACAGTTTGACCAGGCTGACGAGTGAAGTCATGGACGACCACAGGCTCGACTGCCATTTCGGCGATGTAGGCAGGGTGAGGGCGGTAAAGCTCTGCACCCAAGATTTTTGGAAAATCGTTCACCTAGTCTCTAGTTTCTTAGAGGGTTGGACTATCTCTTCATCCTTGGTAGGATGCCGGACGCTAAATCTGGTTTTACGTAACAAGATCGTGTTACCCCCAGTAGTCTCTGCACGTTTCAATCACGCTTGATTGACTTCGCTCAGGATTGCCCTCGTCTTTACGTTAGGGTTTCCCTGAATTCATCCGGTGTGCACTTATCAATTACTTGATAAGGTGACAACGTGAGCGTTCAGTACGCCGATACTGAACTAGCTATCAATAAACACCTTGGTTTATCCTCCAGTGTCAGTGTTTTTATCGGGTGAAAGATAAAGACACGTGTGTCTTATCTAACACAAATTTTAGCAGGTAGTGAACTTATGTGTTACACGTACTGCATAGTTGTCATACCAAGACCTCTTGGGTTTTGGGAGACATAGGGCGATTCCGGATCAATGGCACCACCTTGCTGGAAGCCGGGTACACCCATAGCGCCAGGAATAGCGCCAAGTGCTACGCCGCCAAGGCCAGCCGCCAGCCCAGCCGCTGGAACAAGTCCGGCTGCGGTAGCTTTCAAAATGTTACGCGGAGTACCGTATTTCTCCGCGGCTACTCCCGCAGAGATTGCCGCATTAGAAAGGCCTTGAAGAGCGCGTGAACGTAATCCTTCTTCTCTTTCGGCTGGCAGATTAAGACGTTTGGTGTCGATCTTGTCCGCCACGTTTTCCAAACCGCTAACTACATTGCCATACTTACCAGCAATGCGTGGAGTGATCACGTCGCGTGCAGCAAGCATAGCGCCTCCTGCACCTAAAGCTCCTGCAGCACCTGCAAGAATTGCAGAGCCTGGATCTTCACCTTGAGAAAGGGCGTACCCGCCGGTCAGCAAACCAGCTGCAGCAGGTACACCTAACTTATAGCGATTACGCATCGCTTCACTCCATTACAAACAGTTTGTTTGCAACGACTTGAGGCTGAGCTTGGTTCAGAAGGCGCCAGGCTTGTGCAGGATCTACATCCATTTGTTGCTTAAAGCTACCCCAGAAGTTTTCAGGCTGTTGAGGAGCAGCGGCAGCAGGAGGAGCAGGGAACTGGCCAAGTGCTTGCTGAATCGGAGAGGTGGGATAACCACGAGTCTCCAGCTCGGACTCATCTTCGTACACAGGATACGGACCTTCAGGACCGAAGAACTTGAGCGTATAATCGCTCAGAACGTCGGGATTGGTCAGGATCTCGTTATACGCAAGGTTCTCCTGGTGCTCGTTAACCGAAAATTCGGCATAACGATCGAGAACTTCTTGTGCTTTATGGCCCCAAGCGACGGCGCTATCCAGCATATTTTCAAGCTGGAGGGCATAGTTGTTGAGTATTGCAGGGGAGTTCCAGCCGTACGCGTCAATTACGTTTCGACTTTCCTCGTTTAGATGCAGGTAATCGGCGATTGCGCTCTGCACTTCCATCCGCAGCTCGTTGGCTACTTCCGGAGAGGATGCCGCTAAGGAGATTAGGGAAGAGCTGGGCGAGTAAGCCTGGTTGGGTGACCAGGTCTGCGGAGCCAATTGTTGCGTAGCTGGGTTGCTGTACAGCTGGCCGTAATTGGCTGGAGCGTACTGCGTCGTCTGTGATGGTTGACCCTGGAACGGGGATTGAACTGGACTGCTCAACAGGTTCACTACCTTGTTGAACGCCGATTCCCATGGATTGCTCGCCGCCTCCGGTTGGGATTGGGGGGCGTACTGAATAGGGGCTGATTGGTAGCTGAGGGCCGCCTGAGGCACCGCTTGGGGGTAGCTGGTACCCACCTGATATTGGACTGGACTGCCCACTGGAGCTTGGGGTGCCGGAGCTGCTGCCGGAACCACGTAATTGCTTGGAGCCACCGCCACTGGTGCTTGGCTCGTCTGTGGGATCGATTGGACGGTAGCGTCCTGCATAACTCATCTCCTTTTGTAGAGCTTCTAAAGTTCGATACAGATATGGAGTTAGATCCAATCTTGGGTCCGCAGCCATCGGAAGATCCGGTGCTTGCGGGTGGGGAGTCTGCATCATGCCCCCCACTAACCTGGCGAACTGAGAGTAAGCACCCTGTAATTCGTTCACCATCCTGAAAGGGAACCCAGATAACATCTCGGCCCGTTCCTCATCCGTCTTAGACGGGAAGAGGTATTTCAATGCTTCAATGCTATCAACACCTAATTCTTGCAGATTTCGTACCACGATTGAGTTATTGAGAATATCTTGGGTTGAATCTTCGTAAACAGGACCCATCCAACGCCACAAAATAGTGACATCACCATCTGGAATAAGACCAATAACCTTGGGTGGAATTTGTTGTGTCTCCACGCAAGCCATCATCAATCGTTTGAGCATGTCATTGTATTGCTTCATCGCGTCTTCATAGGCAGCTTCTTCTTCCGGTGAAGCCTCATCTGGTAGATCTACGGGCTTCTCAAGTCCTGCTGCCATTGCAAGTGTAGTCTTGAACAATTGTTCTTCTTGATAAATAATTAGTTCAAGACAACGACAGATGCCGTGGGTGTAAATGGCATTTGCTTTTTTCTTCGATGTCGCGGCAACGCGGCCAAAGAGAGATTTGTATTCAGTTGCGGTAACACCAGCAGAGATGGAAAGCTCATCAACGCCACCAAGAGCAGTGCGAATTTCTTCACGATACTGACGTGCAAAAGCATTTTGGTCGCCAGTGATGGCGTCTGGAACAATGTAGCCAACACGGTCGTTTGGTTCTAAATTTGCAATGACACGTGGTACACGGATCTGACCGTCCATGCCACGACTGACTGGATCAGATTTAAACATCGACCTACTCATCGGTGATGGGCTTGTGAATCCAGAGTTTGCTGCGATTGATGGACGCTGAATTGTGGTGTCACCACCGGCTTCCATCAGGTCTGTCTTGGGACGAGAAGACAATAATGTTGGGTTACCAAAGAATGTAATGTTCTTGCGCATGGTGCGCATCAAGTCATCATGCGTGCAGATGTGATTAGCAAGGGCATCAAACTCACCAGTACCTTCATTTGAAAACCCTTGAGTATTGTTAATGATCTCAACGCATGGAATAAAACCAAGGCTATTTTTTAACTGCTTGGTATTACCCGTAAGCGCATAAGTTGGCATGTCAAAATTTAATTCAGAATCTGAATGCGTCTCTTCGATTTCTTTTGCTTTAATTGCCAAGCGAATGTAACGTTTGGCTCCAGGACTATAGCTACTTTGATTGCCTGTAATATTTGTTGTATTAATTTGATCGCCAAAACCATTACCTTTACGCACCTTGTAGCTATAGATGATTACAACCTCATCCAGCTCGCCATCAACGTTGTAATAGGCACGATATTCATGCTCACGAAAGTAGTAAAGCCTATAGCTTTGTTTCGTGGGACGGATGTAAAAAAGACCTTTGCCATCACACAAAAAATACTCCCAGATCGAATCTAGGCGTGTATCCATTTTGTTGTACTTGAGCACACGGTCGATAAAGTCCTTGCGTTGTGCACCGAAGTTGTCTTGAGATGGAAAGAACTCAACTCCTTGGCGAATGCCAAAAAGTTTCATCTGAGCAATATGCGACGCAACAATGCCCGTATCGACAACAATATCGCTGTCCTTATCCAGGTAAGCGTTAATAATCTCTTGTAAACGGGCTTTAGCGTCGGCCATTATCTATTACCTTGTTGTTTAAATACTAGCAGGTTTTAAAAAGGACGCTGTTGCATAGGGTAAGTTACAAACTGATTGGGACCTACTTGCATCTGGTCAGCCCCACGCATACGCATACGCTGTTCCTTTTAACGATCAATCCACTTATTCTACTCTTCTATAACTTCGTAACCAGCTGCGTCATTCACCTTGGAAATAACGATGCCAGTACCACGTACATCCCAATTCAAAACATCGCCTTCTTCCCAGCCAAGCTCTTCGGTTACTTCATCAGGAAAAACAATGTACTGATATCCGTTCTCGTCCTCTTGGACTTCTAAGATGTAACTCATTTCGCGTCGAGAAGCTTTTCGACCAGTTTATCAAGCTTAGCGTTGATCTGCGTAAAGTTTTCATGCATCTGTTGAATTTCTCTTAAGAAATCAACCTTGAGCACGTATTCAAGCGGCAAACGTTTCAGGTCGTCTTCCAAAACATCAATCCTTCTTTTCTGGGATCCAATGTAATCAAAAGCCCTTATAATGCGATCATTTTGTTGGGCCATAATTTTGTTGGCTACCCAGCCACCACCTGTCACAGCGGATACAACAGCTGTTACAGCAATGGCAATATATTCCGGACCCACGACCTGAATTGGCTTTTTTCTAATTCTAAAGGCTAGTAATCAACCTGTAGTTTTCCTTTGCGCATCAAACCGTTAATGACCCAAACCAAGCTATCGACGCAATCGTCGTGACTGCTAATACCAAAGTTCGTCAGCTCTTCGAACATTGCCGTGAAGTTACGGAATCGATTGAAAATTATCTTACGATCTTCAAAAAGACCCATGCAACCACGGAAACGCGCAAGTTTATCGGCGCGGAATCCTTTGACTGCGTGCCAATTTAAGTTATAAAGATTTTCATTGTTTAAACAAACACGCTTGAAGTCTGATTCAAGAGAAGCCTGGTATTGCACAGCTTCTGAATAAATATCGCATGTGGAGTAGGTCGGATAGTAATTTCCGTTTTCGTCACGTCCCACGATAGACCAATCATTAAGAAGTTCTTTAAGGGCATCCAGCTTTTCAAGGTTGCCCATGACACGCAACCGGCGGTAATCAATCACGTGAATCTGATCGCCAATTCGACCGGCAAGCGTCATTACCGTGTAATCATTCTTTTCTTTTGTACCAGCAGATAGGTCGACTCCCACAGCAATCGTATCGAACTCAGTGGCGATCTCGGCTTTTACAATAAGCTCTGGTGCCAAGGACAGTTCATTCTGTCTGATCACCTGATTCATGTACTGGAACGAGAAGGCAATAGGTGCTTGCCTCTTCTTTTCTTTCAGGTAATCCAGTGACCACATCTCAGGCCAATACGAGAATTCGTCCCCTGTTTTAGGGTCGTTCAAGATGGCGGACAACACAATTTGAATCCAGTTGTTTTGTGGGTTGAATGTTGTGGAGTGAATATCGTCATGTCTGAAGCGCGTACCAAGACAGATGGCACGTCCACCCTCAAACATTGTTGGTGCAATCACCGCATTCCAGTTCTCCTGCATCTGTTTACGGATGTCAGGGTTAGAAATATCTGCAGCTGACTTGATCGCGTCATCAATTATGCAATTCAAAACATTTAAACCATTAGCGATAAAGTTGTGGTCTAAATGCTCTACTTCTAGGTCATAGACGAACTCCTCTCTTTCGCTAAGAAACTCAACTCTGGAAACGGGCTCGGGCGACCAGCCTTGTCCGTTACCTGATGATGCGCCACATGACACTGGCGACATAATGTAATCAAATTTTGCGGGATATTGTTTGTCTTTTTGTGGTCGATATGATGTACGCAAAGATTTGTCCTGGACGTTCCGTTGCTTAATAACAACTTCCGCTCCTTTGTATTGCATCCAACGCAAGTAAAATTGTCCCTTTCCAAAATCAACGGTCTCATTTCCTGAAAATCGTTGGAACTGCAGCCGTGTTGGTAATTGCTGTTCCCAGTCTTTTTCATTCGCCGTGAATGAAGGTGATTCGCACACTCCCGCGAGCAACAAGTTGTTTTGTGACTGACTGGTCGAAATAATGCTTGACAAACTGGACAAGATTTTTCCTGAAGCTTTCGTGATGCTGCTCCAGTACACTGATGGCTGCAACAAATCACTAATGGATTTTTTGAAAGACGTTGGGATAAGCGATTTGAGGTTACGCAAAACTGTTGGCCACACTGCGGACAAGTTGGCCTTACCTGAAAAGCCTGTGTTGTACGAAAACAAGCCTCGCAGATACGTTGTGTTTTTTTCTTTGGCCCCCCGCAGGAAAGACAGTTCTTTATCTTGTCTCCTGTTGGATGCTCTGACAAGGACATCCCCTGCACTAAGATCTCCCGCCCTCTTTTGTTTTCCGTCTTGCGTAACGAAAGGGTGCTCGGGAGTTGCTGAAATACGATTTCCAGAGGCTGTTGTAATGTCAACAATGCCTTTGGTAAAACGCCTTGTAACTGCCCCCACGTTGCTCCAATCAATTTGATTTGTTTCTGAGTTTCTAACAGCAATTTGGTATCGGTCTGGATCTTCATAAATAGCTTTAATTGGCACTTGACCAACGTTGGTCGTAACTAGTGTATCACCTGTCAAGCACAAGTGCGAGCGCTTAGAAGTCACGGAGCCCTTGAGGCCAGCAGCGCAGAGTGTGAATTGTTCTTCACCAGTGGTGTCAATACCTGCAAACCTGTGATCAATAGACCAATACTCATTGCTGGTAACGTTCTTGAGTAGCCGTACCTTTGGAAAAACTTCTTGGTAGCGCTTGCTTTCAATGATTCGTTTAATCGTTGCAGACTTAGATCGAGCAATATCGACTGTGTAGGAAAGATAAAGAATTTGTAGCGGCATTTTTGCCATGGTGTGAACACCAATAGCCCATGCCGTAAACAACCCAAGGACGGTACTTTTGGCGGAGCCCCTCGGCGCCAAGAGATCAACATTTGGACCGGCAATCTTTATCAAACAATTACTATCATTGCCGGTAACAAACTGTCTGTGCCATTCTTTGTGGTGAGCGGCTGGTGGTTTATCTGCTACATACTCACAAAAGAACCCAAAATCTTCCCGTGCTTTCTCCAGGGATTCAAGATTTCGTGGAACTCGAATTTGTTGCCTGCGTGCAGCAGCCTGTGCGTTACGTCGGTAAGCAAGGTGTTGATAAGCAGGCATCTTATGCAGTAATCAGCGTATTACTGAATACTACCTTATTTTTCCTCGTTGTTGCCTTTCTTCTTCTGTTCCTTGTACTTGCGAGCTTTCTCCAAAGCGGCCTTCCTCTTCTCGTTGTCCGACATCTCGCTGCCGTCCTTGTTCTTGGCCTCTTTCTTCTTGAAGTGCTCCAGTAGTTCTGGAGGCATCTTGTTCTTGCTCATTGGCTTTCTTTTCCATTAAGGCATTCATCACTTCTTGCCCTTGAGAAACCTTTTGGGCAATTGGTGTTGGACGACGCACACCAGCATGCTGCTCGCGATTCTTCTGTAGTTTACGTACTACATCAGCCATGCGGCCAGCAATATTTTCACCAAAAACTGGTGGCTGCGGCGATGGTTTTTCCATGAAACAAGTCTAAATTAATTATTCTTCAAGTTGCATGTGAGACCATACACTCATCGAAGCCTCTTCCAGGGGCATTTCAATAGGATCATCCTTAAAGATAGTAAGGAGTTCACGAATAGCGCGATCCGCACCCGCCATTAACAGGCCCTTGCGATCTTTATTAGAAGTAAACAGCTCTACTTGTGCAATAGTCCCACGTAATTCTTTTTGCATACCAGCGATACGCGCAACTCCTGCATCACGCTTGACAATGCCGTTATCTACGTCTTCACGGAGTTTACGGATATCCTCCTGCATCTCATCGATTTCGTACAAAAGTACTTTCCTGTGATCAGGTTTTGGATAGTACTTTTGTAGCCAGTAATCACATCCAGCGATACCTCCGTTATATCCAAGGAAACGTGCATATAAATAGCATTCAATCACCGAAAAAGTTTCGGCGCAAAAAGCTCTGAACGCATTCTCGGTAGGTGAGTCAAGATTATCGACCCATTGGTCGAATACCTCAATATCGATATGCTCTTTGGGATTGCGCGTAATCTCGAGCTTCGTCTTCTTGACCGAACTGCTGGGCTTGTGCTGCAGACTTACGCTGTTCTTCACCGGTCTTTCCGATTGAGGCACGTTCTTGCTCACCTGCTTCCTTCATTTTTTCCTTGGACGAACCAACAGATACATCCTGGAAGATTTTAACAGCAGACGCTGCCTTACGTGCTTTGTCCTCATCAAACAAAAGATCGTAAGGATCAGGGTTTGCTGGGCTTTTACTTTCGTCCCAATAGGCTTCAAAGTCAGCCATTAACGCACTTCCTCTTTGTTATCTGCCTTAAAAACATCTTCTTCTTTTTGACCAGAAGAAGATTGTTTATCCTGTTCTAATTTGTTTTTGGCGTAGCGGTAAGCAACGTCAGCAGCCTGGCGGTAACGATTAAGTTCAGAAACGGTATCTGTCTCTTTCATTACAACCAGGCTTTATATAGATCAGAATTTACCCATCATGCTGGCAAGGCCTGCAGCAAAGGTGTCCCGTTGACGTGCACGGTTAGCTTGTGCAGCCTGACGCATTTTGGAACCTTCAAGACGGCCAATTAAAGTTTCAAAATCTTGAAGCTCGGCATCAGACATACCACCGCCGTACTTGCGGGTGGTGATCTCATCTGCCAATGCTTGGGCTTCTGCTTCACTCATGCCCTCGGACATGAGCTGTTCTTTGGTAGCACGGAATTTACTCTGGTCGCCAGCGCGTTTGCCGCTAGAGACGTTAGTAGTTGCAGCGAGATTGTAAGCCATGTTTAAAAGATTAAACCTAAAGTTATTTTAGTATGTTTTACCTAGAAATTAAACATACTGGTAATGCTGCGCATCATGTCAGCACCACGTTCAATTCTAGTAACGTTTTCCAATCCAGCGTTAACAATTTTTTGTAGATCAATTTTGCCTTTGGCTTCTGCTTGTACCACAGGAATGCGATTATCAATTTCATACTTAAGACGTTCTGTCTCGGCTGCTTGCCGAACATTTTCCATTGCTTTCTGTGCGTCCCATCCGTAGTTGGAAATCTGAGAACGTGTCTGCAGTTCAGCGGCTGTTTGTGCAGCTTGAAATTCTGGTGCAGTAATCCCCAATGTTCCTTGAGTTGTTCTCTGTTTAATTTCATCGTAAAGACCGCCTCCACCGGGAACATTTTTACCAGCTAAAAGACCCTGATTACCTGACAGCCAAGCGAGAATTTCAGCATCTGATGCACCTCTTTGTTTGGCAGCTGCATAATCCTCGTGGCCAAACAGAACTGCTGATTGGCCATATTGAGTGGAAAAAGACATAGTTTAATGCGTCCTACCGTATTTAAACTACTTTACTATGCACCAAGCATGGTACCAACAAGGGAAGATACATTGCCGGGGTTAAATTGGAACCTTCCGCGTTGCAGCTCACCTTTTGCATTTCTGGTCATTGGGCCATAGGTACGCTCCCAGTCCAAATCGGCTTCACTTTTAACAGCGCCAGGGTTTGCAGAAAGAATCCGAGAATTTAACAAAGCCTGAAAAGAACTGGGATCCTTGGCTCCCATCGCCTTGGCATAGCTAGTGGTATCGGCCCACTCAGCATCTGTCATAGGACGGCTTAACAGATCCTGGAAAGAAACCTCAGCAATTGGTTTATATGCCTCATAATTAACATCAGCTGCACTGTATTTACCAATTAGTGCATCCGGACGAAAGTTTGTATACCCTCTATAACCCGATAAAAAACTAATAGCATCGCTAGGACTCTGCTCGAAGAGTTCTCTAGCTGTTTTTTTAATCCCTTTGCGCTCCTTACGAGAAAGGCGTGATACCTTTGCAGGGTAATCTTCAAAGATTGAAAGGCTTGTATGGTGGCCTTCGCCAGGAGATTTACCAAATGACATGTGTATTGCCTCTATCGTTCCAGTCTAAAACAACAAGTTTTTATGAAAGACGTGAAGCCATGGCCGTTAAGTACGGGTCAAACTTCCCGGACAGCATGAAATTTTGCCTGAAATCTTGCTGATTTTTTGCTTGGAATATAGGACTTTGCATGAAGCTATATCCCCCACGTAAAGCTTGCATTTGACTGCCCATATCACGATCTTGCATGGCCATATCTAAGCCAATGTTCCGAACGCCCCATTTATTAGCTTCGTTCTGAGCTTCGCGGGCAGACTGCTGCCCCATGGCGCCCCCAACAATTCCGGCAAGGCCTTGAATACCTGCCGATGCTGCCATCCAAGGTCCTAATGCCATTGATCCTGCTCCTGTTGCTGCTGAGGTAGTTGCGCTAGTACCAGCTCCTGACATGGCTGCTCCTCCGCCAAAAATATCTGGGAAGAATCGACCTATAGAGCTAGCGCTACTTGCCATGGTTATTTTTCCTTATTTTAACCGACAAAGCCGTAATAGTTACGGGATTGATAAGGGCGTTGCATTTGTCCTGCACCACGGGCGGCTATTTCAATTTGCTCAGGTGTATAACGTTGTCTTTGTGCAAAGGCATTGCTAATGGCAGCTGGAACATCCTTAAGGAACGAACCAATTACCGTATTACGAATACCCATCTCGTTTGCTTCTTGTGCTGCTTGGCGTTGATAAGCAAGAGCTTTGTCAAACATCGCTTCAGACCGACGAGCTGCTTCTGCATCACGAAGGCTTAACATGCCTCCCATGAGAGCAAAACCACGCATGTCTTCAGGCAGTTTACTAAGAGCGGGATTAGAAGCAAACCCGATTAAATCAGACATAAACCCACCTGCAATAGGCATAGTGGTACTAGTCTGACCCGAATCAAAACGCATACGATCCCATACAGGACCAGAGTTAAATGGACGACCTTGTGCAAATGAAGACATGACAATCAACCAAACCTAATTTGAGGAGCCTGCATCACAGAGCCGGCATAAGGATTGTTCGACAACGCAGTACGAACGGTAGCACCAGTCTCGGCTTGTGCGCCCTGGGCAAGAGCACCTGCCGTTGCTAACATGCCTTGCTGCAGATAACCTTGGTTTTGTGTGTTAAGTAAAGCTTGCTGTCGAACCAGGGCTGCGTTGTTGA
>Ga0208794_1000194_pt1 | contig 49805 bp, 19 predicted proteins | sample 32_taG_FD_184106 | JGI IMG/M metagenome (GOLD analysis project Ga0208794, IMG submission 184106) | Marine viral communities from the Gulf of Mexico - 32_GoM_OMZ_CsCl metaG (SPAdes) (version 2) | ecosystem: Environmental > Aquatic > Marine > Oceanic | place: Atlantic Ocean: Gulf of Mexico... | reverse complement strand
GAAATTAGATCTGCAGGTTATGGTGCTCAAGTAGATATTAATCAAAATTTACAGAGTGATTACCAAGATGCATTGAAAGATATACGTCAAAGAGATCAATATAGAGAGCAGATGAACTTTAAAAGAGAACAAGCTGCAATAAAAAATTCTGATAGTAGAGAAAAAATTAATATAGAACGAGAGAGACTTGCTACTCAACGTGATATTGCAGATAAAAATCTACAAATAGCTAGAGAGAATAAAAACAAATATGATGTTAATTCTTCCAATACAGAAGAAGAATAACATAGTTAGCTATATACTACAAGAAATCTTTTATAAAAATAAAATTTTTAAGGTTTATTAATAAAAATCTTATTATATTATATATGTATTAATTATTAAAACCAATATAGTTATGGCAGAAGAAAAAGTTATAGAGACTAAAGTTAAAGAAGTAGACGTAAACATTGATGAAATATTTGATGGTGTAGTTACTTCTGATTCAGTTACACTACCTGAAGAAGAAAAGAGTAAACCAAATGTTTTTTCAAGAGGTGGTAAAGTAGATTTATCTTTTTTAAATGAAGATGATCAAGGCCCTCAAGAAGAAAAAATAATTGAAGAGCCACAAAATGAGGCTACTGATTTAAATGAAAAAACTGAGACAACAGAAGAAACAGAAAAAACAGAAGAAGAATCTACAGAAGAAATTAAAGTAGATGTAAAGAAAGAAGAAATAGATGAGATATTATCTATTGATGAAGAAGAACAACCAGAAAAGAAAAAACCTGGTAGAAAGAAAATTGAAGGTATAGCAGATGTATTTTCAAAATTAATTAAAGATGAAAAGATAATTGGTTTTGATGATGATAAAGATTTATCAGATTACTCTGCAAAAGATTGGGAAGAACTAATAGAAGCTAACTTAGAAGAAAAAGCAAATGCTGTTAGACGTGAAACACCTGCACAGTTTTTTAATAGTTTACCACAAGAATTACAAATAGCTGCAAAATATGTAGCAGATGGTGGTCAAGATCTTAAGAGTTTGTTTCAAACATTAGCTCAAGTAGAAGAAACAAGAGACTTAAATGTTAAATCTCAAGATGATCAAGAGTATATTATAAGAGAATATCTTGCTGCTACAGGTTATGGTAACAGAGAAGAGATTGATGAAGAGATTGAACTTTGGAAAGATCTTGGTAAGTTAGAACAACAAGCTAAGAAGTTCAAACCAAAGTTAGATAAGATGCAAGAAAAAGTTGTTGCTGCTAAATTAAAAGAGCAAGAAATGAAAAAAGCTCAACAACAAAAAGCATCACAAGATTATATGCAAAATGTTTACAACACATTAAAAGAAGGTAAACTAAATGATGTTAAGATAGATAAGAAAGTACAATCTATGTTATATAATGGTTTAGTAAATCCTCAGTATCCTTCTATTTCTGGAAAGAATACTAACTTGTTAGGACATTTGCTAGAAAAATACCAATTTGTTGAACCTAACTATAGTCTTATTTCAGAAGCATTGTGGTTATTAGCAGATCCAGATTCTTATAAATCACAGATTATGAGTAAAGGTGAAACAGCAGCTGTTGAGAAAACTGTGCGTAAATTAAAAACTGCACAAGCATCTAAACAGTCAAGTACAAAAACCGTAGAACCAAAGGATACTAGAAAGAAACTTTCTAGAAACTCTGGTAAAAATATATTTAAAAGATTTTAAACTAAATTAATTATTAATAACAAATTTGAATTATGGCAACTCCAGTTTTAAACAACGGCTTGTTTCTAAGAGATACAAGCTACAAAGCAAGTTCCCACGTTGATTCATATCACTTAGCTAACATGCTAGGAACAGCAGAACCTATGGATATGGGTCCTGTTGATCTATGGGCAATGACACAAAAGGTAGAAATGCCTTTGTATCAGATGTCTAGTTTTGGTGGACAGAATACAATTGAGGTGGACAATGCTAGAGGTGAGTATAAGTGGCAGACTCCTGTCTCTAAAGACTTACCATATTGTATGGGCGACATTACAGGTGAAGCAAATCTAGGTGCAGACGGTGTACCTTTTAGAATTAAATTATCTGAACGTGCCTTTGGTCATGGGGACATTATTACTTATGATAAGTATAATGGACTTGAACTTTACATCACAGCAGATGATATTCTTCCTGCAGGTGATGGTTTCATCTATACTGTACAATTAGTAAACAACTCTAATGGTACAAGTTTAGATGTAGCTAAATATTTAACAATGGGTACTAAGTTCTTCAGAAAAGGTTCTGCAAGAGGTGAGTACGGTGAAAGATTTTCTGATATTCAAACAGGTGCTGGTTTCCGTGAGTTCTACAATTTTGTAGGAGGAGCAGAAGCACACGTACATTATTCTATTTCTTCTAGAGCAGACTTAATGCTTAAAGGTGGAATGAATGCTGATGGTACTGTACCTGTTACTGAGATTTGGAGAAACTTTGATAAAAATTTAGATCCTTCAATTACTACATTAACTGATATGGTTGGTGCAATGGGTAAAGATTATATCAGACGTGCGTTTGATAATGGTTCTTTAACTAGAACATTCCTTACTGGTCTTGAAGCAGCTCACTTAACTAAAATTGCAAACGACATTGAGACATACTTAATGTGGGGTGCTGGTGGTAGAGTTAAACAAGACGGTCCAGATGATATTAGATTATCTGTTGGTCTTTGGAGACAATTAGATAACTCTTACAAAAGAGTTTATAACAAGTCTTCATTTGATCTTGAAATGTTCAAGAATGAACTATATAACTTCTACCAAGGTAAAGTTGAATTAGAAGGTCCAGATCCAGGTCGTACATTAGTTGTACAAACTGGTATGGGTGGTATGAAATTAATCAATGAAGCAATCCGTAAAGAAGCTGCTACATTTGGTTCTGCATTTAGCTACAATAATAGTGGTATTGGTAGTGCAGGTGTAATCAATGCAGATAACTTAGGTATTGTTAAAGGAGATCCTATGGATTTAGGATTTGGATATGCATTCACATCTTATGTGATTCCATTCTTAGCAAACATTAAGTTTGTATTGAATCCTGCATTTGATAACTTACATACTAATGATGTAGAAAATCCATTAATTGATGGACGTCCACTTTCATCTTATAGCTTTATCATCTTTGATATTACTGATAATGTACAAGATAACTTGTTCTTATTGAAACTTTCTTGGGATAACCAATTAAAGTGGTTCTATCAAAATGGTACTATGGACTATATGGGACGTACACAAGGATTTGCTTCTACAGGACAGTTTAATGGTTATAGAGTATATATGACTCAAACCATGCCAGCTGTATGGGTGAAGGACCCAACTAAAGTTCTTAAGATTGTGATGAAGAATCCTATTACAGGAGGATCATTCTAATATATCTTTTTTGTTGAATGGGGGAGGGGAAACCCTCCCACTATTCTTTTATTAATTATTAATTTATAAACCAATATAAAAATGGCTACAAACTTAGATTTAACAATTGTTGAAAAGTACCAGCAAACTAAAGATCAAACTATTGCTGTACGTCCTTTTTTTAATCCTGCATTTGAAAATATGGGATTAGAAAAATATAATATGACAGTACATGATGGTGTATACCACATGGAAGAATTAACCTGTTTAGAAATCAATGGTATTAAAAGATACATTACAGGTTTAAATGAATTTGCACCAGAAGTAAAAGCATTACCAACTAAAGAAAGAGCTGCAAAAATAAAAGAAATTAGAACAATGGTTTCTGAACTTGAACAGCAATTAGCAGCTAATGTGATTGATCCAAAAGATCCAGAGTTTTGGAATAAAGTAACTGTATTAAAACCAGATAATTATGAATTTTGGAGTAAGATGAATATAAAGGTAGGCAATGATCCTTTATATCTTGATCCAAAAACTGATCCATATGATTTAATTAAATTATGTGCAATTAGAGCAGGTGGTTTTTCATTAGTTGCAAAATCATTAGAGGATGCTAAAAAAACACAAGGATGTAGATTTTATTTAGATGAGTTAAAGAAATCTACAGAATCAAGAACTAAGTTAAGTAAATTAAGAAATAAAGCATTATCTAGTTTACAAAATTTATTTGATGAAGATACTACTAAATTATTTTATGTTACAAAGCTAACAGATAATGATAGCTCACAATATATAAAGTCTACACCAATTGATATTCTATATGAAAATATGGATTTATATATTAATGGTATGGGTTATGATGATAATCAATCAAGATGTGCAAAAACATTTATTGATAATGCAAATGATACAATGGAAAATCTTAAGTTAAGAACATTAATTAAAGATGCTACATTCTATCAGGTTATAATTACTGACAGTAAAGGTTATATTATTGATGCATTTACTAAAGCTAGACTAGGTAAAAATACACATGAAGTATTAGAATTTTTAAAGAACCCTGTTAATGATGATGCATTAGAATCATTAATGGAAAGAATAGAAAATTTTTGGAATAGCTAATTATGAACAATACTACACTTCAAATAAAATTTAAACAAAGGCTTAACAAGATTGCCAGTGATGACTATGATAATATAGAATGCTGGCAAATTGTTGAAGCTTTTAATAAAGCACAAATTGAATGGTGTAGAAGACAATTGCATGGTACTAATAACTATAGAGAAGGTGATGAGATGTCTAAGAGAAGAGTAGATGATTTACAACTACTATTATCAGAAACAGCTTTAATTGCTAATAACACTTTAGAAAATTATGTAGAGACTGCTAATATTCCTACTAATTATTTAGAGTTTAAAAGAGTTAGTGCTTTTGCAACTTCTGAATGTTGTCCTGAACCAGCACGTTCAATGACAGTATATTTAGCTGAAGAAGCAAATGTAGATCTTATTATGAGAGATGCATTAAAAAGACCTGATTTTGATTGGGGTGAAACATATTGTACTATGTTAAATGATAAGATAAGAGTTTATAAAAGAGACTTTGATATTTCATCTATTGCATTAACATATTATAGAAAACCTAGAAATATACAAATTCAAGGTTGTGTAGATCCCTATACTACTCAGGTTACAGCAGCAGATGTTATTTGTGAGTTTAAAGATGATATATGTGAATTAATTATTGATGAAGCTGTATCTATAATTGCAGGTGATATTGCAGATATAAATAACTATACAAGAGAAATGCAAGCTGCAGAAAGAAATAATTAAAGTTTAATGTATTAAATTTATTTAGTATATTATATATAAGAAACCAATTATATGTTACGTATTATTAATTAAAAAAGTCCTGGTAACAGGCATTAGAAAAAATGGCTTATTTTAATCATGCATTTCAGCAAACATTTGTACCAACAACTGGTACTATTGCTGCTGGAACTGCGTCATCAGCATTAAATTCTTTGCAACTTGCAATGCTTAGTGCTGAAACTTATCAGAGTATTCTTGCTGCTGGCCTTACTGCTAACACAAAAATGTTATTTGGTATGGGTTCTCCTATGAAGGGTGCAGGTTTATCTGACACTATAGGTGGAAATAAATTCCACGGAGGATACCAAGAATCTTGGAAATCTAAAATTATTGTTCCTAAGTATGTACGTTTTATTGGGCATATGCCTGATGTAGCTGCACTTGAACCAAGTGTAACTATTACTTCTGCAGCTCCAGCTAATGATGGATGTTGGGATTGTGATGATGTACTTGCAGGTGGATACTACAAAGCACTAAGATTAGATCTTAAAGGATCTCCAGTTCTTAGAGCTTTAAACCGTAATCACTATAGAGTATTACAGTTTGATGGATATTGTAATTGTACTGCAGGTACTTTATTACATCCTGCTGTAGTTTATGCAACTTGGGCAAAACAAATTGTAAGTGATCCTATTACTTTCTCTCTTGTTGATGTAAAACTTGAAATAGATACAGGAGCTGGATATAGTACAAGTGTTGATACTGATGGTTTTGTAACAGGTGGAGCAGATGTAGATGCAGTAATTGCAACTTTAGATGGAATTATTGAGGGTTCATATACTGTAACTACTAGTTTTTTAGCTAAACTTACTATTACTCCTAAATCAAGTTTAGAAACTACATTCTCAGATCCTACATTTGATTCACGTGATTTCTATGGAAAACAACCAATGGAATTATTTGGAGAATTATTAGATAGAGAAGGTGATCCATGTGAGGATTCTTGTTCTACTGTTGTGGAAGTTAAAGGGACTCAAGCTGAAACTAAAGGTGAAACTTTACTTAGAGATTCATTAATGTTTGATCGTTACAAGCAAAACTATTATCACCAAGGTAATAAAGATGCTGTACGTATGAATGAGATTGAGCAGATGGGAGTATCTAATTATGGTATTACTAGAAATGCTTTATATGATGTATTCTATGTATTACATACTGTTCCACGTTTTAATAATCCTACTGGTGTATTTGATAATGATCAGTATTTAATTAAAATTGGTGTATTAGGAACTAATACTGGCTTAAGAGATTTAATTGATGCTGATCTTGATGCATTAAGTAATGTTGCTGGTTTAGGTGGTACTGTTACTGATATGAGTGCTACATTCCTTCCTACTGAAGGATTCTCTGCACCGTAATAGTTTTATTATATTTATTAAGAAGGTGGGATTTAGTTCCCACCTTTTTTTTTATACTAATATTTTTTGTATATTATTAATGAACACTGAGTTAATATTATTATAAATGGCTAATAGACATATACTAAGATTAGAGGTTCCTGAAGTAGCTAATTGTGAAATTTTTAGAGTAAAAGATGTAAGTGAATATTCTTCTAATATGGATGTCACTTGTCCTGAGTTACTTATAACACCACCAGGTAGGAATCAAGGAAAACTTATAGAGGTAGAACCTGGATTTGATTTACCATTAACAGCTTGCAATTTAGGATTACAAACAACAGGTTGTGGTGGTTCTAGTAGATCTAATATACCTGACGGTATTTATATAGTTAGGTATAGTGTAGCTCCTAATGATAAAGTTTTTGTAGAATATAATGTTTTAAGAACTTGTAATATTATGTGTTCATACTATAAAAAGCTATGTGACATAGATGTAACACCTTGTGAACCTAAAGGTAAAATGAAAGATTTACTTTTAGAAATGAAGTTTATAAGAACTATGATTGATGCTGCAAAAGCTAAAGTAGAATATTGTAACTCACCTCATGAAGGTATGGAGTTATATAATTTTGCAAAAAGAAAGTTAGAAAAAATTGTATGTAATATTAGTTGTTAATGTAACTAAACCAAAATGAGTACTCCAAATCCAAATCAATGTGTAAACTGCAAAACAACTTTTTCATGTGGGTGTCAAAAAGCTAAAGCTGTAGATGGTAAAACTGTATGTAAAATTTGTTTAAGTGAATATAATAAAAAGGTAATAACAAATAAGTAAATGTTAAGGTTACAAGAAGGAGTACAAAGGTATCAATTTAAAGGTAATTTTTATAATGTAACTTTAAATTTAGATGTATTAAGAAAAGAAGTTCAGAATGATAAACTTTTTATTGCTCTTTCTAAGGACTGTTTAGCTGAATATGATTATACCCGTTTTAAAGTTAATTCTGTACAGTATGAAATAACTCGTAAAGAATATATTGAGTGTGTAGATGAAAAAGCTGATCAAATAGCATTAATTATAGCAGAACAATTAGTTATAAGTGATATAGAAAAAGGTTTTTATAAACCAATTCTTGGTGAAAAACCAGATCCAATACCACCTAGATCAGAAAAACCTAGACCAACACCAACACCAGTATCTTTAGATGAAAGTAGTTCTGCTCAAGAAATTTCTTCAGCTAATGAGCAAATTGTAGAACAGATAGCAGAAGAATTACAAAATGCTTCAAGTGAGGGACGTCCAGTAGATACTAATCTTATATCTAATTTATCAAATCAAATAGTAGATCCTGAAATTGATGATGTTGTTGATATTAATGATAGTAATCAGGAAAGTGCTGAAATAATTGGACCAGATAGAAATAGACCAGGTAGAATTAGAGTTAGAGGATTTTATTGTCTTAATGGAGTAGTTAAATCAGTTATAGTATCCATTCCAAGAAGAAGACGTAGAAAAAGAAGACTTGGAAGATTTAGTAGTGTTTTAAATAGATCAGTTGTTGTTTATAGTAGATTTAAATTTGCATTTAGAAATTGTAAGCGTGTATCAGAAGATTATGATTCTTTACAAGATGATGATATAAATAATGATATAGTTGATTTAATAATTGATGATTCAAGACCTGATGATGAAGGTAGTGAAACTATAAGTTTACCAGCAGAAACAAGTGTACCAGAAGTTCAAAGTGTTAGTTTTGAAGATAGAAGTGAACCAGCAGCACCACCAAGTGAAAGCAGTGATAGTATAGTTTATTTATTTAGAAGTTGTTGGAGTGGTGCTACCTTTGCAATAGGTTTAAATGGACCAGGTGTACCTACCACTGGAGCTCCTGGTCATAATACAATTAATTTTATAGAAAGTGGTGAATCTTTTCTAGAAGATTATGTAACTTCAAATAATAACTTTTTTAATTTACTAACTGATAATGGTGCAGATTTACCTATACTAACTAATACAACTGTTGTTAAATTAAATGGTATAAATATTGCTGGTAATAATAATCCAGCAGGACAATGTTTTTATTATTATGCTACAGGTGATGGTAGTAATGCTGCTGCTGTAAATAATTTTATAACTACACTACCTGGAGATATAGAAATTATAGGTAATTTTCCTGATGCAGCTTCAGGTACTGGATGTGACGTATGTGTTAATGGAAATGTAGCAGTAGATCCGTGTGATGATGTTAGTTTTGATCTTCAAAATAGTTATTTTTCTAATAGTGATACAGATTATAATCTTACTGTAAATAATACAAATGAACCAGATGGACCAACAGGACCTCTTAATTTTGATTTTTATGCATATGATACTTCTATAAGTACTAATATTGCTACAGAAATTGGTAATGGTCAATTAATACAAAGTGGTTCATCAGGTTTATTACTTAATATAGGAAATTATGCTACTTCATTTAATGAAACAACTGGTATTGATGGTTGGGGTAATACACAATATGCTTTTTATGTTGTAATAACTGATGTTAATGGATGTTTTCGTCAATATATATTTAATGCAGGAGTAAATCCAAATAATTTATTAGTTGATATACCAGGTTGTACTGATCCTAGTTCAACAAATTATAATCCAGACGCTACTATTGATGATGGTTCTTGTATGTATCCTCTTAGAGGTTGTACTGACCCTAACTCATTTAATTACAATCCTGATGCTAATGAAGATGATGGTTCATGTATTCCTATAAAATATGGTTGTACTGATCCTAGATCTAACAACTATGATCCAGAAGCTAATACAGATGATGGCAGTTGTAGATATGATACAACTACTGGTACAGGTACAATAAATCCAATAGAATTATCAGATGATGAAATAAAAAGAATAGATACTGAATGTAAGTTTAGTACTGATGTTTATCAAACAATGGCATCTATGAGATATGGTATGACAAATATCTGCCATAATACAATTGATAAAAGAACAATTAAAAAAGAATTATGTGCTTGGGATGATAAAGAAGAAAAAGTATATGATTCAGTAACATATGATGTTATTCATTATAGTGGAAAACAACAAGGTGCACCTGCATGGGTTAATGTAGATTGTGTTCAAAATGGAAAAGGAAATTGCAATCCTAAATTTAATCCTGATACAGGTATAGAATCAGTAAATTATGAATGTGTTAAAGTTCAAGTTGTAACACAAAATAATAACCCAGTACCAGGATATGAAGTTATTAATAATGGTGGTAATTTAGGATATACAAATGAATTAGGAGAATTAGAGTTTACAATATTTTTAGATGATTATAGTGATCCATCTGATTATGTTCATACATTTGGATTAGAACATTGTTGGAGAGTTGAAGGTAATTGTAGATCAACGTTAATTAAAATTACTGTAAATGATCCTTGTGATGTAGCATGTGAACCACCAATTATTGATGAATGTGATGTTCCTGCAATACCAGGGTGTATGAATCCTGAATCAGCTAATTATAATCCAAATGCAACGGTAGATGATGGAAGTTGTATAATTTGTCCTGATTATAATTATGAAATAAATAAATTTTCAAATGATGGTGGTGCAAGTCCTAATGGTGAGTTTACTTTACAAGTTCAAGGTGTAGATCTTAGCACTGTAGAAACTCAAGCTAATGGTGTTATAACATTAACTGAAGGTTCAATTGGACATTATCTTGTTACAGTTACACCTTTAGAAGGTGGATCAATTCCAACTGTAGAAGGATTAGGAACTGAAGAAGTTAGATTTAGTGGACTTGAAGATGCAGATTATAAAGTAACTATTATACCTAATGTAGATGCATTTAAGAATGTATGTCGTAAAGAGTTTATTGTAACAATAGATGGTCCTGGAGATATTTCAGGATGCATGGATCCAGAATCTCTTAACTACAATCCAGCTGCTACTGTTGATGATGGTTCTTGTTGTTATATTAGTGGATGTACTAATCCTAATGCAAGAAATTATGATCCAACTGCATGTCAAGACGATGGAAGTTGTATAATTTCAGGATGTACTGATCCAGGTGCTGATAACTTTAATCCTCAAGCAGATGAAGATGATGGTTCATGTGAGTTCTGCAATAACTTTAATATAAATATTATTGCTATTGGTCATGCTTCAGCATGTCGTAATGCTGATGGTTATGTTCAAGCAACAGGTCAAAGTGGTTCATCAAATTATGATGTAGTTGTTACTAATCTTGCTGGTATACCACAAAATCCATTTGCTCTAGCTGCTGGTATTTATATTGCTACAGTTACTGATGTAACTTATGGTTGTGTTGCTTCAGCAGAAATTACAATAGAATGTCCATCTGATGATGGTGATGGTAATGGAAACGGCAATGGAAACGGCAATGGTGATGGCAATGGTAATGGTGATGGCAATGGTGATGGAGGTGGTGATCTCATACCAGGATGTACTGATTCTTTAGCAGATAATTATAATGCATCTGCAACAGTGGATGATGGTTCTTGTACTTACTGTTCTAATTTTGCTATAGTTATTGATTCACAAACTAACCCTACCTGGGATGGAGCTTCAGATGGTAGTATTCAAATAAGTACAGTTGGTGGTTCTGGTGATTTCAGTTTTGTTATAGATGATTCAGCTGGTTTTAATATGGATGCTAATGCACTACCAACTGGTACATTTACTATAACAGCTACAGATAATGTATATGGTTCTGCAGCTTGTACTGCAACAACAACATTTACATTAGAGGCAGCTGGACCTAATCCTTGTACTGGTGGTGGAACTAATATTGGTGGTCCTAATCCAAATACAGGAGAAATACCATTTGGACAGTTACCTAGTAGCTCTACTGGAAATTTAATTGATGTAAGGTATAAGTGGGAACTTAATGTTGCTACATGGTGTCCAGAAACTACAGTTCAATATGAATATCAAGGAGAAATTTATCAAGGAGTCTTTGGAATAAGAATAGCACAATACTATGAATATTATCCTTACTTATTTGCTATTCCTACTGAGGAAATGCATTTATTAAGTGTTGTTTCTATAACAAACTTAACAACTCCTGGACAATTTGTTGATACTAGTCAAATAGGTGGACCTTTTAATATTCAAGAAACTACATTTAGTGGGTCTATAGTTATACATGGTTTAGTTGCAGGACAAACGTATGAAGTTGTTGTACAAAATAATGGAGCAGCTGCAGGTTCAGAATCTGGTGATTCACAGCATATAATAACATTTACAGTATAACAATGATAATAAGAAATAAAATAAATAAATTAAATAATATTTTGTATATTAATATGTAGGTTATATACAATGATAAATCTATAAAAAGATATGAGACCAAATTATAATTCAAGTTCTGCACACGGATGTGATGAAATTTCTAGTAATTGTGTAGTATGGCAAGGACCAGATATTTCTTGTTTGAGTATTTGTAATGGTGATACTGTTAGCACTGTGGTAGCTGCATTAGGTGAAAAACTTTGCAAACTTACTACTGATGCTAATATAGATATTAATATACTTAGTCAAGATGTTACTACTTTAAATTATGATTGTCTTAGAGAACAAGGTTATGGTAATCCTCAAACGTTAGGGGAATTACTACAAGTAATGATTACAGCATTATGCTCTGAGTTACAAGAAGGTAGTAATGGTAATGGTAGTGCAGTAACAGATTGTAAAGAAATACTTGAATGTAGTATAGGACTAGAAAGATGTTTTGTAGATGCATTAACTGAAAATCAACTTAATGCTGATGTGCAAAGTGGAATAATGATGACCTTTGGTTCTTGGATAGAAGCTGTGCAAAATCTTTTCTGTACTATACTTAGTACCCATAGTGTTCACAGAATCCAATTAGATGATCATGAAAGACGTATAAGAACTAATGAAAGAAATATAAAATCTTTTAGTGATAAACAATCATTACCACAAGTAGTTCCTACAACTGTAGGTACACCTGGTAGACCTCAAGATGTAGATATTGTATTAAAAAATACTGAGTCTGCATTTGGTGAATTATTAAATGCAACAGGTACAGCACCTCAAATTGTAACTGGTATTGGTTATCAAGAGTCAGGTTTAAATCAAAAGAAAACTCTTAATGGTGATGGTAACATGAATGGTGTTACTGGTTGGGTAACAAATCCTTCAAATCTTGCACAGTCATTTCAAAACTTATGGTTGACTGTAAATGATATGCGTAATGCTCTTGATAGTTTAATTGATACTACAAGTCCAACTACGTGTTCAGGTATTATTTATGATGTTATTGCTACAACAGTTGGATCTGTTGGTGCTATTACAGATATAAATTTAAACTTCAATAATACAATATTACCAGCTGGATTTAATGATTGTAATCCTACAGGAGCACGTATTAAAATTACAGATGACAATAGAAATAGTATTGAAAGCAATGTTATAATTAGTTCTTTTGTATCTAGTTCAACAGGAACTAATATTTCTATATCAGGTTTAAGTGCTTCATCAAGTAGTTATGATGTAGAAGTTCCTTTCTGTTTTAGTAACTCTGCAGGTTCACAATGTGAAAGAATAGTAAATAGAGTTATTACTGCAACACAACCTAAACCTTCTATTTCATTTACACCTGGTACAACAAGTATTACAGCTACATTAGATGCAAGTAATTTAAGTTCATCTGATAGTGTAAGAATAGAAATGATTAATTCTGCAGGATCAACTCACTTTAATAAATTATATACTCCACCTAGTGTATCATTTACTGCACAAACAATTGGTGGAACATTGACACCAGGTTCTACATTTACTGTTAATGTATATGTTTTACCAAAAGGTGTTGCTTCAAAAGAATATTTATCTAGTACAAGTCAAGTAACTACAACAGGTATTACATGTGCAAATATTAGTGTAGCAGCAGCTGACTTTAATTCTGCTACTAATCCTGCTTCAGGATCTATTGATATAACAAGACAAATAGTTCCACTAATTGTTTCAGAAACATTAAGTAGTGGATCAGTAACTAATCCATATTTTGTTGCAGCATGTGCTCCAGTAGAAACATCACCTACAGATACACAAATTGTTTCTGCATCTGTTCAGTTTGCTAGTTCATTTATACAAAGTCTATCTCCATTCTTTGTACCTGTTTCAGGAACTCCAAAAGTTTCTGTATCACCAGGTTTACCAATATCTGTAAATGATCCAGATGCTTCACTTGTAACAAATAGTAGTACTTATGCTGTTACAGGAACACCTGTTATGAATGATGGTTGGAGATATGTAGATAGAATTGTTTCTCCACAAAGTATTACAAGATATGTATATGCTGATTATGATACAGATTTTGATACTGCTGCTACAATAAATAAAGTTATATTCTCTTGTGAAGAACCATTTGCAATAGAGCAAAATGATAAGTTTGCAAGTTTTGTAGAAGTATCAGAATTAAATACAGATGGTACAAATAGATATACTAAAACAGTTAATGCACAACAAAATATTATAGCTGCAGAAACTAATATGTCTTTTTATACGTATTCTAATACTTCACCATCTACAGGTACTGTTGCATTTACAACTAATCCTAGAAAGATAGATACACAAGACTTTACGTATCAGTCTGGACCTGGATTTAAATTTATAGATACATATACTACAACAGGTACAATAACAAGAGCAGATGGTACTACTTTAACAGATACATCTATTTCAACATTATTTAGAGCATTACCAATTCAAAATATTTATACTGATATTGTAGTATTTATTGATAGTACTTCTATTTCTGATACAGAAGGTGCTAAGATAAAAACTATGTTTACCACACTTGAAGATGAAATTGAAGCACAAGCTCCAGGTTGGTTAGGTCAATTATATGTATTACCTGTAGCTACATTTGGTGGTGCTGGTACTACAAGTACTCCTGATGGATATTTAAGATGTATTACATCTATAGCAACAAAAGGAAGTGCTGGTGCAAGTGGTGGTACATATTCACAATTTAGTGCTACAACTTTAGCAACTAGTGGAAGTTGGTCATCAGCAACACTTACACCATCATCAAATTCTTGGTGGCAAAGTGGAAGTGTATCTTTACCATCAAATGTTCTTGTATTTTACTTTGGAGGTAAAGCTAATGGTACTGATGGTTATGGAAATGCAACAGGTGCTGCTTCTTTAACAGCTAATACTGCATATAAACTACACTATACTGAAATGAATGATGTATTAAATGGTTTACAACAATCACAGTTTGGTGTAGATAATGTTACTGCAGGTACACCTAAATTTAAATTAGATGGTATGTATGTAATACCAGTTATAGCAGGTAGTCATGACGGATCTGATGGTGTTACTAAAGGATTACTAAAACAAGTTTTAATGGCTGTACAAGCTGATGCAATGACAGCAACTCAATATGCAGCACTTAAATATGGAACAATGGGGCTTAGTAGTTCTATTATTACTGAAGCTGCTATGACAGGTACAAATCCATATGAAGGAGTTTTAGCAACAACAGTAAGTGGTTCATTAACTATTGAAGGATTAGTAAATCAAAAGATTTCTACTATACCATTTGTTGATGGTCATTTCCCATTAGATAAAGAAATAACTAGAAAAGTTCTTCAAAAGTCTATTGCATTATATAATCCTACTTATACATTACCTACTCAACAAACAGCAAGTAGAATGGGATCAAGTACATTTGGTTCAGGTGCATCTTCTTCTGCAGCATGTACTGCAAAAGGATCTGGATCAACTATTATATTTAATAGCAGTGGTATATTGTTTGATGCAAATTCTAGAGCTTATGGAGATAACTCATCTAGTGTAGCACAGACTGCTTATGAAAATCAAGATTGGAGATATGAATTAGTTGATGGACAATATTATGCAGATTCAGTATCAAGTACTGTAGCACAATATAAGAGAACATACCCACACTGGATAAATAGTGCATCATGTTAATGTTAAATAAAAAATAAGATGAGTTGTAATTGTAATTCAAGTAATTGTAGTAAAGTTTCATGTGGATGTAAAGATATAGGTTTATCTACACCATGTGTATATTCTTCTTGTACAGAAGGTAAAGGTGAAACATGTGCAGAAACTATTTGTAGTGATTGTGTTATTGAATGTGGTGATTCATTTGAAGTAGGTACATATTCAACAGGTAGAATGACAATTGCTAATGGTGAAAGAATGGGAGGTATAATGCAAAAAATGGCTTTATATTCTAGAGATGCACGTACTGCAGAAGATGCAGTTCAATATGTACAATCTGGATCTACAACAAGATCAAGTATTGAAGCTAGATGGGCTGGTGTTCCTTTAAATGCTACTGGTGTAAAAGTACAATATGCAGAAGCTGGTAGAGGTAGAAGTACTGGTAAAAATAATCCTACATATATAGTACCACCTGGAGCAGAAAATTTAAAATCTAATGTTTCATCTTTTAATATTACAGGTTTAAAAAGTAATACAACTTACAGAATAAAAGTAACAACTGTTTCATCAAATCCTGTTGATTCAGTTACAATTTTTGGTAGAACAAAAAGTTAAAGTAGTAGTGATTTTGTTGGTTTTACATTACTCTTTTGGTGGGAGAAGGTCCTTTAATTAGGACCTTTTCTTTTTTTTATGTATATTGCTCACAATTTTTAAATAAAATTTATTATGGACTCACTTATAGAAAGAGTTAAACAATCATTTAAATGGAAAAAATCTTCTGAGTATTCAGCTGAAAAGCTTGGTATGACAGTTGATGATTATGAAAAGTTAAAGTCTTGGATTAAATCTACTGATACAGTAGAAGGGGGGAACTCTTCATATGAATATAATTTAGAAAAAGGAGAAGCAAAGTTAGAAGCAGTATGTTCATCTGAACCAAAAACTCCTGAAGAAATAATAGATCTATTAAAGATAGATACAACTCAATGGAAACTTTCAAGTTATTGGAATAAACAAATGGGAGATCATTGGAGAGTATCTGCAATGGTTACAAAATTAAAAGCAGATGAGGTAGGTAATATTGAAGAGCTTTTAAAGAATTTTAAACCTAAAACTTTTAAGACACCAAAAAGAATAAAAACTCCAGGTAAAACTAAAACAGCTGGAGTTTTGTCTTTACAGGATATACATTTTGGTAAAGAGGGTAATGAAACTATAGATAAAGACTTTGAAGAAACTATTATAGATTTAATAGATAGAGCAACAAACTCACATCACTTAGAAAAATTATTTTATGTAGTTGGTGGTGATCTAATAAATATGGATACATGGAGTGGTACTACTACATCAGGTACTCCTTTAGATAATTGTATGACAGCTACTCAAGCATACGTACAAGCATTTGATGCTTTACATTGGAGTATTAATTATTTAAAACAATATTGTGATGAATTGCAAGTTATATATATTCCAGGTAATCATGATAGATTATCTTCTTTTCATTTAGCTCATGCATTATCTAAATGTTTTGATGATCCAAATATTCTTTGGGATGTAGTTTATTTAGAAAGAAAAGTGCATACATATGGAGATAACTTTTTTGCTTTTGAACATGGTGATGTAAATACTAAAAATTCTTTACTATTATATTCTATAGAGTTTCCAAAACAATGGGGTGATACAATGTTTAGAATATTGCATACTGGTCATTTGCATCATAAGAAGAAAATTGAATATGTTACACAACATGATAACTTTGGATTTATGATGAAAATCTTACCTAGTTTATCTAGAACAGATTATTATCATTATCATAATAAATTTGTAGGATCAAGAAGATCAGGACTTTTATCTTTACATTCTCCAGATAAAGGTGAAATATGTGAATTAACTTACTCTCCTGAATAACTATGAATAATTTTTATTACTCCTATATTTTTTGTAAATTATAATGTATACTAAGTATGATTAATAATTTTAAAATACCTAACTTAAATAAACCTAGATACAGAGAGAAGGTATTTGGATTATTAAATAACAGTTTGATAGAAGAATTTAAGGATAAATATCCTATATATTCTGATATTGATAATACTAAGTTAAAGAACATTATAAAATGTTTTAATGGGAAAGTGTGGGAGAATGTAATAAAAAATAGAAATGGAGTTCAATTGCCTGATTCATTAGGTTATTTATTTATAGGAACATGTCCATCTCCAAAAAGTGTAAACACTGATTATGCTTTATCTAAAAAGTATGGTAAGGTTATACAGAATAAAAATTGGGATACAGATGGAAACATTGGAAAGATTTTTTATACTAACTACTCTACTAAGTACCGTTTTAAAAATAGAGAACTTTGGCAGTTTGTTGCCATAAGACAGTTTAAAAGAGCAGTTGCAAAACTTTATCCTAAGAATTGGAAGAAGTATATTGTAATGAAAAATAAACTGAGGGTAGCAGACATGTATAAAAAACAGAACAATGACAAAAATAGGTGATGTTATTTCTAGAGTAAGAGGTCAAGTAAAAGCAGAGGTTCAAGATGCTTTTGTAACAGATAGATATATTTACAGTTTACTTTTAAAGTTTGCTCAATTGTTAATGAGAAGACAAGATAATGCAAACAAACTAATTAAGTTTAATAGTGTTTGGGAAACGTTACCTCTTCTTGAATTAATTGATGTAGATAAAGTAGAAGCAGAGTGCAGTGGTATTAGAAGTGGTGTTACAATTAAAAGAACAAAACATAAGCTACCTACATTCTTTGAAGGTTATTGGGGACCATTGATTAGAACTATAAGTTCACTAGATGGATCTATAGAGGTTCAACCTACCTATCCTGGTACTTATGCCTCAATGACAAAAAGCACATCTTTTAGATATAATAATAATAAATACTATTGGTTTCTTAATGGTCATATATATTTACCTAATGTAGAATGGGATGCAATTAAATTAGAAGGAGTATTTCAAGAAGATATTTCTAGCTATACATGTGATAAATCTGATGACTGTCTTCCTAGACGTGAACAACCTTTTAATGTACCTGAATTTTTATTTGCAGAAATAGAACAACAAGTTCTACAAGTAATTTTAAATACGTTACAAATACCATCTGAAGATTCTGATAATAAATTAAATCCCCATAGATAATGAGTGTATCACATAAATATAAAACATTTGATCAGCTTTTAGAAGAGGTAACTATTGATTTTCAATCATATGCTTTAGAAGGTATGATAGAACCTCAACAGTTAATAAAGGTGGCTATAAGAGTTAACTATGATTTAGGATTAAGAATAAATAGAACTAAAGAAGTAATAGTAGATGTTGAACATGGTAAAGGTCAATTACCTTCAGATTTTTATACATTAAATTATGCTTTTGTTTGTGATGATTATGAAGTATCTCAAGCTTTTCCTAGTGGAACACATATAGATACTACTCAACCTAAGTATACTCCTGCACCAGGAGAACAAGGACCATGTGAAGATCCAGAATGTAAAGATGTATGTACAATAAAAACTTGTCCTGAAGAAGACCGTAAAGGACGTGTAAGATATAAATCAGAATATATGGTTGTACAAAGATATAGTCCTACTGAATATAGAACATATACAAGATTTTATCCTTTACGTATTACAGAAACAAGTCATGTTGATTGTGATTGTCCTAATTTAAATACAACATCTCATAATCAAGCTGAGATAAAAGATGGATACTTATTAACTACTTTTACAACAGGTAAAGTATATATGAGTTATCAAGCTACTATGGAAGATTCTGCTGGTGATTTATTAGTATTAGATCATCCTTACTGTAATGAGTATTATGAGTATGCTCTTAAGCAAAGGATATTGGAAAACATGTTATTTGCTGGTGAGAATGTATCTCAACAATTAGGATTAATAGAAGGAAGATTAAGAGCTTCTAGAAATAATGCTTTAGGTTTTGTCAATACTCCAAACTTTGAAGAAATGAGAAAGTTCTATGAAGTTAGTAGAAGAGCAGAATATAATAAGTATTATGATATGTTTAGAAGTCATCCACCTGTAAATATTTATTAGTATCTAAATTATGGCTAAAAAAAGAAGAGCTAAACAATCTAGACCAGGAGCAGCAAAACAACAGAATACATCTTCTGTTGAATCATCTATGGTAACCAAAGGTATGGTAAAAGATACTGATGGTCTTTATCATAATAAGCAAACTTGGAATCATGCTATAAATCTTGTTAATCATTCTTCTGAAGGTAATATAGGTACAGTAGGTAATGAACCTGCTAACTATAAGTGTGCTGATGTACCAGGTATTGTTATAGGTGCAATACATTTATATGGTGATGAATGGGTGGTATTTAGTGTAGATGGACTCTTATCTCATATAGGTAGATTTAATGAAAGTGAATGTACTTATGAAAGTATAATAGTAGATTCATGTTTAGGTTTTAGTACAGAGTATTTAATTACAGGAGCTGCAAAAGAAAACTATGATTGCTCTTGGCAAATATATTTTGATGATGGTTTGAATCCATCACGTACAATTAATTTAGATAACATTCCATATATACAACAAATTATTTCTGCACCAGGTGATCCATGTGTAGAATATGCTCCTATAAGACCTTTACAATTAGATTGTGAAAGAATTAGGTTAGCTCCACTTATTGATACTCCTTGTGTTAAGTTAAGTAAAGCTCCAGAAGCTGGTTCATTGAGAAATGGTTCATATCAAGTTTTTATTGCATATACAGTAAATGATCAAAAGATTGGTGATTACTATGGTGTATCTAATGTACAGTCATTATGGACACATGAAGATACAAGTAGTTCATTGATTATAGATGTAAGTAATTTAGATTCTGAATTTGATTTTTTTGAGGTTGTTATAGTAAGCAATGTAAATATGGAAACGTCAGCAAGACGTTTAGGTTATTATAGTATTGGTGACACTAGTTTACCTATGACTATTAAAGTTGACTTTATAAATCAAAAATTACAAGCTGTTAACTTAGGAGATCTTCCTGCTAGAAATCCTGCTTATGAAAAATCTAGCAGAATGTTTGTAGTAAATGATTATCTAATTAGATCTGAACCTACAGAACAATTTGATTTTAATTATCAACCTCTTGCTAATAGAATACATACTCACTGGGTTTCTGTTCAATATCCAGCAGACTATTATAAGAAAGGTGGTAATAAACCTACATTTATGAGAGATGAGGTTTATGCATTCTTTATAAGATTTATATATAACACAGGAGAAAGATCTGCATCATATCATATACCAGGTAGAAGAAATGAAGCATTAGTTGGGTTTAATAATAATCCATTGGGAGCACCAACTTTTGATACTGTTATAGGTGGTGACATAAATGCTTTAGATACAACTGATCAATTATTTAAAGTATATAATACAGCTGATGCATTTAATGTAGGCTCACTTCCACAAGATCCACAAGCTCAAGCAAGCATAGATGATGGAGGAGTTATAGTGGGACGTGGTCATATGGGATATTGGGAATCTACAGAACTATATCCACAAGATCCAGAAAGATGGAACTCTAATGTTGGTATAGATGATTTTGATTTATGTGGTAAACCTATTAGACATCACAAGTTTCCAGATGAAAGTATAGATCCATCAACACAGCTATCAACACCTGATGGTAGGTTTATAAATATACTAGGAGTTAGATTTATGGACATTGCTTGGCCAAGAGATAATGATGATAATCTTATACCAAATATAGTAGGTTATGAAATCTTAACAGGATCAAGAGAAGGTAATAAATCTATTATTGCTAAAGGTATTATGAAAGATACCATAGGTTACACACCTCAAGATGGTGGTGGATCTGAGGGTTCTACTGTAAATGTATTACCTAATTATCCTTATAATGATAGACAAGCAGATCCTTATCTTACAGGTGGTGTAGCACCAACTAATCTTTTTGGTACTCCTACAGGACCAACTGGATTTATAAATGGTGCATGTCCTAGTGATTTTACTACAAATCCATTAACTATAAATCAAACAGCTAGGTATCATACATTTCATTCTCCTGAAACAATGTTTAATGATATATATTTAAATCCTTCAGAAGTTAAAATATATGGTAGTATTTCAGGAACAGCAAGTGGACAGTTTATACCTTCAGAAGAACATCCAGGACATATCTTACTAAGAAACATTGCAGCATTAGTTGCATTATTTATAGGTGTAGGATATGCATTTCATTCTATGCGTGGATCAACAAATAGAAAAATTGATGGTGGTAAAATATTATCTATAGGTCAAGAAGCATTAAGAGGATTAAGTGCAACTACTACTGTAACAGGTGGTATAGCAACAGCAGGACCAGGGGTTGGCGCAGGAACAGGTGGTACAGCTATATCTAATCAAGCACCTATAGCAGGTGGAGCAGCACCAGGAAATGCAGCATTAGTATCAGGAAACGTTTCTGCTAATGCAGGACTTGCAGCAACAGCAGATAATGCTGAAACTGGTGCTACTACTGCACTTAGATCTGGTTTAAGTCTTACTGCACCAATAGGTGGTGATGGTGCAGCATTTGATCTTGCATATCCAACATGGTCTGCAGCTGCAAATGGTGCTTGGGCAGCAGTTCCAGGTGCATTAGGTCCAAGCACTACTATAGAATTAACAGGAAGTAGATTTGGATCAATGCCAAATTTATTTCAAGTTTTATCAGGTTTATATACATTTTTAAATTATACAGCTACTGGAGGTCAAGAGATTGTTGATCTTATTTATAACTTAAGTAAACCTAGAGTATATGCTTATAAGTATAACTCTCATGGTTTCTATAGAGCTTTTAATACTTATAATCCTGCAGTAGATAGTGGAGGAGCTATAGCAAATACAGTAAGATATAATGTTGATGCATCAAGATATATTAAGAATAGTATTTCATCTTTATTTGATCCAACTGCTGGTAATACGGTAACCTATCAAAATTTATTTAGACCAGCTACAGTTGCATTAATTACACAAAATTCTGTAACATCTAATCCTGTAGGTGATAACTCTAAATTTATAATAGGAAATAATCCTACTACAAATAGTGCTAATCCAGTTAACTGGTATAATCCTAGTGCACCATTACAATCAAATATTTCAGCTAATTATGCTGCATTAAAAATAAACTTTGATAATCAATATGGTCAATTAGATTCAATAAGACAATTACCTATTAAAGGTTGTGTGCATCATTTTAGAGATCAATTTTACAGAGATGAGAATGGTGTATTTCAACCTATAGATATGACTACTGTAAGTACTTTAACTGAGTTTACTACAGGAGTATTATTTGGTGGTGATACTTATATAAATAGATATACTGAAAAATCTATAATGCCTTTCTGGTATGACTTCTTAAAAGGAGAACCAGATATGATAGGTTATGATTATAGATTAAAAGGTAATATACCTTTCCCTAGATTTTGGATGGATACAAATAAATATAGGTTAGATGAAATGGTTAAACCTATTATGGATCTTCAGTTTAATTTTGGTAATGCAATGCCTAATGATTACTATCATTTAGATAGAGATGGCACTACATGTTTTAGCATAAGCTCTGGTGGTGGAGGTGGTTTTGGAACTGGTTTAGGAACTCCACAACAAACTAATCCTAATCAAGCTCCTGCAGGAGGAACTGAAGGTGGTGTACCAGGTGGTTTATTTGTATTGGGTAATGCGTATATGTACACACATTGTAATGGTATAAATGATTTCTTTGTAGAGTCTAGTATGAATCTTGATTATAGAGATTATGAAGATCCACCAGAAAAAAGATTTTATGATTATGCTACATATACAGATGTAAAACAATTATTTCATGCTGATATAATAAAGATGGGTAACTTCTATAAGTATGACCCATCATTAAGCATTGACAGATTCTTTACTAAACTAATTTCTTTTGGTGAAATACAACCACGTGACTATAGTCCTGAAGTAGCAGAAACTTGTTATACATATTATCCTAAAAGACTTATCTATTCTTTACAAGCACAGAAAGAATCTAAAAGAGATTTCTGGAGAGTTTTCTTACCATTAAACTACAATGACTTTAAAGATAGAGTAAATACTATCAAACCTATTTCTGAATATGGTGCATTAATTTTATTCCCTAGATTATCACCAATGCAGTTTAGAGGTGTTGATTTAGTTACAACTGATTTAGGTACAAAGATTACACTTGGTGATGGAGAGTTATTTAACATGAAAAACTTAAAGAATGTTGTTAACTCTGATGTATCACATGAATATGGATCTTGTGAAAGTTCAAGAAGTGTTCTTAATACTCCTAGTGGTGTATTCTATATATCACAAGAGCAAGGTAAGATATTCCAATATGATGGTAGAGGTTTAGTTAACATTGCAAACTTTGGAATGAAGAACTGGTTTAATAAGTATTTACCATCTAAATTATTACAAGCATTCCCTGGTATAGAAGATTATCCAGAGTATAGTGATAACCCAGTTAATGCAGCAGGTTGTCAAACTGTTTATGATATTAATAATGATATTGTTTACTTCTGTAAAAAAGATTATATACCAAAATCAAATCTTGTAGATTGTATTGAGTTTGATCCAGAAGAAGGTTTTGTATATAATATAACAGAATGTGATGGAGCAGCACAGGTAAGTGAATGTCCTGATGGTTATACTCTTAATAATGCAACAGGTCTTTGTGAAAAAACTGTACTAGATGAAGCATTTAGTGTACAAGTATTAGATACAGAAGTTGTATTAGCTCAACAAACAGGTACTCCTCTTATAACAAATGTAGCTCAAGTTTGGAGATACGGAAAAGATTGTCCATTAATTATTAATCAATATAATGCAAATGGTGTACCTATTGATAACAATGGTGCTGTTACTACAAACAGTACTTTTGTAAAAATGATTAATGGTTCTAATAGTGCTGCTCATCAGGGATGTACAGCATCACCATCAGGATATGGAAATGCATGGTGGGTTGATATGCCTGCACCTAATGGTGAAACTGGTATTGTAAATCAACTATCTGTATGGGCTGATGATAATGCAGGAAATGCAGTTGCTTCTTTACAATATGATTTTGCAGTTACTATAGCTGGTAATGAAACAAATTTCAATACAGATCCTAATTTTCCAGGAACTTTACCTTTATATGTTCTTTTAGCTGGAGACAATAGTTTTACATTATTAACAGATGTTAATGGTGCTGGTTTTACTACAGTTGTAAATGTTGATCCAAATGGAGCTTTAGGTGCAGGAACAATGTTTGAATCATTTGATGTTAATGGTGATGGAAATGCTGATGGTTATATTACTAATCAGTTAGATTCTGTGTGTCGTGATGGATGTTCCCGTTACACATTACTGTATGGTAATGATAGTGTTCCATATGAAAGAGCATTTATATATAGAATTAATTTACCTATAGGTTGTACTAAAATTAGAGCTGTTGCTAATGATAATAGTGTTCCAGGTGCTTTTGCATGTGCTTTATTTAATAATACAGAACAAGAGTTAATAGATTCTACTGAATTAAATGATTTAAATATATTATTTAGAAGTGATATAGATCAAGCATATCAAGGTGCAGCACAGTTTGTTTGTCCACCAGGATATGCTGCTGTAACTACACCACCTTTTTCAGAATCATGTCCTGACTGTCAAAGGATAGTTGAAAGTTTTGAATTAGTTTGTGGTGATGGTGGAACACTTGTTACATTACCAAGTGGTGATACTATATGTGAATATATAGAAACAGTAGACCCAGATAAAGTTGATCAACTTGTATCAATAGATTTAACTGATAGTAATTATTTTGATGATGTATCATGGACAGTAAGTTTTGATCCTAAAACTAAATCTTGGGTATCATTCCATGATTGGCATCCTGATTTAACATTTAATAGTATTGATCATTTCTTAACTACAAAAGGGGGTGATGGAAGAGGATTACCTGGTGTAATGAATGGTGATGTTTGGGAATGTCCACCAGGTTCTGTTCCAGTATCATTACCAGATGGAACACCTGCATGTTATTATTCTTCAACAAATGAAACTATACCTCTAGAAAGTGGTTTAACTACAGGTATTTGGAAACATAATGATAGAAATGATTTATTTGTAAACTATTATGATGAAGATTATCCTTGGGAAATAGATTTGATAGAGTCTACAGGTGTTAATGTAAATACAATTAGAAGTATAGAATATGAATTAGAATCATATGTATATAAGAACTTCCATCCATCTGATCCATATAATGGTTCTGATAGATTCCATAAATTAGATTTTAATTTTGATGAAGCTATTATATATAACTCAGAGCAGGTATCAGGTTTATTAAAACTTAATATATCTCCTAAAAATAATGCACCTTTATTAACTTCATATCCTATTATTGGTTTTGCTGATATACAAATTTTATATTCTAAAGAAGAACAAAAGTATAGGTTTAATCAGTTCTGGGATATAACAAGAGATAGAGGTGAATTTACAAATGCAGAAAATTCAATATTTATAACAAGACTAAATGGTTACATTAAAGATCTTAATGCTGCAAATTTAGATTATAATAAACTTGAATTAGAACATAAGAAGTTTAGACACTATCAGAATAATATTATATTTAGGAGAACTCTTTCACGTAATACTAAGATGTTATTAAAAATAAGTAATACTAAATTAAATTTATCATTTAGGTAATGAAAAAATCATTTTACAAAAAGACACGTAAAGGTTTACCAGGTGGACCAAATGAACAGGTAAGCATAATAGAAGGTTCTATAAGCATGCAAGGATATAAGTCTGATAGTCCTGATGTAAATAATGATTTTAATATTATACCTACTGGTAATATAACTATGGAGGATGTTGATTTTTCTGTATTAGGTATAGATAATTTAGGTAATAGTGAAATAATGATGCCAGGTGCTAATTATATTTTTCCTGGTAATTCTGTTTTTGAAGTTCCATTAGCACAAGTTGGTGAAGAGTTATCTGAAGAAGAAAATACTATATCAAATTTATCTAGAAAATTATCAAATTTACAAGATAACATTAGTACTTATTTAAATAATCCAGGTCAAAGAGCAAAAGATTTTTCTGATAGTGAAGAGGAATTAGCAAATATTGATAATTTAAGACATTCTATGGCAAGTAGATTTGCTGCTGAAGAAATACAAAATAAAATAAAAGATATTCCTAAAGTAGGTGGATTTCTAGATAAAATAGGAGTAGATAAACTTGCAGGATTTCTTGGTTCAAATCTTCTTGGATTAGGTCATGAAGCTAGTACATTGGTTGAAGATGATAGACCTATCTTAGCAGCTTTACAAGAAAGTGGAGAAGATGTAATTAATAATCTTATTGGATCAGTTATAGGTTCAACAGATATGAGTCCTGAGAAGAAAACTAACATATTAACTTTTCTTTCAGATAATAATCTTATGCCAGATGGATATGTGCAAACTGATCCAGATGCTTCAGAAAATGTATATTTAAAAAATCCAGACGGTTCTATAAAACAATTTGGAGGTGACTCAACAAATCAAATGTCTAATGAAGCAAAAGAAATACTTAATAGTTATAGAGATGCTTCACAATTAGAAAAAGATATAGTTGAAGGTAAAATAACAAATCAAGAAGTTATTGACTATGTTAACACACTTAGAGTAACTGGTGTACCTGAAATGTATCCAGGTGCTAATGAAGATTTAAAAAAGATTTATGATGATTTATATCAACCAAGCCGTGATCTGAGATTAAAGTTTAATCTTACTGGTGAAGAAATTGCTAAAGCTGCAGAAAAATTATATGAAGAAAAAACTGATATAACTAGAGGTCCTGCTGGTAGAAAAGAAAAACTGATTAGTACATTATTTCCTGTAAAAGGTTGTTACTTTGATAATACTTGTGTTCAAGCTGTTAAGGATATATATAAAGAAGCTAATATAGAATCAAATATTCCTGATGATGTATATGATAATAGAACCTTTTTTGAAAATTATAAAAGTTATGGATATGAACTTATAGAAGATCCTAATGATTTACAAAGAGGAGATATATTACAATATTATTTTCCAGCCAGAGATGCTTTTACTGTACAAACACTTTTTCATGATGTTGAGATAGATGCAATGGGTGATTATCCTTTTCACATAGGTGTATATGTAGGAGATGAAATGTATATTAGTGATCCTGATGAAAATAATCCTTTAACTAAAGCTAATATCTATAAGGATGAGCAAGGTAAAGAAAAACCACCATTTCAAATATTTAGAAAAACAGATAACAAATTAGCTAAGAAAAAAGTTGGTGTTGAATTAAGAAAAAATAAAAATAAAAAAACTTTAGAACTAATTAAGAAATTTAAAGGAGGAGAGAATATATCTAGTGCAGGTAAACAATATCTTAAAGAACTAGGATATATTAGATAGTCTCATATTTATTTAGTATATTATAATTGTACTCTAAACATTATGAATTTGAAATCAAATAACAAAACTTTAGAAGTTTATAAACATGGAGGAGATAACTTTATATTTCCTGTAGGTGGTGGTTATGTCTATCAACCTAGTATGTACTGTCCTTCTTGTGCACAAATAGGTAAAGAGGTTTCAGTAGATAAGACAAAAGGATTTATGGTTAATAATGAACCTTTAGCTGAAGAATCTAAACAATATGATTTAAATGAGATATTTAAAAGATTAATATATGCTGAATCAAACTTTAATCCTAAAGCTAAATCTAATGTAGGTGCAAAAGGTATAGCACAATTTATGCCTGATACATTAGGAGAGTTAAGAAGATTAGGTTTTACTGATAAAAGTTTTGATGTATTTGATCCTAATCAAGCTATTCCTGCAGCAAAGAAATATTTTGATTGGATACAAGAAAGACCATACTTAGCAAAAGGTACACCAGAAGTTCAAATAGCTAAAGCTTTAATAGGTTATAACTATGGTATAGGTAATACTAAAGAACTTTTAGAAACAATTAAAGATGATAATGATATATATAATAATCTTGATTGGTTAGAGGATGCAAGAGTACCTGAAGAAAGTAGAAACTATGTTTATAAAATATTAAATCTAGATGTAAATAAAAACTTTAATAAAGAAAGTGATTCTGTTTATAACATAGAAAAATTTAATGCTGATTATGAAAAAGCATTAGATAATTTTACTTTTCCTGAATTTGAAGATGGTGGAAGTTTAATGAAGTATCAAAATGCTGGTGAAAAAATAAACATTACTACTAATGTTGGTAATGAACCACCAAATGAAGGTGAAACTATTAATGCTTATTATGCTAGAATTGGTTTTACTCAAATGCAAAAAGAAGGTGAACAAGGTAACTTTGTATGGAATGGTACTAGTTTTGTTCCACCTGCACAATCTAATGATACTTCAGATGATGCTTCAGAAGATGCAACAACAGATGCAACAACAAATAATACAACAAATAATACTACAGATAATACATCTAATCAAGATATTACAGAAAATGTAGATCCTACTAAAAAACAACAAAGAGATAAAGCAATAGAATTATTTATGTCTACTGGTTTGACTAGAGATGAAGCTATTGCTAAGTTAAAAGAGTCAGGAGCATATGATATAAAAGTAAATGATGAAGGTCCTGCATGGACTAATATATATGAAGGATTAGATAGTCCTTTGCTTGATGTAGCAAACTTTGCACAAAATGTTATTAAAGAGTTTAATCCATCAAGTTATGTTCAAGATAACAGTGCTGATAAATATCAAAAGACTACATATAGTAATCCTACAGATGAGACTATGTATATTAATCCTTTTGATAATAAACAACTTTTAAATAGACAACAAACTGAGAATGTTTTAAAAACAGAGTTTTATAAACAAAGAAGTCAAATGGCTCCTAATTTGTTTTCTCCAGTAACCGTAGATGAACAAGGTAATACTTATTATGATTCAGAGACAGGTGCTCTTTTACCTGGTGATATAGCAGAATCAGCTCAACCTGGTGCACAATATATAGGTGTAAAAAATGAAAATCCTAATGAAGTATCAGCTACAGTATATAATGTTGGTACAGCTGAAAAACCAGATTTAGCAGTTAATCCTTATGATAGAGCTAACCCTATGGATATTCAACAAAGAACAAGAATAGCTACTGAAGAAGAACTTGAGAATATAAGGTATGGTGGATTTTTAACTGGTAAAGATTTTTTTACAAAAGAATTAAAGAAAAAAGTTGGAGGTGGTATAATGTATTCTGATATGATGACAGATTATATGCCTATGAATTTTGCAGACATGGTAGAAATGCAAGGTGGTGGTGAAGATGTTGTAACAGAAGAAACTGCATTTCTTACTCCAAGAGAATTAAAGTTAATGGACGAATCTGGATCATTACCATTAAGATATAAAAGAAGAGGCTTTGATAAGATTGGTACTAAAGTTACATCAGATAAAAAAGAATATGATTTTATGATGCTTCTTAAAAAAGGAGATAAATTTAAAATTGTATATGGTAATACTCCATCTAATACACAATTAGCTAAAGCTCAAGGTGGTACTGAGTTTGAATTTTTTGATCCAACTTTTGGTAAAAATGATAGAGATGGTGATGGTATTCCAGATACTGTAGACGTAGATGCAGGTACTGGTACAGGGGTAAGTGTTGTTGAAGGTGCACAAATGGGTCCACCTGAAATGGATATGTCAATGTTTGAATCTGAAGAAGATGTAGAAGAACCATCTGTGCAAGAACCATCTGTGGAAGAACCACAAGCTACAGTTGAAACATCTTATGGTGATACATTAGGTGATCAAATATATAATAGATTTAATCAGTTTAGAGATAGTAAAGGTTTTCAAAATTTTGAAAAAGGATCTAAAGTTGCTGTAGAAGGTGCAAAAGTTTTAAATAAATTATTAGAAAACAGACAAAGAGATAGAGCAGATGCTGAAGCAAAAATACAATTAGCAGATGCTGAAAATATATTTGGTAGTACATTTGCAGATGACCGTGGTGATTATGATGTTAATACTGGTTTATTTAGAACTGATGATAAAACAATAAGTAAAATGGCACAAGATGGTACTGAATCAAATCCAATAATGGATATGTATGCGCAACAAGCAACTAAATTAGATGTTGGTGATACTAACTTTAGTATGGGTGATTATACATCTAAGTATCCTAAACAATCTTATAATAAATCTTACTATGATACTTTTAATCAAGGATCACTTGTTGATTACGCAACACAAGAACTTATGAAATCACAAATGCCTACTTTAACAACAGAACAAAGAATTGCTGATGAAGGGTTTGAAAGTATGAGTGCAGAAGAGCAAGAAGCATATTGTGCAGCTAATCCACGTGATTGTAGATATAGACAAAGAAAGCAAATAGGTTTTAATGTAAGAAATAAAGATGGAGATAATGAGTTTACATTACAACAAAGAAATAAAGTAGCAAGCACTGACATGGGTTCTATAATGAGTAGACTAGGTGTAACAAAAGATTCAGATTCATTAATACCATTTGTAGGTGCTGATGCAAATTTAAATTTATTAGATACATTTACTAGAACAGGTAGAACAAGTGCAGATCTTTTTGCAAAAGGTAAACTTGGTGTTAATTTAAATCCTAATCTTAAAGAAGATCCTGAGCTACATGCTAAAGGTTCAGTTGGAGTAAGAGGTAATTTAGGATTTGACATAGGTAGAAGTGGATCACAATTTAGTTTTATACCTTCTGCTAGTTATAAATTTGGAGATAGTGATTCTTCAGGTCTTAACTTAGGGTTAGGTGCACAAACAAGAATACCAATAGATAATACTGATTTAAGATTATTTACAGACGCTCAGTATAATCCTTCATCAAAAAGTATGATACCTACAATAGGTGCATCTGTTACATTTGAAGATGGTGGTGATGTTGTAGATATAGATGAAGCAATGTTAGAAGAATTAATGAAAGCTGGTGCTGACATAGAAATATTATAATTATGGCTAAGATTAAAATAAATAAATTACCAGAAGGATATGTAGTAAGAGATGGTAAAGTTGTAAAAGCATTTTATCATGGTGGTTCTAATTACATGCCTGGTATGGGTGGAATGCAAATACCTATTCAAACTTCTGTAACTAGAAATACTATTGGTCCTGTTCCACGTGATATGGCTAATCTTGAAGCTGAGAAAGGAGAAACAGTATTAACTGATCTTAATAATGATAACTCAATGGAGTTATATAACATTAGTGGTAAAAGACATACTGAAGGTGGTACTCCTTTAAGTTTACCAGAACAATCATTTATTTATTCTGATACTGCTAAAATGAGATTAAATACAAGTGAGCTAGCTGAACTTGGTATTAACTCTAAAAAGAAAATGACTCCAGCTGCTGTGTCTAAAAAATATCAATTAAATAAATATATAGGTTTATTAGATGAAAACTTTTTTGATCCCATTACAGAAAAGACTGCAGATTTGATGCTTCAGAAAAATAAAATGAAGTTATCTCAATTAGCATTTATACAAGAAAGAAAGAAAGACTTTGAAGAAGGTGTACCTTTAGCATCATATCCTTATTTAGTTTCACAAGATATAGATCCTATTGAGTTTTCTATGAAAGTAGAAGATCTTAATAGACAACAAGCTGAACTTAAAATGATTGATCAATTACCAGCTGATCAAAGAGAACAAGTTTTAGCAATGCGTGACTTTATGCAACAAGCACAACAAATGCCACAACAAATGGTTGCAGCACAACAAGCAACACAAGGTCAAAATCCTATGATGGGTATGGCACAAGGTATGATGAATATGGCACAAGATGGTAATGCTGAAAATAATCCATTAGGAGTAATGAAAGATGGTGAATATCAACTAGAATCAATTGGTCCTGATTATGATAGTCTTAGTACATTAGAAAAAGCTAATTATTTATTTAGTCCTGGTATGTATGAACAAAGTTTAAGAACAAATAAACTGCAAGCACCTGTAGTAGGTATTCCTGGTAAAGTTGCAAAAACTTTTAAAATAGGAAAATCTATATACGATAAAGTAAGTGATTATTTTTCTAATCCTGGTGATAAAGCTAAAGATTCTATAACAGAGTTACAACAAACTAATCCTGCAACATTTGGTAAATTTGGTATAGAGATGGGAGGTTCATATCCTGGTATGAAAATGACTATGGAAAATGGATTACCTAAGTTTCAAGGTGATGAAGGTTCAAGTGAGGTAGATAGAAAAGTTGTTGAAGGATCTACAAAAAGAACAGAAAGTTCTGATCCAGATATAATGAGAAAATTAATTCTTAAAGATCCTAATGGCAGTTTAACATTAGACAATTTTAAAGATGAGTATAAAGATGCATTTGAAGAAATGTATAACAATACTATAAATCTTGATCCTAATGCTTTACCAAGTTGGATTTCTAAAGAAAATCTTGAAAGAACAAAGATAAAAGATACATATACTAGTTTTGATAAATGGGCAGATGAATTCTTTGGATTTAATAGACAGTTAAAAGTTATAGAAAAACATTTAGATAAATTACCTGGTTATAATGCAGATAAGCATTCATCTTATGAAGAGTATCTTGCAGATCCAGAAATACAAAAGAATTTAAATTCAAGTAGAGGAGAGTTTAGTTTTGATGATTTAACAAAAGCTGCATATGAAGCAGAAGGTTTAGATCCTGCTACTGCAGTTGCACAAGGTAGTGATGCAGTAGGTAGGTATCAAACAACATATAATATCTATAATGATATGCAAAGAAATGCTGATAGTCCTTATGGTCAAGCATTAAGTAATCTACCTATACAACCACAAGGTTTTAATCCTGATGAGGCTAATCCTAATGTATCTGCAGTAGACTTTTTTGCAGGATCAGCAACGGCAGGTCAAACTAGAGGTGCAATTAATGTTACTGAAGAAACAATACCAGAAGAAGGTAAAAAGATAGATGATGAAATAGAACGTGATGATATTACAACAATAGATAGAGATCCATATATACCATTTTGGATGCAGGATCAAATGAATATTAATCAAGCTATTGCTAATAAGAATGCAATCAATAGATATGATCCTATTAAATTATCTTATGATCCAGAACAAATAGATCTTGTATTTAAAGATCCTACTAGAGAAATTGCTGCTATTGGAGAACAAGCTGATTTAGCTGGACGTGGTGCTATGGCTTTTGCAGGTCCTAAAAAAGCACAAGCAATATTGAGTAGAGCTCAAGGTATAGCTGGATCACAGATAGCTGATACATTAGCAAGAGTTCAAGATTACAATATTAACACTGCTAATCAAGGTGAAAAGATAAATGCTCAAGCTAGATGGAATGCACAAGTACTAAATAATCAAGCATTAAAAACATTTATAGATGAAACTAATACAGCTAATCAAAACTTTGATAATGCAATGATTGCTGCAAATACTCAGATAAATAAACAAATAGCTAATGCTTATACTAATGCTGCTAATACATATAATATGAATACATTGTATGATCAGTTTAATATTAATCCAGGTCAAGCAGGTGTTATCAATTTTACAGGTGCAACTCAAGATATAGCTGGTACACAACCTGGAGCAAATTATATGGATAATCTAGATGAAGCATATAAACAAGCAAAAGCAAATGATCCAGATTTATCTTATAAAGATTTTGCAGATGTATATATGAAAACAAATCCTCAATCAAGTTCAACATCATCAAGAGATCAACTTGCAGCTTTGATTAATCAAGGAGGTTATGGTGGTAATCAAGTTAATGATGAAGATACAGGTAAAAGAGGTAAGGAAATGAAGAAGAAAAAGAAAAAGAAACGTAGATATTACTATTATTAAACCTAAAGAGTTTATTTAATATCTTTTTCAAACCTAATAAATTTTAGTATTTTTGATATATGGCAACTTATTTACCTAACGTACAAGATTTTATACCAGAGATTGAAGCATTCACTCCTGACTATAAATTTTTAAATGATGTACTAAAAGTTAGACAAGACAGATACAGTAGTAATTTTAAATCTATTAATGATTTATACGGTAAAGTTTTATACTCTAATCTAACTGCAGAAGATAATATAAATAAAAGAAATCAATATGTAGAACAAATTGCACCTAGACTAAAACAAGTTGCTGGTTTAGACTTATCATTAGCAGAAAATGTACAAACTGCAAAAGGTGTCTTTGCTCCTTTCTATGAAGATAAAGATATATTAAAAGATTTAGTCTTTACTTCTACAGCTCAAAATCAAATAAAACTAGCTAATAGTTATAGAGATAGTGATGATAGAGCTACAAGAGAAAAGTATTGGTCTCCTGGTGTAAAGGCAATTCAATATCAAATAGAAGATTTTAAAAATGCAAAACCTGAAGAAAGATTAGCTATGTCTAATCCTAGATTTGTACCTGATGCAGATCTTGTTGAATTAGGATTAGCTGCATTAAAAGATTCTGAAATGTCTATTAGTAATGTACAGTTTAGTCCTGATGGTAAATGGATTATATCTACTAAGAATGGTCAACAGCTTCTTAGTCAACCTGTGATGAATAAAGATGGTACTATATCTTATAGAAATCCTGCAGCTGATTTTGTTGCAGAAACATTATTAGATGATCCAAGAGTTCAAGAAGCATATAGTGTTGAGGCTTATGTTAATATGAGAGACTTCTTAAAAGAGAATGAAGCTAATTTTGGTAGTAGAGAAGAAGCACAAAAAGCTTGGGCTAGTACAGTTTTACGTGATACACAAGATCAATTAGTTTTAGAAAATGCTTTAATTAATACTCAATTAAATAATGTTGAAATATCTGCAGATGAGTGGAATGAATATAAAAAACAATTTGGTATAGTACCTGGTAGTATTCAAGAAGATGCTTATGAAAGAGCAATGTATAAGAAAGAATTACTTTTTAAAGCTAAACAAAGTAAAACACAAAGAGCTGTATCAAATGCAAATCCTGCAAATAATATAAATGCTTTACTTAACACTGCATACAAAGCATATGGATCACAAAGAATTAATAGAGATATATCAGCTGCAGCACAAGCTTATGCTAATATAGATGCAGAAGTAAAATATGAAGCTAATCCATATTATAAAGCACAGTTTGAAAATGAATTAAAAATGCAACTAGAAGCATTTAAAAAATCATTAGAACAAGCTGCTCTTCAAACACCACCAGAAAATAAAGTTAATATTCCTAGTCTTACACCTACTACAGATGAAAGATTTATGCAAGAAAGAGAAGAAATTGATCCAGATGATTTAACTGATGATCAAAAAAGATTTGGAACTGAAGGTGTACTTTTTAATCAACTTCTAGATCTTGAAAATTTTTATAATGATTATAATACATCAAAGTTAAAAGCTATTGAACAGGCTTTTCAACATTCACCTAAATCTTTTACTAATACTAATGATATAGGTACATCACTTATAATAAATCCTGATGCTCCAGATCTTGCTACTTTAAGACAAGAATCCCCAAATGCTACTGTAGTTGATGCTGGTACTGCAGTAGTTTCTGATGGTAAGGGTGGTACAAAACAAGTACCAATTAGACAAGAATTAGAATTTAGTGATACAGGTTTACAAACATATATGATTAATAATCCTGATGTTTTAAATTCAATTTATGATGATGTTACAGAAAAGTGGAATACAGCAGCAAGTAAATATCCAGGACTATTAAATAATGTAGAAAGTTATAATAAAGTAAAAAAATTATTAAAAGCTAATGCTAATCTTTTTGAAGTAGGAGGACAAGCTCGTGAAGTTATATCAAATCAATTTATTTCTGTAAATAATTTATTAATAGAAAAAAATGCAGAGTATAATGAATTTAGTCAAAGTTATGGTATTCCTTTTGTTTCAGAAACAGGTACACTTTTACCTAGAGATAAGTTTGTTGAAATTTATATAAATAGAGCAAGACAAACAGGAGATCATATAAAAAAAGAAGGTAGTTTTGAATATCCAATGTTTCAGGAACAAACATATGGAGCTGATATTTTTGATATAGAAGCAGCAACTAAAGAAGCTAATAGTATTTATGATGACCAATTGCTTAGAATTAATGATGAATTAGAAGCTGTAGGTGACGGTGCTGGTGGTCAATATGCTATTAATTTACCTAATTTATTTTCAGGTAGAGGTGATTTTATGGGAATAGGTTCATTTGATTATATCCAAGGTAATTTAATAAATGGTTCTTATAATAAATATGGAACCATGGGAGAAAGAGATGGAATTATACTTAATGCTGCTGCTAACACTCTTGGTTTAACAGATACTGAAGTTGATTTTTATTTTGGAGATTATAGAAATAGTAATTTTAAAGTTCCTAAAGAAAGTAATATTCAAGTAAAAAATTTACATAGAAAAATTATGCAGGAAATAATTGCACCAAAAACTAAAACTGATGATCCTTCTAAAGGTGCTGTTCCTAGAAATACTTTAAAGTTTAGTTATGCATATGCTCCTATAGCAGAAATGGGTGATAAAACTGCTTATATATTTACAATAGATCCTGATTATGCAAAGTCTTTAACACAAAGTAGTGAAGGTAAAGGTGCTGGAATAAAAGATCCTAATTTTTTAAAAACGTTTACATATACTATTTTAGTAGATAAAGATTCAGATATTAATTCTTTTGGAGAAGGTTATGTTACAACACCTGAACAAATTATGATTAATAGAAAACAACATATAACTGGTAATAATCCTTTATCAGGTAACTATAGAATATTTAAAGATTCTAACGGAATGTTAAAAGCAAGAGTTACATACTATGTTTATGATCAAGATAATAACATAACTGAAGAAAGTTCACTAGAAGAAGTAGCAGATAGTGACGGTAATCAGCTTTTTGGTCAAGCTTTAACTGATTATAGAAATAAGTTAGATGATTTTCTTGATAGGAAAGCTATAGAAATAAGTTCTAAATTAAAAACTAATCCTAATGCTGAAAAGTAATTATGGCAGAAAATTTAATAAATATTCCAGGTGAAGAAATTACTTCACAATCTCAGCCAATAAATACAAATGAAATTACATTAAATAGTTTATTTGATGGTGATAATAGTATTGATTTTACTTCTGTATTTGATGATGTTGAGTTTGCTACTTCTAATTTTGCTGTCCCAGGTTCTGATTTAGATATATTACAGAATGTGTATACTGAGGCTATGGCTCCTTATAATAATACTATTAATCAGTTTGATTTAACTGGTCCAGTTAATACAACAAGTTCTGATCCTGGTGTAGCAGGTTTAACATATAATCCTGCAAAACAAGTTGAAGGTGTTAATGATAATTCTCTTACAGAATTTCAAAAAGAACTTAAAGCAATACGTAATAGTATATCTAATAATCCTAATGAAAAACTTAAAAGTAATTTAACAGTTTCATTTGGAGAAAAGGTTTCAAACTTTGATAGATATTATAATCATCCAAACTTTGATGAATTAGGTTTTAATCCTTATGTAAATAATGAAAATTATTATAATGCAAACTCATCTGCATTTGATGATTTTTTAAGAATGAAGACTCAATATGATAGACTGTTTGCTAATGCATTTACATCTGGATATAGAGCTTTAGGAGATTTACTTAGTGGTAAAGGATATTTTGCAGGTGATCCTGAATTAGGTTATGCTTTTGAAGATGCTATGAGAATAGGTTCATCTCAAAAAGGTGGTGTAGGTGGATTTACAAATAACTTTCTTCTTAATAGTGCCTATACTATGGGTATTATAGGTAATATTGCTATGGAAGAAGTTGCACTTGCATATATAACTGCACAAAGTGGTGGTGTTGCTGCTCCCGTAGCTATAGCAAGAACAGGTTATAATATTAAAAGATTAGCAGATATACCTAAAAGAATAAGAGATGGTTATACAATAAGTAGAGGTATTAAAACATCAGCAAACTTTTTAAGAGATTTAAAAAATGTAGAAAGAGCAAGAGATGTATTTAATGCAGGTGGAAGATTTGTTGCATCAACAATTGCACCAGAAACTTTTGCATTACTTAAGAATTGGAAGTCTGGTTTAGGTGTAGCAAAGAATGTAGGTAACTTAGCAAAAAATAATAAAGTGTTTGGTGCATTCTATAGAGATCTTAGAGCATTAAACTTAGCAGTAGCTGAAGGTAAATTAGAAGGTGGTTTAGTTCAAAATCAAGTTTATAATGATTTGTATAATGAGTATGTTTCTAATACAGGCATGATGCCTGATTCACAATCATTACAAAATATAAATACACAAGCTTACAAAGCAGGTTTTACAACAACTATGATTAACACACCTATTATTGCATTAAGTAATAGATTAGTTATAGGTACGGCTTTAAAAGGGTTTCCTAAATCTTTAGGTAGATCAATAGATAGATATACTAAAGGTGTAGGTAGTCAAGTATTAAGAAATAAAAATGTAACTAAAAATGCATTTAGTGCTAATAAAGGATTAGCTCCAAAAAGATTTTATAATCTTGGAGCAAAGGGTGGAGCAAAAGCATTTGGTGCAGGTTTATTAAATTATACATCTGCTAATATTGCAGAAGGTTTACAAGAAGTTTTTCAAGAAGCAACTGCAATAGGTGTTGAACAATATTATAAAAATATATTTAATGATCCATCATTAGCAGGACAAGAAGAAATAGCTGCTGCAATACGTGAGGGTGCTAATGCACAATTATCAGGTCAAGGTGTAGAAACATTCTTATCTGGTTTCTTTATGGCAGGTCCTGTACAAGTTGTACAAAAAGGTTTATTTCAAAGTTTACCTAACTTATATAAAAAGTATACAGATCCAAAAGCATATCAAGAATATAAAGATAAAAAAGAAAAGTATGTAGATTTACTTGTAGAGTCAGCTAATAAAGTTAATAATGATCCATTTAAATATTTTGGTAGTGAAGCTTTTCATTTGACAGAACAAAAAAGATTTAATACTGATTTAAATATTGCAGGACTTAATGGTGATCCTTTAGCATTTTATGATACAAAAGATGCATCTTTATTTAGAGATATAAATAGAGTTGTTGATAGTGGTAAATTATTTGAACTTAAAGATCAAATAGAAGACAATTTAAAACTAGAAGATTCTGAACTTGTAGAAGCTTATAAAGATGTAGCTGGTACTAGTGATGCTGCAAAAATAAGAACAGAGCTATCTGACATTGTTAAAAGAATGGATCAGATAGAGGCATCATACAATTATGTAAATGATAAATTTATAAATCCTTATGATGCTACTAAGTTTACTCCAGGTACAAGAGAATATAATAAAGAAGCAATAAATGAGATTGCATTTAATGAAGCTAAGAATTTAGCTATCTTTACTAAAGATTCTTTTGAACGTGCTTTAGAAAGAGTAAATTCTATTTATACTAGACTATCACAAGATCCTATAGTATCTAAAATGTCTGCTAAAGATTTAGATGTATTATTAAACAAAAAAGAATTAGTTCAAGAAATAGAACTCTTACAGGATGAAATAGATACTTTAGATGATACTTCAGCTGAAGGTAAACGTATAAAAGAAGAAAAGCAAAATAGACTTAAGTTTCTTAATAATTATTTTAATGTATTAAATGATCCATCTAATCAAACAAAGGATGGTAGATTTAACAGATCTAAAATAAGTAAACTACAAAAACCTGTAAAGGAATATTTACAACATATTGCAGATACACAAGATGATATATTAAATATTGCAAAAAAAGATTTTAATGATTTATTAAAAGATATTGTAGATCATAAGACATTAAATGGTAGACAAGAAGATTATATAAAAGCATTTGATGTTCTTATGAATCCTGAAAATATGATCTTAGCTGGTGACAGATTAGCAACAGTATTTGCAAAAATATTTAATCAAAGAAAAGAAACTACAGAAAGAGCTTTAAAAAAATATATAAACTTAACAGAAAAAAATGAACTAATAAATGCATTAGCAGATTTAGGTTTATATATAGAAGAACAACAGTTAATAGAATTTTTTGAAAATGATATAGAACCTACATCATTCTTTACTAAAGATGGCCCATTAAATTCTTTTACTGACAAAAAATTATTTGATCAAAAAGAAGATTTATTTAAAAATTATAGAAGGTTATTATCAATAGAGTCTGATGAAGATAAACATATTGTAATACAACAAGCTGATGGTAGATTTGCTGTTGTTAGTCCTGAAGGTATTGTAATAGCTATAGCACCAACAGAATTAGAAGCTCAAGAAGCAGCAGTAAATTTTGATAAAGCTATTGAAGCAGCAGAAGAAAAAACAGATGAGTTAAATGTTGATGTTGATAATATAACTGAATCTCCTCAAGATATAGAGTTTAATGAAGCTGCTGTTGAAAATTCAGAAAGATTTGAAGCAGCTAATACTGAAGCGTTAAGAAAAAAGTATGCCAAGCTTGTTAAACAAAAAACAAAAGAGGGTGCACCAATACCTAAAGCAGAAGATTGGCAGAATAGTACAGAAGCAGTAAGAATTAAAAAAGCTAACTTTGAATTACTACAATTATATCAAAATGAGGTTGCAGAAGAAGATCAACCTAATGTTGGATTACGTGCATGGGTTGCTGCTAATGAAAGAAATCCAGGTGTAGATGATATATTAAGCAAGTATAATTTAAAAATTAATGATGTTAGTAGTAAGAAAGCTACACCAAAACAAAAAAGAGTTGGTGCAACATCTGAAGTTTTAAATCCTAATGATAAGTCTGGTGTCTTTGTTGTAAAGAATGCTGTTACAAATCAAATTACACAAACAGTAGAAAATATATATACAATAGAAGATGTTGATGGTAATAACCTTTCTCTTACATATAAGAAAGAAGCACCATCAAGATTAGAAGAAGTATATTCTACTGAAGGAGCTGCTAATAAAGCAAAAGATTATATTGTTAAAAAGTTATTACCAGATGAAACACCTTTTACATTTGATGGTGTTGATTTAAATTATGGTGCTGTTATAGAAAATGTAGATAATGGTCAACAATATGTTGTAATGTCTAAACCTAAAACGGTAGATAAATATAATAATATATATGTACGTGAGATAGAACAACCAGATGGAGATAATTTAATAATTGAAGAAGTTGGATTTACAGATAAATATAAAAGAATAGATGATTTTGAAATAGATCCTACAGTTCCTATATCTAAACTATTACCTACAGATTCTGTTAAAATATATCCTAGAGTAGAACAAGGTGAAACATATAATGATGCATTTCTTAGATTAAGTAATTTTATAAATAATTTAACAGAGTCATCTAAAAAACAAATAACTTTTACAGTTAGAAAAAATCCAGACTTTAGACAAGTTCAAGAAGAACAACTAAAAGATCTAGAGTCTTTTCAAAAAGGAGAATATATAGAAAATCCTTTATTGAAAAAAACAGGTGAACCTCTTACAATAGAAGTAACATTAGGTGGTACAATACTTGGTTATTTAAGTCAACCAACTACTTTAACTCCTATAGATAATAATGGTAAGCAAGTAAACATATTGTCTTTAAATGAAAATGAATTATTTAAATACTATACTAAATATGATAGTTTATCAAAAGCTGATTCTGCAGATTTAATTAGAAAAAATTACGCAACAAGTTTATTTGTTTTAGATACATTTAAAAATATTTTAGGTAATAGTGCTGAAGTAGAAGTAACTATAGAACAATTAGAAGAAAATGGTATTAACTTAATTAATACACCAGGTCAATATGCTTATAGTAAAAATGGTGTTACATTTGATGAGTTAGAACATAATACAATAGATGGTAATTATTATATACTTGATTATAAAAGCAACTGGAGTTCTGGTCAACAGAATAAAGTTTTAGCTAATATAATTACAGATATGGATAAGTCATCTGCAGAATATGAAAGCTTACAAGATCAAGTAGATGAATTTTTAGCAACTCAATCTGCTGGTACTAACCCTAATAGTTTAAAAAATAAAGGTAGGTATAAAGCAATTGTAAAATTACCTAATGGAACAGTTAGTATTGTAGAACTAACTCCTGGTAAGATGTCATTAACACAAGCTAACGAGTTAGCAGGAAGTATAATAGACAGAATACAAGAGACTAGAGAAAATAATAGAACTGAAGTAGAAGGTCAAGATGTGCCAACTATTAATGATGTTACTTATAATAATGATTTTAATGCTGGAATCAATGATAATTTATATTTAGCATCTAAAGTAGGTTCTACATTAACAATACAGGTTGCTCCATCTGGAGATTTTCAAATTCAGTATTTAGATAGAACTAGAAAGTCTGGTAAAGATATATTCAAAAGAACTATAAATGTTGGAGGTCAACAAGAAAATATATTAGAACAACTTAAAGATGCTAGTAATGTAGATAAATTAATATCTTTAATAAACTCTAGTATTGCAGTATATAATGGACCACAACAGAATAATAAAACAAGAATATTAGATGCAGATGGTAAAGAATTAAAAGTTACATTAGATGATTTTCGTGTAACAATACCTAAGTCTATTGTTAGTAGTGATGTTCTTGAGCAGTTAGGTCAGGCACAAACAAAGGTTGAATCTAGAGTTAGAAAGAATGCAAGTCTACAAGTATCTACAAATTCAAATAATTTAATATCTTATTTAGAAATTCCTAGTGTAAGTGTAGTAGAAACTCCTAAAATAGCAGAACCTAAAGTAGAAAAGAAAAAAGATGATGGTGATTTAGGTGAACTTCAAGAACTTATAGATACAGATTTATCAGATATTTCTGATGATGATTTTGAATCATATTTAGAAAATGATTTTACAAATGTACCTACTGATGTTATTGAAAAAATTGCATTTGAAGTATCACAAGGTAATGATATTACTACAAGAATGGCTGAGGTTGTTGAAAATAGACAAGAAGATTTTGTTGCTATTCTTAATAATATTCAAGGAGAGCAAGATAAAAAGACACCCATTAAACCTCAAAAGTCTGCAGAACAAAGCAGAGTACAAAAACTTAATAATTTACGTCTTGAATTAAATAAACAGTTTGATAGTGTAGCAAAAGCTGAAAAAGCTAGATTAATTGAAGAAGGTAAAAGTCTTGCTGAAGCAAATAAAGAGTCAGTAAAGATTGCTAAACTATCTGTTCAACCTATAGAGGAAGAGATTAAAAAATTACAAAGTAGTAGTGGTGCTTTAAAAACAATACCATATAAAGTATTAGATGATTACGGTTATCAAGACATAGAAGACTTACAAGAGTTTATTAAATGGACAAAAGAAAACTTACCAGACTTTATTTCAGTTGATGATATAAATCAATTACAACTTAAACTTTATAATAATAGTGTTACTGTTGGACAATTTACTTTATCACTAAAAGATATATCATCTGGTATAGAAGGTATTGAAGGTGTAATTTTTACTGGTGAAAATTTACCATTTAAATATCATGAAGCTTTTCATGGTGTATTTAGAACATTATTATCTGATCAAGAAATAACTAAGTTTTTAAATATTGCAAGAAAAGAAGTAAGAGCAAAACTTAGATCTGAAGGTAAAACATTAGCACAAGCACTAAAAGAATTAAGAGCTTCTAGTGCTGTGTATGATAATATGTCTAAAGAAGAACTTACAGAAAGATTGTATGAAGAGTATTTAGCAGATAAGTTTCAAGAGTTTAAAGTAAATAATCCTTCTACAGTTGACACATCTTCTGAAGTTAAAAGTTTATTTACTAGAATTATAGAAATAATTAAAAACATTTTTAAAAGATTTACACAGTCTGATTTAGAAAGTTTATTTAGAAATATAAATTCTGGTAAGTATAGAAGATCAACAGTTGTTGGTAATAGATTTACAAATGCTACATTAAATGGTGCTACAATAGATGCTCCAGCAACTATATTATTAGATACTAAAACTGTAGAAAAGAAAACAAAAGAAGGGGATGTTGTAGAAGTTACTATTCCTCAGTTTATGCCTTTAGAAGATCAGAATAGAGCTATAGGTGCAATTATAAATATCTACAGAACTAAACTTAAAACTGCAGATAAAACTGCTAATCCTAATATAATTTTAGAAGATGCAGTATTTGAATATGCAGAAATGCTTAATCCTGAAAGATCTTTCTATTTAAATGAAGAACAGGTTGATCAAATAAAAAATGAAGCTACTGAAGAAATAATAGAAACTGCAGCACCTATAGATTATTTAACTATCCAACCTACATTAGAATTATACTATAGAGGATTAAGATTACATTCTGATCAAGTAGTTGAGGCAGTCAAAGAAAGACTTGAGTTAATTGATTCATTTGAAGATTCACTTGAAGAGATTATAGAGAATATGGATCATAGTGATGAATCTGGAGGAGAGCATCAATATGAAAAAGAAGCATCACAGCGTGATCATAAGAGAGCTATTGCTAGAGAGATTAGAGAATATATTGCTACTATAAGTGTAGAAGAAAAAGATCAGTTTGGTAATATATATACTAGAACTACTACTGATGAAAACTTTATAGAAAAAGATCCACGTATAGCATTAAGAGTTTTAGTTGATTTTGAATCTGTTTATAATGGTATCTTAAAAAGTGTTGCTAATCAAACAGATCCTATAGCTATTCTACAAAGAATGTATTATAATTCTCAAAACAATCCTCAGACAAAGGCATTTGTAGATAAATTCTTTTTTGATATAGGTATTCAATCACAAGAAAGTATTGAACAATTATTAGAAGGTGAATTACCAACTATAACTAATCCTGATTGGTTTAACAAAGTAACTAAGACATTCAACTTATTTAGAGTTGATAATTTAAATTTAGTAAAAGATCCATCTACAGGAGTTGTTATATCATATGCATCTAACAGAAAAGATGATGCTAATTCACAAATAGAATATTGGAGAGCAGCTAATAGAAGTAAAGTAAATTTCTTATTATCAAAACAAGGTCAAAATCAAGTAAGAAATACTTTTGAAGCACTTGAACAAAAGATGAATGAGATAGATCAAAAGATTACAATTAATCAAGTAGAAGATCTATCTAATAAATATAGCACAAAGATAAGAGAACTTACTGGTATTTATCTTCACCCTAACTATATTAAGTACAGTATATTATCTTTAAGAGATATTAAAAAGCTTGGAAAGAATCAACTTGAAAGAAGAATATTATCTGGATTTGTATCTTCTTATGAAACAGTTGTAGAACCTATTACAGTAGATACTTTAAATGAAATTAAAGAGTCTATACTAAGAGGTGAGAACTTATTTTATAATCAACAACGTATAGAAACTGATAAAGAAGATGATACTACAACAACACAGATTATAGAAAATGTTGGTGTTAAAGGTAGATTAAGAAACTTAGGATTAAATAATGCAAACTTTGATGAGTCTGTTGGTGCATCAGTTATGCGTGATGCTGAGAATAATTTAATATGGGCACATCAGTTACCATCATATAACTTAAGATTTATTCAACAAATGAATAATCAAGAGTTTGTTGCTAAATTAAAAGAAGACCCATACATTGCAAATAATCCTTTATTAGAAGATCCACAGTTTTTAGCTTTAATAAACGCTGGAGCTCTGAATCCTTTGAGAATATTAGGTGTTGAAAATAAAAAACTAGCAATGGGTAAGTCTGGAGACTTGGCTGCTAACTTGCTTTCTGATCCTAACTCTAAGAAAAGTATAAGATTTGGTAAGTCAAATGTTATTGATTATAGTTCAACTAACTTAGATGTATATGTAGCTGATTCTTATAATAGTAATAATGGTAAGATTTATCCTAAAAATATTTACAGAGATTCTGATGGTAAAGACTTTGTAGTTGCTCCAGTTAATTTAGGAGTTATAGCTGAAACAAATACAGCTGATTTTGTTAGACTTGCTGTTAGAAAAGCTATAGAAGAAGATCCTAACTTAGGTATAAAGCTTACTGATGAAGTTTTAGATCTTTTTGAATATATAGTAAAAAATGAATATAACAGAATATTACGTGAAAAAGACGGTTACACTGCAAATTCTGGTTCTATATTTCAAGGTTATAATGATGAAACTTCTATAAATAATAGAACAGCAAGAGCATTGAAGATGTTTGAATCTGAAGAGCTTTTAACTGTTAGACCACCGTCAATTAATCAAAGAAGAAAAGGAACTAAAAGTCCTTATCTAGGTACAAAAGAAGAGTCATCAATATTAAAAGGTAATCAAAGATTTATACTAAGAGGTGGTAGAGCATATAATGCAATTAACTTAAGATCTGGTGAAGTATCTGAAGCATTTGTTTCTGATAAACAATATCAATTAAAAAATCATGGTTTAGTTAATATTAATGATATTAATTCATCTATCCTTGTAGAAGGTTTAGGAGATGCTATATCTACTACACCATACTTTGATAATCAAAAAAGTGTTCTTATAGGAGATCAAGAATATTATTTACGTAATAATAAACAAACTCCATTCCTTAGAGGTAATGTTAATTTATATGTGTATGAATATACTGCTCCTAAACAGAAAGCATCTGATTTACTTTTAGAAGATGTTGAATTAAAAACTATAACTGAAGTAGATAACACAGCTAAAGTTAGATTAGAAGAACTAGCTTTAGAAGGTTTAAGTTATGATGACGCTATAGTAAGATTAGAAGAAGAAGGCGTAGTTATCAAAGATGTGATTAGTGATGCTATACTTAGTTCAGTAGATGAGTATTTAGTTTACTTAGGTGAAATAGGTGCTTTAGGTAGATTATCAGAACAAATTACAAATGAGCTTGGTGTAAGTCAAGATTTAGGAAAAGGTAAATATGATTATAGACCTAACTATGATTCTAAAATAGCTGCAGCTCAATTAAATCTAAAAGAAAATAATCCTGATTTTAATATTGCACAGATATTTGTAAATAATAAAATCAATTTAAGTTTATTTAATCAACTTAGAAAAGGTGACAATGCTATTGGTACTAAAGATGCTACTGATAATGTTAAAAGAGAGAAACAATATAGTGGTTCTGGACCTAATATATCTACATTGTTACCCGATGTTAAGAATGGTATAGAGCATGCTATAACAACTGTTTCACAACTTACATTTACTGATCCAACTTTTGATCAACGATTTGATATTAGTGGTGAGATTGGTGAGGATCAAGGTAAAAAAGCTGATGCACAAATGTATACTACTGCTAAAGGTATGAGATACATGATGTATGGTATAGGTAAATATAATTCATCAATGAATGATTTGATGAATAAAATTGACATAGGTGAAGAAGTTACTGGTGATGAATTTTTTGGAAGAAATGGTTTTAAACAAAATGGAGCTGTGATTAATTCAAAGAAGTTTGTTTATGGTGATAAATATGTCTATGATAAAATGTCAGTCTTTGCACTAACACCTGAGTATACATCATTAAAAGATGAACAAGGTAACTACACTATTCCTAAATTAACAAGAGAACCTTTACATCATTTAAGATTAAAATTAGAAAAACAAGAAGAGTTAGCAAATACTATTGCTGTTGGTGTACCAGAATCAGGTTCAAAAAGAGCAAAAAGAAATGTTATTGATTGGACTATAGCTACAGATCCTTTTATTGAATTAAATGATAATGATTTTACAGCACTTGATGCAAGTGAATTTAAAGAGCAAGTAGTGAATCCATCAAATAAAATGGAAGGTGTTGATGCAAGACAGATAAAATTAATACTAGGTGCTGAACAAAATTTAAATCAAGAAGTTACTATTAAAGGTGTAAATAATAATGAACCAATAACAGTAGGTGAATTGAAAAATTTATATCATCAAAAAATTTCAGGACGTGTTAGACTAAAATATTTAGGAAAAAGAAACTTAACATTTAACTTATCTGAAGCAATAGATGAAATACATAAGTCAGTAGATAGAGGTAAGGTAACTGTAAAATTAGAATCATTTTTAGATATGGCTGTTTCTGGTTTAAAAGCATCTCAAGCTTCACCACAAATGTTAGCATTTTTTGAAAATGATGGTCAAGGTAATTCAAGATTTAATTTAAATTCACAAGTAACACAACAACAATTTGAAGAATTATTTTTAACATTCTTTAGTAAAAAAGTTTTAGGTGAAAGACAACCAACTGTTACAGCTGCTTTAGTATCTGACTTTGGTGTTAAAGTATTAAGAAGAGTTACAAAGGTGGATGAGAATGGATCTATATTAGGAAGTGAAATAATTAGAGATGCTGAATATAGTGAAAACTCTCAAAGCATTGAAGCAAATGTTAAATTTACAGATCCTACAAATCTATCTGATATTAAAAGAGCAAGTGTTGGAGATATTGTAGTAGATAGATTAAGACATAATGTTCCTGAGTTAGATACAAATGGTAATCCAACAGGTGTTTATTATACTGAGTTTATGATGGCTCCTCATCATAAAGAAGTAATGAAATATATAAAACCTGGAGATACAATTCCTGATTTTATATTAGATGCTTTTGGTTTACGTATACCATCTCAAGATAAACATTCTGCTATTAGTTTAAAGCTAGTAGACTTTTTACCAGTTTATTATGGTTCAAGTATGGTGACTGCACAAGAACTTATTGAAGTATCAGGAGCTGACTTTGATATTGATAAATTATTCATGGCTATTAAAGAGTTTTATTATGCTGATGGTAAATTTAGTGAATATGGTAAAGGTACAACATCTAGACAAAAATATGAAGACTATATCCGTTATGTAGTTACAACTGAGTTAAGAAGAAAAGATTCTGATATAAATGCAGCTGTAAAACAATGGAGTAATTTAGGAGATACAGAAGAAGCATTTATACTATACTCTGCAGAAGGTCAAGCTGCAATAGAAAAGATTACTTCATTAATAAAAAATAATTCTGAAAAAGGTTTAGGAAAAGCTTCTAGTGAATTAAATGCTTTACTTGTTGCTGAAGCAATAGAAGGTATTGATGAAATAACTGCTAAACAATTAGATATTATATTTAAAGCTAATAAAGATTTAAATGGTGCACTAGAGTTATTAGGTTTACCTGTTACATTTAATGAATACAAAGAGTATGTTGAGAAATTTGGTGAGCCTTATCTTGGTGCTTTAAATAATGATTTAGTAGATATAAGAAAAGGTTTAGTAGCTAATGAGCATGTTGTTAATACACCTGGAAGGGCTGTAGGTATTGCTAATGAACCTGCAG
>Ga0208794_1000193_pt1 | contig 50774 bp, 78 predicted proteins | sample 32_taG_FD_184106 | JGI IMG/M metagenome (GOLD analysis project Ga0208794, IMG submission 184106) | Marine viral communities from the Gulf of Mexico - 32_GoM_OMZ_CsCl metaG (SPAdes) (version 2) | ecosystem: Environmental > Aquatic > Marine > Oceanic | place: Atlantic Ocean: Gulf of Mexico... | reverse complement strand
ACTCATTTTTTTTTATTTTTAATTAATTATTATAACAATTCTCTATTGTACAAGTTAACTAAAATTAATCTCGCTAATTTGAAATCACGTAACCTATTTAACTTTAACCCATAACTTAAAGCTATCGGTTCTAAAAGTTTTTTAGCTTCTGAAATTGTTAAACTACCTACTGTTTTTTGATTAATTTCGTACATATTTTATAATTTGTATCTAATATAATAAATTAAATTCAAATGGTAAAGACATAAAGTGGAAATTGCGTAAACTTCAAACCAAAAAAGGTTAGAAATTATCCATATAATAGGTGATAACATGTATATAAGGACATAGATTCTGAATTTTTTTATGAAATAAAGTCCTCTTATACAAAGAATAAAAAATAATACAGCAGAAATGTTGTGTACTATTTCATAATCGTTAAAATTAAAGGCGGTTAATAGTAAAAGAAAAAATGCTGGTAGTCTCCACTTTTTAAGTTCGAAAAAGAAATAACTAGTTAAAGCGTTAGTTACAATGAACATTGGTTGTAATGAGGTTTCCCATGAAGCAGATATAGAATCTAAAGGACCTAGAGTAATTAAAATAGTGAGAGGAAAAAGAAAAGATATAATAGCTGTGACAGGTTTTAACCTATGTAAAAAATTCTCAAACTCGAAAACAGCTTTAAACAATGTCTTTTAATTTTTTTATTTTATCATCATTAAGTGGGTGTTTTATTTTTTCTGTTTCCCACAACATATCCTTTTTTTTGTTGTTACAACTGTAACATGAAACAACTAAATTTTTTTCTTCTTGTTTTAAGTCTTGGTACTTGGATTTAGGGTAAAAGTGGTCAACAGTAGCCACATCTCTAAATTTAGGTCTTTCACACCAATCATAAATCACCAAATTTTCCTTACCACAATACTCACAATGTAGTTCACCATTTTCAGTTTGTGTTTTTCTTAAAAATTTTAAGTTAAACTTTAACTGCTCCCACCTCTCAACACTTTTCTTCGCCCAAAAAGGCTCACCCACACAAGGCATGTCAAATTTATTTGTTCTTAATTTCTATTATTTCATAAACCCAACCACTATCTGAATTAAGGTTTAAGATATCAATCAGTTTATTAGCTTCCTCCATAGAAGATATTTCTAAAACTTCACTTTGTGAATTTAAAAGTAAGACATGTTTTTTCTCACCTTTAGCATCAGCCATAACTTTCTTAATTATATAACTATTATCCATATCACAATTGTAATAAAAAAAGTTATATAAGAAAAGGTAAAAGATAAATTATTTTTTATCTAATTTACCATGTAAGTAGAGCATCTTATCAATACGTCTTAAAATATCTCTACCTCTTTTATTAAAATGTTTTTCTGTATATTTTAAAAAGTCCCCAACATTTTTAAATTTTCTAAAAAACGGTATATCGTATTTATCTATTAAATCAGACCAACTCTTTTGTAAGTATTTACTAAAGTTACCATCCTTACCTAGATAATCAGAAGCTTTAAAATTCATCATTTTTTTAGCAACTTTTCTATAAGTTTTAACTTTAGGATAGTCGTACTCATTCTCTAAGTAAGCTGGTGTCTCTAATTTAGACCCCATATAATAACTTTTTATAATATCAGATAATTCATTACCAAAACTGTGACTACCACCCAAAACTAACTTCTCAAAATCTGGAGTATATATATTTTTAACTTCCCAACTAGACCTAATTGGTTGGGCTCCCTTACTCATTCTATTCCAATCATCGAAAGAATGTTTAACTTCATGTACTAATGCTGAACCACCAACAGAATAAATTGGCATGTTTAAATAAACAACATATTCACCTTCTTCGTTATAACCAGATTTCCAATGGTCATATTCTATTCTACTTGAGTTATTTATAATCCACTTGTCAACCTTAAAATTTTCATAAGCTTCTGGAAAATCTTTTCCTTCTATTTCTATTTTATTAATCGTTGGTAAGGAAAATCTTGGGGTTGTGTTGTATGTTTCTTCGTCTTTATAGACTACTTTCACATCATTATTATCAGTATCCACTAATAAACCACTTTCACCAAATCTGTACTCATCAATGATATCCCAAATGTTATTGTAATCATCCTCTCCTAATTTAGATTCATCACCTTCAACTACATCTAAATAAATTTCACCATTATCTATTTCTACTGAAAATAAATAATCTTCTATGGGTTGGTCAAAATCTGCGTATGTTGACAAATCATATCCATAAAGATAAGCTTTTTCTACTTTTTGACCAAAATAATTCTCAAGATGAGATATTTCATCACCCCAAGAATTATAAGGAGAATTATCGTAAGTTGGCGTGTTTTTTTCTCTTTCTTTTTTTAATATATCTGAAACATATTTTTCTATTATTTCAGACCATTTTCTTACCTCAAAAGAGATACCACCAACCTCGTTTATTAAAAAAGATTTTATTATAGAACTTACCCCCATGCTATATAAATATGTTGGGGATTAAATAAATATTAATCCTCTACTTCGATAGGTTCGGCTCTTTTTTCACCAATACCAGCTTTCTTTTTAATTAAGTTAGAAATTAAACTTAACATCTGTGGTGTTAAACCTTGTTCTAAGACTGTACTAGACTTTGGTATGAATCTAAATTCATCACTTATTTTACCTAACACAACTTTAAAGTCTGCGTCATAGATAACGTTGTTTAACTCATCTAAATAGATATAGGAACCATTGTCCGATATTATTTCATATAATTTTTTCTCTTTATTCATCATTTTCACTAAAATTAAATTTTGGTTTCTTTTTTATTACAACTTGGTTATTACTTTTATCTAGAGCTTCATTTAAACCTTCTAGTAACTTTAAATATATTTGTTGGAAGTTTTCTTTTTCTTCATCAGTTAGATGAAACTTAGGTTCGTCTCTTATTTGGTCTACATAGGCTTCATCGTTAACCAATTGTTTAGTTAATTGTATAGCAAATAAACGCATTATTTGAACCATGGTAGAAGGATTTTTATATCTCTCTGCTCCCGTTTCAGAAATCAATTGCCAATCTATATAACCCCCATCAAGTTTCCCATCATAATTAATAAAACCACCTTTTTCTAAATCTTCATGGACAATATCATAATCTCCCCCAATATAGTAATTGGGGAACATCTTGATCACAACAGGAATTTTATACTTCATCTTCTTTTTCTTTTAAAACATTTATAATTTTTTCTACTTTACTTTTTTTCTTTTTCTTGGGTCTAACAGTCACTTTATCTTTATCATTAATCGGTGTATCACCAATATGAATATTAATGGTGTTGTGTTTTCTACCTTCAGAACAATTAAATTCTATCCTATTAAAATCTTCTCTATCAGATTTTATATTCACTGAGAGTAAGTCTTTAGGTACTAAGTTTAAACCATCTTCATCCCATATAACTTCAAAGTAGTGGTTGATGTCGTCAATCATCTCTGTTTTGATAGAGTACATTAACTCTTCTGGTTTAACCCAAAAAACTTTACCCATATCACCTAATCCATCTACCCATTGAACTACTTCGTAAGAACCATTAGCCATAAAAGAAGTTGGTAGGTTTATTATTCTGACAATCCTACCGTCATTCATTTTAACTATTTCTTCTTTCTTATATCCCATTTATAAAAATGTAATAAAATAAAAAAGATAAATCAATAGTTATTAATTAATTCTAATGTAGATAAAACTTTTGTTTTAGGTAGGTTGGATTTTATACCCATTATTTCTCTAGGGTCGTTGTCGATATGTAAGTCATAATTCTTTAAAAAAAGGTATTTAGGTTTTAAGTTTGTATATCTAATTTTTTCCAAAGGTATACCTATTTTTTGACACACTTCTTCTACATCTGTATTATCATAAATAATAGAACTTTTGGGGCTTCTAGCAGTAGTAACCCAAACATCATTACCATCATCCACAAATCGTTTAGCTATTTTCTGAACTTCTGGTAAAGAAAGTGTATCATCAAAGTCAAAAGAAATTCTCATACTAATTAATAAATATTAGGGCATAAAAAAGGCTGTACAGATATACAGCCTTTTATTTTATTTTTACTAAGATTTAAATGCTAGTAAGAATTCTCTAACACCAATACCAATAGCGATACCAGCATAAAGTACTTCACCTTTAATTAATAAACCTACTCCAGCAACACCCGCTAAAGCTGCTCTGAACCATGATGAATTAACGATTTCTTTTACTTTATCCATTTTCATTCTTTTTTATTGTTGTTATAATAAAAATTATTAGTTAAGGGTCCTTCCCTCTTTTATGTTAGTAACATAAAATTCTCTAACCTTACGACCTAGTTCCCAATCATTGGGGTACTTTTTAACCATCTCGATTAAGGCATCAAGGTTAGAAGAATCATCTTCTTGGTGTTGTTTGACTTTAGGTTGTTTATAGACACTATCCTTTACTTGTCGATATTCATTTAAAGTTCTTTTTTTCACCATCTTAAATTATTTTTTTTATTTACTTTATCGATTAAATCCGAAAGGACTTCCTCCAACCACTTATAGTCTTCGTGTTTTGCGGTTGCTAAAAGTCGGAAAGATATTAACTCAGCGTATTTTTTAGTCAAATGTTTTTTTCTCATTTTAGTTGAGTTAACTTTTTTAAATTTGAGCGGATGAGTGAGAATCGAACTCCTGACTTCTAACTGGATGTTAAACGTTTTACCATTAAACTACATCCGCTTATATTTGACAACTTTGTTGTCTTATTTATTTGAGCGGGTAGGTCGGATTCGCACCGCCAACTTCTAACTGGATGTCAAATGTTTTACTGTTAAACTACACCCGCTTATATGGGGGTTTTACCCCCCTATTTCAAACATTAAGTCTCTCTTCAATATTTAAGTTTTCAACTTTTTAATTCAATTCGATAATTAATTTTAAAAAGTTTCTCTTCTTTCTTTTTCTCAGACTTCTCTGTTTTTAATTATAAAACAATATTACTTAATTTATTTTAAATGGTCAACCCTTTTTTAAATTAAATTAAATCTTTTTCTGAAATCGTTATCTCAGAAACCTCAAATTCTGGTGAAATCTCTTTTATTTTGTCTAAAATAGAGTCAAATTCAGTCCACACTAAGTTACCTTCTGAACTTGGGTTGTACTCATTATCCACCAAATATTGAACCACTGTGTAATCCTCTAAAGTAATAAACCCATGAGCATAACCTTTTGGTACAATTATCTCGTCACCCTCTGACATCTCAAAGAATTCAACCTTTGATGGTGTATCGTCTCTTAAATCCACCACAAAGTCCAATATCTCCCCTTTTATAACTTTTATTAGTTTAGCTTGTGAGTACCAACCCTTTTGAAAATGAAGACCTCTGAGTGTCCATTTCTTAGGGTTAACACTAACATTACTTTGAACCCAAACCTTGTCTAGTAACTTGAGTGATAATGGACTAAAGGAACCTCTTTCATCAAAAAAAATACAGTTTTTTATTTTTTCAGCTTTCTCTCTCATATTCCTTTATTTATATCCGATAAAGCTTGTAATAGAAAAGTGTTAGACATTTTTTGATTCCAAAACCTAACATGTGCGATAGACCTTTCTTCTTCTGATAACTTTATATCCCAATCAACATCATTTTTTTTAAAACTGAGGACATTTCTATTATTTAATAAAACATCTCTCACTCTTTGTAAAATTAAATCTACTTTATTTTCGTAGTCTTCTGTTGATAGTAAACTTTTAAGTGTTTCTTCATCTTCATAGGAATCAGAAAAATTAATACAGAAATTTACTACTGGGTCTTTTTGACTTAACTTTTCATTTCTTTCAGATTCAATATCAGCTTTCAATGTCTTAAAATTATTGGATAACTCTTCAAATAATTTATCCATCATTTTAATAACATCAAACCTAGGACCAACTCTTCTATATAATCTCCTACAAATAGGTATGTATACAGTATCGTAAACATCTAAAAAGTCATCATTTAAGGATTTTCTCTCTATTTGGTCTATCACTACTTTTGTAGCGTTATCTAAGATTAAAGCTAATTCGTTTTTTTCCCATATGGGTAAACCTTCTAAGAGTCCCATCGAACCCCACCTTTCTATTGATTTACTATTTACTTCCATCTATTAACTCTTTTGTTGTTATAAAATTTAAAGGTAAGACCTCATTAACTTGTTTACCAGTTTCTGGATTTATAGCACTATTGATTATATCTTCTTTCTTAAAGACTTGTCCGTTCAAGTTTATGTTAGCATCATTAACTACTGTAACAGAATAACCTCTTCTCAATAGAGATAAAGCGGTACTACCTACAGATACCCCATACAAGTAAAAAGATGGTCTCTGCATTATAGGAATACCCAAATTATTTATTAAGGCCTCAGAAAAAGAATTACCCTCAAACAAATCTGGTGTTTTCTTAGTTACCACGATGTTTGAGTTTCTATGTATTTCTGGAAAAACTAAATTACCACCTTCCCAATTAATTAAGAAATAACCAGTGGGTGCTGTTTGATTCATGAATCTAGCTCCTTTACTATCTTTAACACAATGTTTAGGAAATTTACTAACATAGTCAGGCATTTCAGAAAAGAAATCTGAGTTCTCATTGAACCATCTAATAGTGTGAATAGTCTTCATTTGATTTGTTTTCAGATAATCGTTAACTGATTTTAAATTATCTAAAACAGACTCACCGTTTGGTATGTCAACAGACTCTCTATCAAAGAAATCTTGTTGTGTATCTATGTTAAAAAATATTTTAGTATTTTCCATTATTCTTCTCCTTTTAAATTTTTGACAATGGCTTCTAGATAAGAAGCCTTTTCTTTGGCTTGATAAAAATCACCTACGTATTTATCTACACTATCAATGGAATTGAAACCTGGGTTTTTTAATTCTGTGTCAATCAATGACACGGCCCTCTTCATATCATATTGGTACTTTGTTCTTAAAGCATCTATAACTTTCTCATCCATCATAAACTCCTTATTTTAGCGTTGGTTATTAATTCCGCCACTTCTTTTAATATGTTATTATTCTCAACCCACATCACAGCTATCAAAGATTTAGCATCTATACTCTGATATGGTGGTATCATTTTTTTATCTTCTTCGGTATTGAAACTCATCATGTTTATTGGGTCTTGAACGAATAACTTACCACCTAGACCTAACTTCTCAACTTCGACTAGTTTATAACCATTAAAATCTAAGTCATCAATAACTTTTTCATTAACTTCTACATAGTATAAAGAACAAACTTCATCAGAGTTATTAGTGTCCATATAATAGTTTGTTATTTCTTTAACTACTTCTACTTTATAACCAGTCAACTCAGTTACCAACCTTTTTATTGTTTGTTGTGGTTTTTCATTTTCACCCACACTACCATTAATAATCTCAACAGTCACACCATCCGCAGCAACTTTATATTGCTCAACAAAAATATATTTTTTCTTTTCTGTATTGTAGATGACCGCAGAAACAGTTTGTCCTTTCTTTATGACTTCTCCATTAATAACATCACCCTCATGTTCTCTTTCCACTTCCTCTATTTTATGATAACCATCATAGACCAACGAACTCTCTAAAACTTTACTTTCTTTACTAGACATTTTGTTCGGTATTTTCTCCTTCGTTATTTTTTCTCATTTCATTCATTCTCTGTTCCACCATTCTTCTAAATTGGTTTTCCATAGTTCTTTTTTTGGCGTCCATTCTTTTTCTTCTCGCCTCTACTTTTTTCTTATGATTTTTTCTATTTCTTGATTTTGGCATAATTATTGTATTTTATTTATTCAAATAATACGATTTTTATTTAATAAATTAAAGCTTAAAATTACTTTTCGAAAATAAAACGTCTCTTAACCTCGTTTCTATATTGAGCCTTTGGTAGATTTTTGATAGAATAATTAATCCACAATTGTAATAGTGTATCACCTTCAGATGGAGTTAACAGACCATCTTGGATATTCTTTTTTATGTCGTCTATCATAACAACATCTATGGGTTTCTTTTCTAGTTTTGCTCTTCTATAAAAACCATGTACTAGAGCTGGTATCTCACCCTTGTCTTTATGGTGTTCAAATGTAGATTCATAAGCTGAGGTATCATCTCTATCTCTTTCTTCCCTATCACCGACACTCATATCCTGTAAGAAGTGTTCTATTTCATGTCTGATATCTTCATTGATTTTGTAAAATATCTCTTCGTAAAAACCTTTACCATATGTTTCATCTAAAGTTACTTCTATTACAATAGACTCATCATCAGACATGTAAGTATTTATGTAATAAGGTAATTCTCTATTACCGTAAAGTATGGTATCATGAGTTCTATTGATTACTAAAGCCACTTCTATAACAAGACCAGATTCATGATTATACGCCGGAATTTCCTTTATATCCCAAGGAAGTTCTAAATGAGTGACACCAACACCACCTTCAGATTTTTTAATCTCGTTGAAGATGTCTTTAGTTATTGTTCTAACCAAAGAGTCATACCTACCTTCTAATATGATTTGTTTTTTAATTGAATCTTTCATAATTTTTAATATCTACCACTTATGTAAATAAATAACACTTCTGGAATTTTCACACATTGTGTGGGATTATTATTTTTATCTATACAATTAATTATCTCTAAGTTTTTAACGATTCTTTTTATATTTCTGTCAGCGTTTTTTGTGACACTGTCTATATAACTTTTATTGTAAAGTTTGTTAGAATTGAAGTAAGACTCGTTAATACTCTTATTACCCCCATCACCAAATAATTCACTAAATTTATATTGTTCATAATCAAAACCTGTAGACATACGATTAAATATGGCTGGTGAACTACCATAACCAAACTCTTTTATTCCTGTAATCGTATTATTGTAAACTCTAACGTAACCACCTGGACTATATTTAATAAGTTTCTTTGCTGCATGTGGATAATCATCAAGACTAATACCAGCACTATTTACTAAACCAAGTAACCTATCAACATCGGAAGTAGTTAATTTAACATCAAAGTTTACTACAACAAAGTCATTGTAAAATGGGTTCGTTCTTACACTCTCTACCCAATCAAAATCAGACTCCCTCAATATTTTTTTAATTAAATTTCTCATTTTATTTTATCAAAAGGGTTCCCATCATCAGCCATGTGAAAATAATCTTCCACTAATTCAAAAACATTTAGTGATGCGTAAATTAACATACCATCCTCCTCTTGTCTTTTTATAACACTCCAGTTATGATTACTACCAATAAATGAATTTAAGATATTATATAATTTTGAACCTATTTCATTTTTCCATTCATAGATTTGGCCGGTATCATAGTAAGCATCTTGACCGTAAGGACCTAAATCCTTAAATTTTTCCCAAACAGCCGAATCTTCATTATTATAAGGAATTATTTGTGTACGTATTGTACCATTCCTCTCATGGTTCCATGGAAATATCACACGATACTTAATACCATCTGATTCAAAAAAAGCCTTTGTGTTACCATCAACCCATTTATCTGGTATAGAGGTTCCATTTATAGGTCCCGTAGCTTCTTTTAATATTTTTCTAATCCTATCTCTCATTTAACTGTATTTTCGAATGATGTCATTAATCTTATTAACAATATTCATACTGTTTGGATTTTCGGCCCACATTTTATCACCCCCACTTTGAATAGACATTCTTAGTTTTTCTAAATCTCTAATCAAATCTTCATTGTTTGAATCATAAGCGAATTGAGTTGCTGATTCAATCAATCTTAAACCTTCAGCGAAATGGTCTGCTGCCTCATTTAATAAAGCCATTGTAATTTCTGTGGTACTTCTTTTTTCACGGTCATTATATTCTCTTATTGACTCTGATTTTTTTATATCATCGTCTACCTTTTTTTCGAAATATTGGTGTGATACGTCTAGTAACTCTTTTAGTGTTAGATTATACTTTTTACCGTATACCCCAAAGTATTTTAAAAAGGTTCGTAATGAACGTTGGCTATCTCTACAAATATCTACATAATAACCGTATACATCCCCATCTTGGGTACCCATGTAATCCTTTATGACATCAAGCATATCTTCTGTGTGTTCTAAACCAGCTGAACTATTTAAATTTTCTACATATTCTAATAATGTATGTGTTTCATCCGTCAAATCTTCAACCCCAGTTCTAGTTCTTTCTATGTAGTCTAACCATTGTCTTTCAGTTTTAGCACCAACACCATCTTTTCGTACTAAACTGGTTGATTCTATCCACTCCTTAAATGAATCTGTTGGGTCTATCTCTTTAATCCAATCAAAGTCTTCAGGATTAAAATCTTCTTTTAATATTTTCTTAATCAAATCTTTCATTACCTTAGCTCAATCGCTTTTTCTTTTATTGATTTTAATATTGGTTCATCTATTTGGTCATCAGACATACCCACATAATCATCCAACAAACCAGCTGTTGTTTGAATACCATACATTTTAGTTGCTGGTTGGAATTGTTTTCTCATTTTCATCATATTTAATGTCCTATGTGAGTTTGGGTCTAACTTGTCTACCTTGACTAAAGAGTCGATAAAGTTTTCTCTTTCACCACTATCCCAATCACCAGAAGATAAAAAGACATAATAGGAGGTTTCCTCAACCGCTTTTAATTCTTCGTCTGACATTTGCCACTTTTTAAACAACAGTTTACTAGTAAGGTCTGTAGATAATTTTTTAATTTTATCACCCACTTTATTCATTAAATTATTTTTAAACTCTGTAGGATAATTTTCATCTATCCAATTAAGTACAGACGAATCCTCAAGTAAAGAAGTTACGTTATTTTCTAGAAGTGATAAAAGTTGTTTTTCATTTAGATATTTTTTGAACTTATGGAAGTCTCTAATCTTAATGGGTGATAAGCCAGTAAAACTATTCAGCAACAACTTCATTTGATGATGAGATAAATCATTTTCAAGAACATCAAAAAAACTTGTGTTAAGTCCTTTTTTTATTAACTCATCTATAACTCGTTTTTTTTGTTCGTCAGTTAAAAATTCTCTAAATTCACGATACTTGGTAATACTTGGTTCTTCTAGAAACTCTTTAATTTTTGATTGTAGTAGTTTTTTACTAACTTCTGGATTCTTTGATATGATAGTTTTTAATACTTCATTAGTAACCCATGATGGTTTTACTTCATGTGGATCATCTTGTGCGTCCCACCAAGTCAAAGCACCCACATCTTTATTACGTTTAAATTGTAAAGCGTATTTATAATCTCTGGGGTTATCTTTTGGTGTCATATTTTTATTTATTAAAAAATAAAAATTGGAGTGTTCGATGTAATCAGCAAAGTGTGGGTTACCCACCATTTGGTCATTTGTTGAGGCAATACACCACTTAGTACCAGAACCATACTTACAAGAAGCCTCAATACTTAAAGGAGCTAAGACTAAAATATCGTCATCTTCGAAAATCTTCATGACATTTTTCTTAGCTTTTTTAGTATAGACTTTTCTCATAGCCTCATCAACAGCTATTTTTAAATCTGCAATAGTGGCGTAACTATTTATATCTTTGTTTGGTATTCTACTTATGTTCTGATGAAACTTTTTAACCGTATTTAATATTTCCTCATCTAACTCCATTTCGTTGGTGAGGCCTAAATAAACTTTTGTCATCCAATCAAGATATTTGTTGTTTCCAGATGGGTCTTCTTTAGATAGGTATTCTATTACCTCCAAATCACTCTCGCTGGCCTCATCCGCATACTTTTTAATCACATTCTCCAACCTACCCTCAAGTAGTATTGTAGACTTGATTATATTTGATAGACTAAACTTCATCATTTTCATTTATTTCATTATCAAGAGATGAACATACACTTAAAAAAATAAAACAAAATAGTAATAATACTATTTCTGTCATTTTTTAGCCCACACCTCCCTTTCGTTCTTTAAAATAACTTCACTCGCTTTAAATATAGGTTCTTCTGTCTCATATTCAACAAAAGAGTCATGTTTATATGGATTATAAGTTATCAACACCCAATCATCAGTGTTGTAATGACCACCTGAACTAACTATTTTACCAACAACCCCAGCGTGAACATTTTTTCTTTTTTCTTTTCTAACACGACTTTGACCACCTTTTTGTACTTTAAATAACACATCTTTTAAATGAAGGTCTGTGTCGTAACCAATAACTGGTCCACCACTCTTCCCAGCTTTAATGGAGAAATAGGGTGGTCTATTTAAATTTCTATGAACAAACACCCAATCATCATAATCTCTATGTCCTTTTAATGAAGTTACCTCATCATTTTCTGAACCAAATTCTGATTCCTCTTCGTTGATAGGTTTGTCATCTATTACGTACCAATCTCCAGATTTAAATTTTCGGTTAACATAATCCCTTACAATATTATTAACATGCTCACCATCTTTTATATAAACCCTAACAGTAGAGTAATTATCATCTTTAATGATATAGGTTAAGTCTGGACTATATTTACTTTTAAAAATAACACCATCAAGGTTACTATCATCAGTCCACGAAAAATCATCTTCTTTTAAAGGACCCATTTTGTCATCCTTTACACCCCAATAAGTCAAGTCTTCGTTTCTTAATTCTTTTTTTATTCTATCTCTTAAAGAACTCTTTTTAGGTATATTCATTTTCTTAATTTTTTTCATCTTATCATACAAACCAGATTCTATGTTTTTCTTTAAAGCTTGAGCGGCTTCAGAACCTTTAGGTTGTTGTCCATGTATTATTAAAGCAAAGTTATCATCAGAACCCCACGCTAATGAATCATCAACGTCTATTGGTAGACCTAACTCTTTGGCTTCCTCAACTGAATTAACAACCCTAGAATATCTTAAATTATTATCTAAAATAAAATCTTCGTTATTTTTATCCATTGAAGCAATTACTTTAAAATTCTTAGGTAAACTATTTTTTCTAGCCATATAATATGGTAGTGAGACTGTATACGCGTAAAATAGTGTCTTTGGCATTCTCTTAGCAACTTCTACCCAAGCGTCAAAATACTCTTGACTAAAAAAGTCACCAGCTTCATGTATTCTTAAAACATCGATATCACCTAAACCATGGTACTTCATTGATTTAACTATTAAATCAGCAATCTTTTCCTTGGTTTTCATTTTCTTTATTAAATCTAGGTTTTTGAAAGCTTGTACATTGGCCCCTGAATATTGTCCTTGAGCTCTAGCTGCGTAACACATCATTTCAGCTTTGGGTCCAGCTTTAACATTCTTTTCCCAAGAAGAAGGTTTTTTAAATTCACCACCTTTGATGGGTCCTTCCCATTTAGCTGGAAAGTTTTTACAAACAGTTGCGAATGGACAAGTATAACCTGCTGGTAATGAAAAATAAGGCCAATCTAATTTAGCATTGTTTTTAGAGAAACCTAACACACAATCTTCTTCCATATCTATACCCATCTCTGAGAGTTCTAAATCCTCTTCACTTTGGTCTGTGATATGTCCAAATGGGTCGAACTCTTCTTCTTCGAAGATGTTGTAAACCTCTGACTTTGTGTTCACCTCTTTTAATATTTTTTTAATTAAACTTTTCATTTTATCTCAATAATAATTTGACCCTCTTTCACACTCACTGAATAATCATTAGGTGATAAGTTTTGGTAGTATATCTTTAAATATTCTAAAGTATCGATATCTTTCTGTGGAACATCAATTTGTTTTACTTTAGGACCCTTTTTAGGTTTTTTTTCTTCCCACTTAACTAGATTATTTTTATTAGAGTTTTTATAAAAATCTGCTTCTTCAATAAAAGACCATTTCTCACCTTTGTGTCGTTTATAATAAACAGGACCACCGATGTCTCTTATTTGGTACTCAACTTTACCTATCTCCTCTAATAATATATTTCTAATCAAGTTTTTCATATATTCGTATTTGTGGGTATTAATCCTAAATAATATTCTCTAACTTCTAAATCACCCCAAGTGTAACCTAATTCTTCCATTTGATTGATGAGGGCTTTTCTTTGGCGAAGAAAATACTCGTCTTGTGACCAACCTGGACTATTCAAAATATCATCATAGGCTTTTGGTAGATTTTTTAACACACTTCCAGCTCTTTCACTTGATGTAAAAAGTCTATTAGCTCCACTACTTGGGTTGTGTAACCTATCTAATTCTTCATAATCAAGTGTCCCATCTAAAGGGAACAGTTCATCAAGAGTATCAAAACCATCACCATCATTTAAGTAATACTTACCGTCTTTAGTGGTTATTAAATAATAATAATTACCACCAACACCCTCCTTCAATATTTTTTTAATTAAATTTCTCATCACCAATTAATTGTTACAAGTTCAAAATCAAATTCTCTTTCATGTTCATACATTTCCTTATCATAACCATATCTATCCTCATTCATACGGTCAAGCCACCTTTTAAAAGATTCTTCAGTGAAATAACCCTCAACAGTATCACTACTCATATGTTTAACCCTATAAACATCTGGTACATTACCCCCTGCCCAATCAAAGTCACTTTCCTTCAATATTTTTTTAATTAAATTTCTCATCTTTTACCTCCATCATATTCTACAGCGTGACCCTCAACAACCAATGTTTTTTGTAAGGATGTTTCACCTAAAGTCTTGACAAACATCTCACCCAAACACCTACCATATTTACCAACACCGTGAGACTTCAATATAAATTTGTTATCATTTTCTTTTAAAATATCAATAACCCTTTGTTTAGCAGCAAGACCTTTTTCTTTTTCTTCTAAGTCTTTGGTTCTACTTTCGTAAGCATCGATACCATAAAAGCGTATTCTTACTTTCTTCCATGTATCAAACCCTAAATCAACTAAAGCATCAACAGTATCACCATCAATAACTCTATCTAATTTTGCGTTATAAGTATACATTACCCTTCTTGTTTTTTATAAGACTTCTCATCAGAAGTTATAGGTTCACCTTCTACCCAAGTGTCACACCATTTCTTACCAGAACACATAAAGTGATGCATCCAACAGTAACCCACCTCACCAGTTTGATTGTCCATACAATCTTTCATTCTTTTTGAGATGTCAAAGGCAACACAGTTAGCACAACTTTGTCCTTTTTCTTTTGCCTCTTCTGTTGGTAATCCATACTGATTGTTTTCTGCAATCTTCTTTTTATTCTTTGAATTTAATTCACTGTCTTTTGTTGCTTCAGGACAACTCATTTCAGCTTCACCTAACATTCTTTTGTTAGCCCTTTCAATAATCAATCTTTTTTGTCTACTTACGTTTATCATAGTAATTATTTTAATTTTTCTATTATTTCATTACTTAATTCTTCTCCGGACTTTCCTTTATTGTGTATAATATGATTACCAATTCCAGAATTTTTCATATTATCAATAAAAAATTTTGAATAATCTTCCAATTTATTTATATCCCAATCAAATTCTTTATCTGATGTATCATCATATTCCATCCACTCAACACCACTCTTTAAAGCTTTATACCTATTTTTGTTGTATTTAAGCATTTCAGTTGCCCTTGTCTTATCTTTTTTAGCGATTTCTAGTCTTTTAGTAAACTCATTCTTATCATAAGAATTAAAATCTTTACCAAAAGATTCGTCACCTTTAAGTACTGCCTCCCAATATCTAATATTAGATGGTATCGCATCCAGTTCTCTTTTTAATAATCTACCTCTTAAAAATTCTATGTTTTCACCTTCTTTACTTGAGGGGATAATTAAAAACCTATTTTCATAGTTTTTTACTAAACTTAATATTTCATTTAACATATCACCATCCCACACACCATGACTGCCACCAACATCTAAAATTACTGGTTTACCCAAATTATTTTTTAAATATTTCATCATGCCTTTATATTCATTTTGTTTTCTAATCTTCCAACCCTTGCTCCATATTTTTTCAGATGACCAATCACCTTGGTCTATTACCTCATCAGACCCAATAACTTTCATCCCAAGTTTTTCACCCAATTTTTTTGTGATTGTAGATTTACCCACAGCTTGAGGTCCAAATATCAATATAGTACTATATTTTTTTTCTTCCTCTGTGAATAGTTTATTTATTCTCACCTTTAAATCACCAGTACCTTTAATAACTCTATGGTATGTGTTTTTAGGGATGTAAATCATTTCTGTTAAAGGTCTTGGTAATTCATTATCCATTTGAATCATCCAATCCGTGTTACCCAAACTTTTAACTATTCTATCTTCTCTATCTCGGTGCCAAACTAATTCCATGTCATCAATTGATTCAGAAAAAGTTCTGACTATATATTTTTCTTCTTTTTGTTCTTGGAATGGTACAACATCCTCTTTTTTGTGAAAATGTGTTTTTAATTTCTTTTTATCCCACCCACTTTTAGGGTCTAATAAATTAGATAATAAATAAATGGCTGAGATTCTATGAGCTCCATCTTGAAGTTTTCCATCTATCACAATAATAGGGGGTAAATCATTTAACGATGAAGGGTTTTCCATCATGTGTTTAGCATATTCTTTTACTTTTTTAGTTACCACCCAAGAATCGTCATCATTTTTTAAATCTTCTAGAACTTCTTTATAATAAGGAATATCTTTTACTTGTTGTAATAGTTGTTTTACCGACAAAAATTTTTCTATAGGTTTAGAATCGGATTTAAATTTGGCTGGTGTTCCAGATGATTCACCTGGTTGTGGTACCTCTTCCAACAAACCATTTTCTTTTTTCCATTGATTGAGGGCTTCTTCATCAAAGTCACCTAGTTTAGAATCATAACCACATTGATGGCATAGATGGGGTCTATCGTCATCAGATTCGACCTTCCAATCCCAATCACATATAGGACATTCTATTTTACCACCAAGTACCACCACCCGATAATCCTAATTTTTTAGCGTAGCGTGGTAGTCTACAAGACCAATAACCAGCTTTACATTTATCATTATGTCTACCTTCAGAACAACCGTGTCTAGCGTTGTAAGACTTTTTAGCTTCTTTATTACTTAACTTAGCTTTTAAACCACCAGAACCGAATCTAACTAATTTAATACCCCTTGGGTTTGAGTCAGTTTTCTTTGTACAACCAGCAACATAAACTTTATAAGCTTTCCCACCAGAAGTATCTCTAGTTGGTGAACCAGACTTCTTACCTTTAAATTTATCGTCTTCAGATAGTATCTCAGTATTTTCCATTGGAATATCTAACCATACTTCTTTACCCTCGAACATCACTTTTTCACCAATGTTGGTTTCGATAAGTTCTTTATCTACTAAACATAAATCTATTTCACCTTTATTATATAACTCTCTTGTTTCGTTGATGATTTTAAAGAATTCTTCTGAACCCCATCTGTAGATATTCTCAATTAAAGGTATATTATGGTTTATATGATATTGTAAACCTTCTGATATGGATTCTTTTTTAGCTTTCTTACCCCAAGACTTACCTTTACCTTTATCTTTACAAGCTTCCTTTGTAGGTCTACAAGCTGGGTATGCTCTTTTTTCACCTTTTTGTCTACCACATGGTTTATAACCACCTTTACCATCAGGAGCGTTACAATCAATCCAACCACCAGAAGAACCTTTCGCTCCCTTTCTTTTGAACCAATCACCTAAGTTAGTTTCTGAACTGGCTTTCTTAGTTAACTTTCTTTTACCTTTCTTTTTTTCAGTGATTAAGTTGTGTTTTTCTATTTCTTCTGATTCTTTCTTTGAGTTACCCCAATTAGCTGCCCCAACTTTTCTACACTTAACCAAAGCTCCCGAAGCGTAAGCTGAAGGCCAAACATCATATCTAGACTTAACTTTGTGGTAACAAGCATCTTTTTTAGTTTCTTTCTTCTTTTTAGATTTCTTCTTCTTTTTAGCTTCAAGAATTAGTTGTTCTAATATAATCTCTTTAATTTTCATAATTACTTACTAGCGTGAAACGCATCTAATATTTCTTCACAGTGTTTTTTGGAGTCACATTTACGCCAAACACCCCCTTTTTTATTATTTAAAATAACCCAACCAGATTTTCTTTTTCTAATACAACCCTTTTCAGTATCGGCACAATTTTTACCTTCCTCATTAACTAATCCTTCTTTTAGTTTACCTTTACAGTGTGCCTTTTGAGAGAAACCTTTGGGGTTATTACAATCGATTGATTTTTTATATTTTTTAGACCATTTTTCCTCCACCACATCAACGTGGACATCTTCTGGTTCTTTAATCTTATTCATAATAAAATCAAAAACTTGGTCCATGTTATTTTTTGCCTCAGCTACGTGGTCTTGTGCCCAATCATGACCATTGTTTAGAATTTGTTCTAACATATTTTCATCCATTTCTAACAACATAGCCGCTTGTCTATGTATCTGTTCTAGATTAGAAAAAAACATATAACGTGAACTTCTTTCTTCACCTTCTTCTTTTAATATTTTTTTAACTATTGATTCTAAATCGGACTCATTAAGTTTTATGACTTTCTTTTTCATACTTATATCTTTTTATATAAATATTACTAAGGTCTTTTAAATTTTCCGATTACTATTAATAAATAAATTAGATAGACAACTATATTAAATAGTGGGATATAAAAAATAGACTTTAACCTATTAATTTTTTTCTCAGTAGATAAATAATCTAAATGAATAATTCTACCCAATAATAAGTGAGAGATAGGTAGACTTAATAAATAAAAAAGTAATAACTTTAATATCAACATTTTAACAAATTAAGATTTCTTAACAACGTCAGCAACAAAAGATAATAACTTACCGTTATTAAAAACCTCAACTATAGGAACATTTTTTCCTTGGTATTTTCTTATCAAAGTGATATTATCCATTGGTACTTGTTCAAAGGGTAGTTCATAATAATCTGCTACAGTAGCCTTCATTGGGGGGTTGTATGTTACTATTTTTACTTCTTCACCTCTATTATATTTCATCATTTTTTTTAGTTTTTACTATAAAAAATACACATTTTTTGAATATTGTCAACAATAAATTTGTTTTATATGTATAAAATACTTATATTTGTATTATAAAATTTTAAAATAGTTAAAAAATGAAAAAGTTATTCTTCCTTATTACCCTAATTTTTTTATCAGTATCTTGTGAAAAAGAAGTGATAGAAGTTCCAGATAACAATGTTGTTATCGTTGAAAACAATGCTGAATTAATCGGTTACAATTGGATTTTATCTGATGGTAGAATTTACCTAGAAAACATGGACAACGGTGATAAGTCTTATTACGACCATTTTGGTGAGAATCAGAATATTAGTAATTTACAACCAATAAATGGTAGTGATGTCTTATTTGATAGTTTGGTACAAGATATTACAACTTGGAATTTCGGTAACTCTAATTTCACTCTCAACGGTGAACACGCTTATGAAATGAATGGTACTACTGAGATTGTTTCTATCAATGGTTTAGAAGATGGTAGTTCTCGTTCTTTGATTGTTTTAGAATTAACAGAAGAGATATTAACTGTTCGTGTGGGTGAAGGTTACGCTTCTTCTAATGGAGCAAACTACAACTACTTTTCTACATTGACATTTGTAAAACAAGGAGAAACTTGTACTAGCTGTCAACCAAACGCTTTGTATGGTTATACCTATGGTGGCTTAATTACTCAGTCTACCGAAGAAAACGCTATCGTTGGGACTAAGTGGGTTGTAACTAAATACTATGATGGGTTCTCTAACAATTACCCAAATGATACACTTCACTTTGTGTCTAATAATCAATACACCATAAACGGTGGTACAACTACTAATTATACTCTATCCAATATAATCGGTAACAACATGTCTGAAATGACTTTATACGGTTTCTATACGATTGGTGGTGACTTTAGTGGTTTGGTACCTAGTAACTTTATTGAGAGTGGTCAAATTAACTCCGCTTTATTCAATGATATCTTTAACACCAACAATGATAAGTTGGTCTGGATGAGTAGGATTCAATAAGTAGTTTTTCATATATAATAAAAAAGGGAGAATTAATCGTTCTCCCTTCTTATTTTTTGTTTGTATTTACCTATTTGTTTCATCCTTCTTTTTTTAACAGAAGGTTTTTCGAATTCTTTTTTACTATTTAGTAACTTCATTTGTCTAGTCTTTATAATCTTACTCTTATAAGACTTTAAAGCCTTTTCTATATTACCTTTTTGAACTTTAGTTTTTAACATACCCAACTATAAATATAAATTAATTATAAATAAATATTTTTTTTATCTAAAAATTTTGTCAGTTTAATTTTTTTTTACTATATTTGTATTGAATCAAAAATCAAAAAAATGGACTTCATAAAAATCCCCACCCAACAAAAGAAACACAAATTCATTCCTGAGAGTGAACTTAGAGGAAAACAATTAAGAGATTTTGTCTTTGCTGGAAACGCTTTGTTTACGGTAGCTAACACTGTAACAAACAATCACGTAACCTTCAAAGTTAAAAAACACAAAGAAGAGGATGTATGGTTTGTCTCTACTTTAGGTCAATACGGACATTATATTTTTATTGGAACGTGTTTTTCTGATAAAAAATACAAACATAGTAGAAATTCCCACATCTCTCAACAAGACCAAAAAGTGGAGGTTTTCCAATGGTTCTTGAACAAATTTTTCAATAACCAAGACAGATACCCAACGGTAAAAGTATATCATCACGGAAGATGTGGAGCTTGTCACAAGAAATTAACGACCCCAGAATCAATTAAATCTGGTATCGGACCAATTTGTGAAGGTAGGAGGAGATAAATTTTTCAATAAAAAATCGGTTTAGCCCCTTTTTTTAATAAAAAATAATTATTATATTTGTAACACATAAATAAAAAATAAATAAAAAATGGCAACAAAATCTAGAGCTACAAAACATGGAAAGCTAGTATGTAAGTTAGGTTACTACGAATTAAGACACGAAATTACACAACCAAAGATTGGTACGAACAGAAAAGGTGAGGTTTCAAAATCAGCTGGTTCCACAACCGCGGCAATTTTTCACGGTAATAAATTGATTGAGGGTGGGTTTAACGACCATCTAAAAGCTGTCAAACACGCTTGGGGTTTGATTAAAGAAAAAAACCTTGTACATCTGGTTGATAAAAAATTGATAAAGAGGTACCAATTAAGCTAAAGATGAATAGAAAAGAAATCATCCGAAGATTAGAATCTAACGAGACTTTCAACGAAGTCCTTAATATAATCAAACATGAGTGTCATACCCATGGCACTCAATTTGATGTTGTCTCGTTAAATGATTTTATTGCTGGAGGAGCTGTAGCAAATACATTACATTATATGTTCAACAAAGATAGGTTCGATAAACCTATTATAAATGACATTGATGTTTTTTCATTTGAGTTCACTGGTGTAAGTGAGTGGTACGATGTTAGGTACGAAAGAAACTTAATAGATTCCTTTATCACTAGTAATTTAGAGAGATGTATAGGTGAAGATTACGGTCAACATTTCTTAGCTCATTTTGGGGATGAGATTTGTATGACTGACACAAGTCGGGATGGGATTATAAATGAAGTAAAACTAAAGGTTCTAAGAAGAGACTTAAGTATCATAATGCCTTTAGAGAAATATTATTTAGAAGTCATCAAAAATTTTGATTTAAATTGTTGTATGGCTGGTCTAGATAGGATTAACAATAAAATTATATATACCGATGAGTTTGTTGATTTTATTTTGTTCAATCGGATAGAGGTGACTGAGTTAAAGTTCCCATTACAGACAGCTTATAGAATGAAAAGAAAAGCTGAGGAATTAGATACTATAAAGAGTAATCTTGAATCGGAATTATTACTCTTAAAACATAGTTCTAGGTTCAGAGGGGTAAACCAAATAGGTCCTATTTGGATTGAGAAGGTGGAGAATAATATTTCTTTATTTTCAGAAAATTTTAATTTCGTTTCTGTACCTAAATCTGAAGAGGGTGATTTTGAAAAAAGATATTACACAACAAAAGAACTACCTAAGTTAGATATAGAATCATTATGGGGGGTATCATTAGAAAGTCTTTTGAGATATGATAAGTCACAGTTACTTGTTTTTTGGGATTTGTTCTTTAGGGGTAAACATAGTGATGAGGTGACGAAAGCTGTATTAGATTTTATTGAACCAGATAATGACGAACAAATCATAGAGTCACATAGGTCACCGATAGAGTCTACATATTGGTTTAAATTCTTTATTTTAAAATCTATATCTTATTCTAAAGATTATTTGAATTGTGGTCTTATATCGAAAAGTGATTTGAATCGTTTATACAAATTTACTAAATACTTACATAAACATGGGATTGGTTTTGAACTTTTATCGGTGGAGAATATTGAAAAACAAATGGAACTGATTGATTTCTTTAAGAGAAGGTTCATTAAAGACAATTTGTTTAGAAATAGAATTTTTAGGGAAACTATGAGAACCATACGTAGTAAGAAATCAATGGAAAATCTTTTAACTTCACCGAATTATTCAGATAAGATAAAGGCTCTTAACTTCGGTATAAATAATCAGTGGTTAAATTGGTCTAGTAATTTTAAATTTAGACATTATTTCGTTAGAAATAAAATAAGTACCTTAATCGATTTTTGATTTCTTTTCCCTTAATGACCACTTCCTATTTAAATCATCAGCTAACAGTTTACAAATTATTAAACCAAAAGCAAGTAATATCATTAATATTATTCCAGCTGATTCATCAGAAGTGGCTAGGTTGTAGTTATACATACCGTGGTAGTAAGAGGCCAATAAATACCCAGTAAGAAAATAAATAAACTTTTTGATTTTTTTGTTTTTTCTAACCAATACACCAAAGATAGAACGGTTCTCGAAACTTTTTCTGGTTATGGAGCCTAAACCAATATAATAACCAAAGAGTAAACCGAATATCATATGGGCTATTGTACTAGTAAAACTTCTAGGTAAGAGTATCTCTTCACCATAGTACATAACATAGTGTATGTTTTCTAAAAGAGCAAAACCCAAACCAGTCATACCAAAGTAAAACATATATTTAAATGGGTGTTCACTAACTTTCTTGTCTTTAGTTAAACTCATCATACCATAAAACATTATAAACTTAGATATCTCTTCAACTGGACCCACAATTCCAAAATATGTAAAAAAGTCTGAATGTGATTCCCCTAAGTAAGGTATGAAAAAATAAATTAAGTGAACCACCTCTGTTGAGAAGATACCTGCCAATAAGAACAATAAACCCCTCTTATAAGATACTGATTTGTAAGGTGATGTGAAAAAAATGATTAGGGAATATATAAACGGAAATAAAAGAACTGTCACAAATAATTGAATGTTGAATCCGAATATCATATTCTTTATTTTACTATAAATATCTAGAAAAATAAAAAGACCCAATAACTTGGGCCTTTTTGGGGTCTTCAGTTAAAATTAACTTTTGACTTCTCCACCACCTTGTTTTAGTAAACAAGGAAACGATGTATCAAATATATTTATTTATTAAATAAATGTAAATGGATAAGAGACTAGATTTATGTTGGTATTTTGAAGAACCTTTAGACTTTGAAATAAAACAATATAAACTCCTTTCTTATTTAAGGTTGGTGGAGGATAGCTTTTTATTAAAAAAATTATCACCCCATCTGTTACATCTAGAGGAAATGAAAAAAGAATTATTAAAATTTAAAGAAAATTATAATAGTTTTAACAAAGATTTATTAAGAAACAAATATATTTTTTTTGAAAGTAATAACTTAGATGGGATAGACAATAAAGAATTAATAATTGTTTATGATGTCATAGATTTTTCTTTACCACAAATAGAATCTAAAATTAAAATGGGTTATCATATTTTAGAAAATAACAAACAAATACTTTGGTAGTATACTACCGGTAGTATTAAAACCTACCATAAATATCTTCCCTAAAATATGGCATTACTTCGTCTCTACTTGGGTATTGATCGAAACTTGGGTTTAATTTATCACCTTCTTCTTCTAAATAATTTTGAAAAAACTCAATAAACGAACCCCATTCATTGAAAGGGTATTCTACACAATCCCCACAATATTCTTCAAAAGCTTCCTCCACACTTCTATGTTCATCCGAAACATGGTTATCTGGGTCAAAATATCTCTCACAAGCTTCAAGACATCGTTCCAATTCCTCCTCTACAGATTCCATAAGTCTATCAGTAACATCAAAGACTAACATTTGGGTATTTCTCTTTTTTTCAACTTCTACCCATTCTCCTTCACCAAAAAGATCTGTTATTGCCCCTTTAACGGATTTCCATATATTATCTTGTTCTGCTATACTGTAAGCACTTGAGTAAGCCCACCTTAATTCATTTTTTAAATCATAAAACATCGATTCTTCTTCAATTAATTCACCTAAAAGATCATCATCTAATAACATATCTTCTCTCAAACCACCTTGGTCTGGGTCTTCATCGTTCTCTAATTCCTGACCAATAAAACCCTTTTCCTTAATATATTCTTTAATATATTTTAACAGTTCTTCATCATCAGTCACAGTATCCCAAACCTCATCCCAAGGAAAATCTCCATGGTAGTGGTCAAAATAATCATCTGGATCCAAAATCGCCCTTGCCAAGATTTTGTTTACATATCCGTATTGAGAGCTGTCGTTGTCGACAAATAAATCGGCAAAATCCAACCAACCCTCAAGGTGTAACATTAGTCTCCCATTTACCCACTCAATGTCATTAAAATTTACCATGGAAGGTCCCACAAATTTAAGAGGAAATGTTTTGTATCTAATTTTAATTTGTCCAGGTGTTAAATCCGTATCAGGTTCAATATCTTTTATCCATTGAAAGTCACTATCTTTTATCCATTGAAGGTCACTATCCTCTTTTAGATTTTTAGATATCTCCTCTTTTATTATGTTTTTTAGTATTTTCACAATTATAAATATTGTCTTATTGTTTTAAAATGTGTCCCACAAATTTAGGACTTTCTAAAAATCCACCACCATAACCAGTTTTAGAAGACCACTTTACAACACCGGCCATGTCTAAGTCAATTACTTTGTAGTATTGATTGAAGTGAGAGTCTTCTTCTTCCCACGCAATATCATTAATCAAATCAAAATATATATTTTCTTCTGGTAGATAATTCCATGCGTGAACAATAGGTATCATGGATTGAACATAACCTTCTATATAATGAACTCCAGGGACATACATCGCTGTATTATAGGCAGTATCAAAACAACCTTTCTTTTCACAAAAACTACCACGGCGTCTCATTTTTTCAACAAAAGAATCTATTTTATCTTTTAGTTCTTCATTAGAACGATAACTAACAACAGGAACTTGTTCTAGATTATCTAGAATCCATTGGTAATACTTTTTTTGATTACCTGAAGTTATACTAGCTATTGATTGTAGATAATTTTCTACCCCAGATTCTTTAATTAATTCCTCCCTTATAATTTTTTTTAGATTCATAAATAAGAGTTTACCTTCTTTTTTAATTTATTTAAACCGTCTTTTAGTTCTTGGGTCTCTGAGGGGTATCTATTTAAGGCCACCCAACCATTCAAACCTATTCTATCGATTGGCATCATATAACCCTCAACCGCTTCAACAGCGTAATCTTGTACTAAAGATAAAAACTGTTCTACATTTTTAAAATCCACATCATACTCTAAAATCATATTGGGTAGGTGTATCACTAGTTTTACAACACCTTCTGATGGTTGTGGCCTATCATTAAACCAATCAAAATCATTAGATTCATTTATTGGTTTATCTTTAAGGTTGTCTAAAACTTTTTTTGTGATTAAATTTTTATACCTAAACCATATGTCCTGAGCATTTGGGTTGATATTATAATTTGCCATGTGGTCAGTTCTCTCAATCCCATATTTATAAAGTAGGTATTCAAGAAACATAATAGTGGGGTTCTTATCTCTAAGTAATGAAAAAGTTTTAAATAATTGTTTAGCTGAATAACCTTCACCATACGTCATAAAAGGTAAGTTTACTCTTAAATCATCATCTGCCATCCACATATTAGTTTTATCAACAATATTTTGTGCGATATCGTGGTTGGATTGTGTATCCATGACCCAATCAAAGTCGTTCATTTCTTCCCTTATGATTCTTCTTATATTCATCTTATTCACAATTGGTGGGTGCCAAGACACCATCATTTATATATTTTACCAAGTCATTATAAATTATTCTAAAGTTGGACCCTACTCTTCCTTTATCTTTTTGGGTAACTCCTACTAAATGAATAGTTATATTATCAGGGTCAAATTTGCCCCCCTTTTGATAAATGTTATCTTTCCATTCTCTTTGTTCCATTTCTTTTATGGTAACTATTGCATCTATACTTCCATCATAGTTGTAAACGATAAAACATTTCCCAACTTCTATTGTTGTTGTGTCTCTAACCCAATCTAGGTCATCAGATTCTTTTATTTCTTTATTTTCAATTTTTTTTAAACCGTTTGAGCCATAAATTTGACCCCTATTCAGACCCTTTATTATATCTTTAATATAAAATTCATTCTCCCATCTTTCATTAGGATTTTTTATATAAACCATACTAAGTTCAGGACTAGTTTCATTCCATTTAATTTTATCTACTTCAAACCAAAAATCACCATTAACTGTTTTGAATTTATCCCCAACTTTAACTTTATCAACATCAAATTCATAATCTGATAACCAATCAAAATCCTCTACCTCTTCTCTTATAATTTTTTTTAGATTTTGTTCGTTTAAACTTTGGTAATTTTTAATGGCTTTATAAGCTTCACTAGGTAAGGAGTTTAAAAACTCTGAAGTTACTTTATCCCCATAAGCATAATCTACCTTGTCCACCATCGACATAGAGTTTTCTTTTCTTCTTAGATTTATGGAGACTTTACTTAGGTTTTCAATGTCACGTTTATCCAATTTATCAAGGTTAGATAATAATTCTTTATAGTTATCATTTTTTTGTAGTACCCTATATAAGATACCTTTTTTATAATAAGAATCAAAGTAATTGTTAGTTTTACTAGCGGTACACCATTTAGTACCTTGACCAAATTTACAAGCTCCAACGTGGGACTTAGGGACAACAATCAACATATCATCATTCTCCCAAATTTTATCAAAATCTTCACCCGCTGAGGCTTTCTTTAACTTTTTGGTAAATGATTTTTCTTTTGCGTCCCTTAATTCTTTTCTAAGTTCTCCCTCACTTTTATATTGGAATATGTCTGAGCTTTTGGTTAAGTTTCTATATGAAGCCCAATCTTTAAATTCTCTGTCAATCCACACATCCCTACATAAGTCATCAGCTATCAAATTATGTATACCTTCATAATCTCCTTTATCGTATAACTCTGTAGCTTCTTGATATGCCTCACTATTATAGTCCAAAAAATCACCATTGTATTGTTCAAGTTCTTCTGGAAAACCATCAGCATTCTCAATGTCATCAAGGATTTCTTGGTCTTTTAATTTCATCTTTTTACACCATTTTCGATAGGCAGATTTTAACCTATCTTCTAAAGATTCAAATAATAGTTCTGACTTAATGATTGTTTTTAGATTCATATTAATAAATATCCTTCATAAATAAAAACCCCCATATTTCTATGAGGGTTAATCTGGTGGAGGTAATGGGAATCGAACCCATGTCCTTATAACGCATCAACCGTTTTCTACATGTTTAGGATTAAGTTTTCTAACTCACCAAAATATTTGAGTTTTATAACAATGCTCAACGACATTGATAGTAGTTCGACTTGGCTACTATGCCATACTAAGTCTGTTTCCGAAAAATCGACACCACAAAAATCCGATATCGGAGTCTCGGTTGTGATGGGTAGTTAATCCTAATCTAATTAGGCTACTACAGCTGCTCCTTCAGCCACAAAGTGACCTACAGTAGCGTTTTCAAAAATGTTTCCATTTAAGAGTTCAATACACAGATTTACGTGATAGTATCATTTCACGACATGCTTACACGAATCTCAACTATTACAAGTCAAATCCTAGCTACCCCCATATTTCAAATAACTTCTACAAATATAATAAAAAATTATTATAATGTCTATTTTTTTAGTAGTTTATAAGTTTCCTTCCAATCATTTACTTGAAAGACTTTATGTCTATCTTCTGTAAGTACTTTTGCTAGGTCATAATCATTCCCACCAAATTCTGTTTTATCACCGTAAAAATAAATACTTGTATCTTTACCTAAATGATTTAATATCCAATCTTTAGCTTGGCCTTTATTAGCACCTTTAGGGTGGATGTCTATGGATATTTGGCCACCAACAGAAGCTTCTAGTTCTGGAAACTTCTCCATAATCTCTTTTACCATGGAGACCCTTTCTTGAGCTGTTTTATCCCACTCGTAATAATTTTCTCTCTCTTCTTGTGTACAATCTCTACCAACAACAGAGAAGTTTAATAAACCAACCCTTTCTTCAATATGGTTAGAAGTTCTTTTTCTATAGTCAGAACTCATTAAAAAGTATTCTAATAAACTAATTAATTTTTCATTAGGTTCCCACTCGTTTTTATAAACTTCTTTACCATCTATGAATATTTGATTCCCACAAGACTGTAATGATGCGGTAATGTTTTTCCATATATCTAAACCAACTTGTTCAATAGTTTTATCACTATTTGAACCTGTAACAAAAAATACTTTTTTATCTCTCGACCAATTAGTAAAAAATTGACTGAATTCTTGGTCCATGGGTAATCTACTAGGTGTTAGGGTACCATCTACATCAAATACGTAAGCTACCATAATTTAAAGTGTTCCTAAAGAAAAAGCTTTTCTTTTTATTTCAGCCATTTCTTCCTTTAATTTTTTAATCTCTTCTTTATCCATCTTAGTCATATCTATTTTATTTTGTAAATCAGATACTCTAGTTGCTTTTCTACTGTGTTGTTCTAATAATTGGTCGTAATATCTACCTTTCTCTTCGTTTGTCATAATCTTTATTTTTTAATAATTATAATATATAATAGTTTATTGTAAATGAGAATAAAAAAAAATAAGAAAGGTTTTAAATTATATGAAACAACTGAATCAGAAATTTATCGTATAATGCCTAAACTTAAAAAAAAATCATTAGATAATATAGGGGATAAGAAAAAAAGATTATATTATTTAAGGGTTTGGTTGGTAACAGAAATGCAACCATTAAAAAAACTCAAAAACTACAGTAAGAGGTGTTGGGGTAGGTCGTCTTGTTATGAATTAGACCACATACTCTCAATAGCTCACGCATATTTAGAGAATATACCACCACATTTAGTGGGGTCTGTTGATAACCTTAGATTTATACCTAAAAAAGAAAATAGGGATAAAAGTTTTAGATTAACTGAAGAATCTCACAAAATTTTAAGGAAATTTAAGAGAAAACAAGATATTTATAAAAAAAAGAAATAAAAATGGAATTTAATTTAAATCAAATTTTAGAATCTACCATATTATTAGAAGGTAGAAAAGAAGATGTGATAAAAAAATATGGAGAAGAACACAAACCACTAATCGATAGATTATCTGACTCCGACCCTTCTGGGAATAATAAGTATTTAGCTTGGATGACTAAAACGGCTTTAGGTTTATTAAATAAAGAGGAAGATATTTTTTCCGCCGATTCAATAGTTAAGCTTGTTAATGATTTCCACAACCAATTAGTTAGAATTAAAAATAAAGATATTATGTCTTATAAGTCTGTATCTGATTTAAGAAATGCTGTTGCGGAAGCTAAGAAAAAAGAAGAAGAAAAGAAAATCGCTAAACAAGCCAAGAAAGTTTATGAAGATAATGAAGTTGTGGTTTACGCCCCATTTACAGTTCAAGCTTCTTGTAAGTACGGAGCTGGTTCTAAATGGTGTATAGCAGCAACAAGTGGTGCTGGTGGTGGTAATACCCATTTTGATAGTTACAGTAAACATTCTAATTTTTATTTCTTTATCAACAAGGACATGCCTATGACAGGTAGAGATTACAAGTACGCTTTACAATGGAGATTTGATGGTCAAGCTGGTGAGAATGAGTGGACTTGGTGGGACGCTCAAGATAGTCCTCATGATAATCCACCTAATTGGGTTACTGAACCAATGTTAGATAAAGTGAGAGAGTTTGACCCAAAACATAAAGCGATGAAATTAGGGGCTCAATTACAAAAATTTATTTCTGAACCAAATGTCCGAGATTATATAAAATTCCGTGATTTACTTTCAGATAAAGAAAAATCAAAAGTAATAGATACGATTATTGGTAAAGGGAAATTAGATTCAAATACCTTTAAAACTTTATCGGTAGATTTAACTCCAGAACAAAAAATGGATTTTATAAATAAATTTACTAAGGGTGAGGTTAGTGTTAGTGATTACAAACAAATGGAAGATAATTTAACAGACAGTGAAAAGGTAGAGTTAATGGCTAATAACCCACACATCTTAAATAATTATGAGGTAATGAAAAAATTATCTGACCACCTTTCTTATGAACAAAAATTTAATTTAGCGAGTAGATTAGATGGTAAAAAAATAAATAACACAGATAGTAAAGTTTTACTTAGAAGATGGTCCATGACAAAAGACCAACTAAACCAACATAACGAAACTAACTTCTATATATTCTTATCAACACCAGACGCATATATTAATAGATTAATTAAAGTAGACCCATTAGACCCTTCTTCATATAGAACTATTAATATGTTAAAACTAAAATTAGAGTCACAACCAGATACTAGTTTATTCGGTATTAAAACTAAGGCCGGTATGTTAGATGACTTTTTAGAAAAAAGTTCTGAAGATATACCGCAGGAAACTATTGAATACATTAAAAATAATACCTCTAAAATAGGGTAATATTAATTTGTTATAGTTATATTTGTAGTATGATAGAAGAGGTAAAAAAATATAGAGACTTTGTAGAAAACGCTATTAAAGAAATTAATAACAAATACAATACTGTAGTTTTTACTACCATCGATGAAATCCTCAAGGGGGAGATAGATACAAATTCTATATGGTGGTCTTTGTCCAAAATAAATGATTCTTCTTATAAAAGACGTAAAGTTATAGAAAAGAAATTAAATTCTCTTTCTGAGGAGGATTATGATGAATGGGGGTATGAGATACAAGATGAAGTAGATAGTCTACACAGTTTATTAGATTGGAAGGTTATGACACTTCAAGGGTTATTGGATAATTTAAAGATATTCGATGACGATGATGTGAAAAAGTACTTCAAAGATGTTAAATCAATCGAACTATAAAAAAATTGGGACCTCGAAAGGTCCCTTTTTTTTTGTCAATAAAAACCCCATTGTAAATTTGTATTGGGCGGGGGAGGTGATTATATTACCGACAATAATTAAATATCTGGTACATTAAGAAAGTATTCCGTGTAATAATCATAATGTAAAGATAATTCTAAATATCTACATTCATCGTTGTCCCCAATGGGATAATAACCGATATCAGTAGGAAAACAACCTCTTAAATCCCATCTTTCTATTTCTACTCCTGTAGGGTCTAAAGTCTTTATACAAATATTTTTTTTGTTACCCCTACTAGAAATACCAACTATACTATTATTAACCCAATCCCATATACTATTTTGTAACTCTATTTCTGAGACATTAATACCATCCCTAAACCTTATTCTTATTGGTTGTAAGACCGTTCTTCCTCTTATCCCTCTTGGGAAATCTTCTGAGTACATTCCTATAGGTAAATCTATTGTTTCAACCTGTGTTTGAGGTTTTTCTGAATCGACTTTAAGAAGACCTAAAACATCGCCCATTGGTAATTCCATGATTCTTCTTAATTGATTCGTTGGTTCTTCACCCTCATTATTAAAGATACCTCTAGGGTAGTTACTTTGTGTAAATTCACTAAATTTTTTTATTCTTTTCTTAGGTTCCATTTACTAAATAGTATCTTTATTTTTTATCTTCTAAAGATTTGATTAGGTCTCTAATTTTAGCTGCTGATTCATAATCTTCTTTCATGATAGCCTTCTTTAGTTTAGACTCTAATAAATCCAAAGTACTAACCTCTTGTGTGTTCTTTGGTTGTGGTTTTAATTCTTTGTAAGGGTTGTACTCTCTAAAATAAGAATCGTAATTAATAGAACCGTCTTGAGAGGTCCAGTTACTTTTTTCCCATGTACCATATTCGTCCTCACCATTTTCCACATTAAAACCTTCTTCACTTAACCTAGACATAAGTTTATTGAATGTATCATCAGAACCTAATTCATCTTTACTGTACATTCTTTTCATAAAGTCATTCATTCTTTTTTGGTGTTGATTTAAGAAATTTAAGAAATCTCTTCTAAATAAATCATCATCCATTCCTCCAAAATTTAAATAATCCATAATTTATAATTTTTTTTATTAATATAATTACAAAACTTTTTATGTCAACACATATAATTGTGAATATCTAAAATTTTTACAAACCATCTTTGTTACTAATTCTTGGTCTTCGTCTGGATACCCTGGTCTTATATGTGTATTTATAATAACATTCATCGAACAATCTCGTAATTGTGACATTGTTTTTTCGTCATTTATTTTTCTAACTAATTTATCATCGAAATAAATATTAACTTCGTTTGGGAACCACTCTACACTGTACTTATGGAAATCTTTACTCGGACATTCCCAACCCAACCAATGATTTTTGGCTCCGTATTGGTAGTTGTCTGGTTGTACTCCTAGATGTAAATTACTTTTAACCTTCCAAAAGTTACCCCATAAAGCGTCCACACCCCAATTAAAATAACTACCATTTTTGTTTGAGTAAGCCTCAAAAACATCTATCTCTGGTGGCCAAGAATCAAAAGACCACATCCAAAAGGCTGGCCAAAGAAGAGGACCTTTAGGTAGTTTAATATCAATATCGAATCTACCATAACCAAACTTTTCTTTACAGTTTATTAAACCAACACCAGTGTTAATGGTATTTTCTCCGAATTTTCTAGGATTATAATGTGTGTATAATTCTAATTCACCATCACTGTTTATATTAACAGCTTCTTTATCGTAATAACATATTGGTTTATTGGGGTGAACTATCCCCCATCTTTCACCTATTTGCCATTCAAAACCTTCCCAAATCATATAACTATATATATTTTATTTTTTTAAATTTTTATTACCCTTCTGATAAAGTGGTTCATAAGGACAGTGTCTACATCTTGAACCACAACAAGTTCCTCTTTTTTTGTGATACCTTTCGGTTAATACAACCGTACCATTTTCCAAATAATAATCTTTACCCTTTTCGAAATCCATAACTTATTTTTTCACAATACCAACAAACCGTTTCCAGTCTGAATTAACATTATTTATTTTTTCTACGAAATATAAATACGTAGGTTTAAATGGTTGGTGACTCATCTTTAGATTGTTTTCTTCTAAAAACGTTTCCACCTCTTTGTCACCCTTTTTAATATTACATTTTCCACAAGAGGTGATTAGATTTGACCAAGTGTTTTGACCCCCTTTACATTTAGGTATTAAGTGGTCTAGTGTTAAGTTATTTTTTGAGTCACAATAAACACATTTAAAATCATCTCTCCTAAAAACATTTTGTCTATTTAACCTAACTTTTCTAAAAGGTACGGAAATATATCTTAAAAGTCTAATTACTGTGGGTCTTTTATAATTTTTTTTCTCTGTAGTGATTGGTTTTTTTTCTTCGTGACTGATTATTTCAGCTTTACCTTTAAAGACTAATTTAAACCCTCTTTGTAATGATGTTACGTTTATTGGGCTATAGTCCATATTTAGTACCAATACTTTCATATGAGCTTTTATTATAAATACTCAGTTTTTTTCAAATCTTCTTGGAATTCCTTTCTAAAAAAGATAACTCAAGTAAATTAATTTTATCTAGACCTACAGAATTTATTCTATCTAAGACACCATCTATGGTTAAAAGGTTATCTACAAACTCATCAATCTCAGTAATAAAACTCTTATCAACAGTTTTAGATTTTCTATAATAATGTTTGGTTATATCGGTTAAAGTATATTTGATTTTCCGTTTATTTAAAATCTGTTCTAAATAAGATAATATAAATTCATCTAATACTATTTGGTCCCAATAAGTTTCACCTTCTTCTTCACAACTTCTACTAGGTAATAGTAATGCTAAATTATAGGTATTAATTTGTTCTTGGGGTGACATTTTTGAGACTAATTTATTGTTAACCTCTTCGACCAACATATCGTAGTCAATACGAATTAATTTTAATTCTTTCGTGTTTAATATAAATTCATCTAACATCACAGCTATAAATATACTATCAACACTAATAATTAAAAAAAAAGTGGAGGATATCGGAGTCGAACCGATGACCCCCTGCGTGCAAGGCAGGTGCTCTAGCCAGCTGAGCTAATCCCCCCAACTTTTATTATAAATATATTAAAATATATCTAATTCATCATCTTCATCGATGACATCTTCTGGTTCTGAAAAACTATTCTTTAAAATCATGTAACTTTTATTATATAAATATCACAAATAAAACATATCTTCACACCAAATTGGGGTTTTTTTACCAACGTAGGCTCCACTGACGTTGTAACTGAAATATTCCAAAGCGTCTTCCATGGACATCTCATCTCTAGTCATTAAAATCTCAATACATTTAGCAACTGAGTAAATTAATCTCATTGAACCTTCTTCTACACCTATTACCGCCTCATCAAAACCATCGGCTTTTAGTATTTCTTCTTCTTGATAATAATCAACAATGTTATCTAATAAATTCATCTTTTCTGATTTTAAGTTTATTTTTATTCTCTATCCAAGCCATTGATTTAAATATGATGGTTGGTTTCTCAACGTCTTTAGGTCCTATTTCCCATGAATACTCAATTAATTTACCCAAATAATTATCAATCAAGAAAAGAGTATCCCTATTTTGTGTTATATAGGATACATTATCTTCTTGAGAAAATACTTGGCTTGTTAGTATTAATGAGAAAAATATGTATTTTAATTTTTTCATAATACAAATATAAGTAAATTAATTTGATTGGCAATAATGATTAGTTAGTTTTTGGTCACACGTTATTTATAACTGATTTGTAGGACCTAGAGAGTGAACGGGGCAGGATTCGAACCTGCGACCGTCTGCTTAGAAGGCAGATGCTCTATCCAGCTGAGCTACCCGTCCAATAGTACTCGGAGAGGGAATTGAACCCTCACTCCCAAACTGGGAATCAGATTTTAAGTCTGACGCGTCTACCTATTCCGCCATCCGAGCTTATAAAGATGGTTATAAACCACTTTAAAGTAACCGAGGGAGGACTCGAACCTCCACGAACTTTCGTTCATACACAAATCAACAAATTAAATGGATTTTTCTAATCATTACTATCATATTAAATATTTGTTTCAACTAATGCGCATCAGTAATCTTTAATTATTAATACTACAATGTTTTTTGAAATCGACTTTTCAGAGGAAAAACATTAAAACCAAGTACCCTCAATTAGTTGATTGTGTACGTGTCTACCAATTCCACCACACGGTTATATTTTCAAAGAACTAATACAAATATAAAAAATATATTTTAATATAACAACCTATTTTCTAAAAAATTTTTGGTTTTCTTAAAATACCTAGAGGACCAAAGTTTGGTTTAACCCTCAAATTGTCATATTTTTTATATTCTAGAAAAAGGTTTGTCCAATATTCTCCACCTTCATTAGAATCATCTACACTGAAACAACCAAAAGTGAACATAAAATAACTACCAAAGTTTGTCTCCATTACATCGTCAAACCCTTCAAAGTCATCAAAACCTATTTTTTCAAAGTTCTTGGACCATTTGGATTTCTCCTCTTCTGTAAACCATTGGAAGTACTCTTTTCCTTTCATATTGTAAAGATAGTAAAATTATTCTTTTTTTCCAAGTTCAACACCTATTTTGTTAAATAATTCTTCAGCTCTTTGTGGTGACTCTTTACCAGACAAATACTGATTTAAAAATTCAACAATCTTTCTTTCTTTTTCCCTACTTAATTTTGATTTATAATCGAAAACATCATAAATGTTCATATAGTAATGACCACCAATATTAACAACATCTTTTAAGATTTGTTTTTGGTTTCTAACAGACATATCCTTTGCGTCTTTAGCCTTACTAGGGTCCCAAACTTTAAACGCTTCTATATCATCATCTATTAATTCCATTCCGTTATTACCTGGTCGGTAAATACCTTTGGAGATGTTACCCCTTTGTTCTATGAATTTGTTTTTTATTTCTTTTGGAGATAAATTTGTTTTTTGTGAAAGTTCTTTAATAAATTCAGAGTTGTCGTTCATATAGTTTTTATTAAGAGTTTCCCATTTTTGTTGATTAGGTATGACCACATCTAAATCACCCAGAACTAAACCAAAAGATTCATCATGTTTATTTAAAACTTTTAATAGTCTTGGGTGTTTAAATAATCTAGCGGAACCAGAGATAAAATAATCACCTTTTTGTTTTGGGTCTATACCGAAAGCCTTGAATATTAAAAGATTAGCTTCATCTAATAATTGATTTAGTTTGGAATCTCCGTCTTCTTGGAATAGGTTCGAGGCTAATATTCTCTCTAGTTCAGACCAAGAGTTTTCAAAAACAATATCTTCATATACCTCAAAAAGTTTCATCAGTAATAAATAGTTTACCCCAACAAAAAAACCTAACATGGGTTAGGTTTAATTTGCGGAAGATGAAGGATTCGAACCTTCGATACCTTTCGGTATGCTGGTTTTCAAGACCAGTGCATTCGACCACTCTGCCAATCTTCCTATTTATTTGCGGTCTGGACGAGACTCGAACTCGCGACCCCCTGCGTGACAGGCAGGTATTCTAACCAACTGAACTACCAGACCAAAGTAGCCCCTAGGAGAATCGAACTCCTGTTTCTAGGATGAAAACCTAGCGTCCTAACCACTAGACGAAGGGGCCTTATTTGTTCTAATTAAATATAATTAAAGATTCAAAGATTCTAAACATTTTTTGTAAAGTGTTTTATCACCATTAGTCATATTGTCTAGAATCATTTCTTTTTCTTTTAAATAAATCTTAGCGAACTTTGGGTCATTCCTTAGAATATCCTCACCGTTATCTAAAAGGTCAGCATATTTAATTGTTTGTGCTCTATCAGAAATCATACCCAATCGAAAAGACTCCATTTCTTTTCTACCACCCCTATTAATATTAGGGTAATCTTCTACTGTAAAAATATCTGTCAACTCTTTTACTAATCTAACAACATCGATAGCATCTTTTTGTTCTAAGATACCACTCCTAAGAAGATTAAACAATTGTATTTCTGTAGTTGGGGTGTCTTCTAAAACATCATGAAGTATTGCCGCGTGAATCATATTTTCATCACCACCATGTTTTCTTACGGTATCAGCAACCCTAAAAGTGTGGGTAACATAAGGGTCACCAGTATACTTTCTTTTTTGTTCACCATGAAGTTCTGTGGCTAATTCCTTAACCATTTCGATTCTATTCTCCATTTTTTATTTATAAATATCAGTTATAAATAAGTATTTTTTTTGAGTCGGTAGGCTTTTCTTCTATTGATGGACGACCTAATATAAAAAGTTGTTGATATACAAGAGGTTACCAAAGAAGCTATTATTACGGTCTGATTTGTTTGACTGTTACGTGGTAGATAGTTATAACTAATTGTACCCACAACACCACCAACAACACCCACCAATGTCGCTATATTTCTTTGTCTTTCAGACTTTTCTACATAAAGATTATATTGTTGAACATAATTTTTAGTTTCTACATTTTGGGGATTACTGGTAACATAGTTTTCAACCAAGTAACTAGTATTGGTTTGTGATAACATCACCCCAAAATTAAAAATCATGATAAATAAAAAAATGTGTTTTTGTCTTAAAGTTTTCATATTACAAATATAGTAATTTTTATTGTATTATAGAAAATTAATTATGTTTTTATTTGCTTCCCATTCAATATTTATCGGTTCATTCCTCAATGTAACATGATTACCCCCAATCATTGATGCATTTATATAGTGTGTAAGACCATCAAATGTATACCCATAACCTTCGTGTACGTGTCCAAAAACATGTATTTTTGGTTTAACCACTTCTAATCTTCTAGATAACTCGACTGAACCAACGTTTTTATAATCCCTAGTTACCCAATCCAACCTCCCAAAAGGTGGTCCGTGTGTTATTAATAGGTCTGTATCTTCTGGTATTTCTCCCCACTTCTTTTTAATTTCTTCTCCCCCTCTTTTTAAATTAAAAGCCCAACTACCAAATTCTGGTTGCCAAGGTGTACCCCAAACTTTAATTTTTTGATTTGTATTTAGAAAGGTATGACTATCTTGTAAATAAGTTACATTTGGGTTATTGGAGATTATTTCTTCCGCTTCTTTAGGATTATCTTGAAAAAGGTAATCGTGGTTTCCAGCGATAAAAATTTTTTGTTTGTAAGAATCTATGGAGTTAAACCATGTTATAAATTCTGAAACTTCTTTGTGGGTTCCTCTAGAACTGATATCTCCCGCATGAATCAAAACATCACCATCAATTAATTTTTGATTTAATTTATCGTGGTCTGAATGTGTGTCAGAGATTAATGTTATTCTTATTTTATTATCCAAAATATAAATTTTAGATAAAGATAATAAAATTAATGTGATAAAACAATAAATTCTTCAAAAAAATTAACCATTCCCAATGTAATCGTAAATAGCTTTAAGGTTTTTGTATTTTCCCTCAAACTCTTTAATTCGTTGTTTAACGTCTTCTGGTGTTAAACCTTCTTCTACATCATCTTTGGTTGTAATTTTCTTTCGGTCCCAAGCACTACCTGATTCAGACTCCCCTACCCATATCACTAATGCGTATTCACCATCCTCTTCTAACTGTAAGGTATACTCTACATTTTCTGGGTGTTTAGTTGATTTTATAAAAGGTTTACTATAATCTATTTCTGAGCTCCAATTGTTTTTTTGTCTAAATTCAAAACCATTAGATTTCCATTTTTCTATATTAGAGATACAATCCTCTAATTCACCCTCGTTAATCATTTCTTTTAATTTCTCATTATATTTTTCACCTATCTCTTCTATTATTGAATCCAGTCCCTCATCATCCCAAATATCATAATATGCTTCGTACCATGACTGATTAAACAAGGGTCTTAATTTATCGAACAAAAAATCAGATGCTGTATGGTTGGGGTTAGCTACATAAGACCAAAACTCTTTTGTAGGTAAAGTAATCTCAAGTAGATTACGGTTATGATAGATTTCTATGTTATTCTTTTTGAGTAAATCATTCCATTCTTGTTCTAAAAGGTTTTGTCTATTTTCAGATAGTTGATAACCCCATGGAATTAAAATTTCATCACGAAAATCATCAAACCAATTTTTAAACATAGGACACTCAACATAATTTATTACATAATTAAATTCACCATTATCTATTTTTTGATTTATTTTCTCTCTTGGTATTATTCTACTTAAAGTTTCCATTATGGGTTGGTTGTTTAAATAATTACCCATGTGATTAAATTCATCATTATCAAACTCCGTATCAAAACTAGTACTCCCTCTACTAAGTAATTCATTACCTATCCAATCATCATCTAAATTAAATTCATCATTAACATCCGACTCATCGATAAAAAAAGTTATTTCATCATCTTTAATTAAAATACCATTTTCATTATAAGGTAGATCAAAATATTCATCATCAGAAAAATATTCTCTCTTAAAATAATCGTCAAAGAATTGGAATCCTTTACTATCTGATAACCATTCAAAATCATTACTTTCATCAGATTCAGTTAAATCTCTACCGTCTAAATCAAAATATTCTTCATAAATTTTTGCGAAATTATGTAATGCGTTAGGTATTAATTTATAGATGGGTTTATTTTCTCGGTCCACCACAAACCAAACTTCACTACCTGTATAATCATCCCCATTTAAATGAGCACCTACATTTCCAGACCACCCAACCCAATCACCTGAGACTCCCTCGAAGTTTTCTAGGTTTGATTTGTTAGGTACTAAACCATGTCTACCCCAGAGGAGACCATAACGACCTTCATCATAGTTTTCTGGTGAGAACCATTCTCTTGTTGAAGATCTCTCTTCACCTAAATTGTTCAACACATCCCACCATTCTTTACATCTAGTTATCCAAATAATGTGAGGTTTTCCAGCGTAGGTATATGGTCTGTTTTTTCTTTTGTTAAAAGCAGCTACTTTTAAAGTCTTACAGTTCTCTAATTGGTTGTCTAGTGCTTCTTTAGACCATCGAAAATCTAAAGCCCAATCGAAATCACTTTCAACAATTTTTTCTCTAATAGCTTCTGACATAAAAACTTTTTCAGTCTTTTTTCTTAGAAAAACCTCATATAAACAATCATTGAATTTACTAATACCCTCTTCTGTTGTGTGAATCTTCAAAGGTAAAGCAAAATAACGCCCATCACTTTTTCTACTGAAAAAACTATACTCTTCAATTATTTTAGCCTTTTCGAGGAATTCCCAAGATTCAGAATTTTTTTCTATTTCTTTTAAAACTTTCTTCAGTGAACCTTTCTCGTAATCTTCTAGTAAACCATAGTCTTCTAAAAATTCTTTTAAATCAACTTTATCTCTATCTTCTAAACTTGGTATCTCTGATGAGATTTCATTTATCCAATCAAAATCTTTTGTTGTATTAGTTTCTTCATTAAGTTTCACCTTATCAAAAACCCAAGAAACTTTCAAAGGGTCTGACACCCAAGAATTTTTATGATTTATCTTACTAGAAATTTTCATTTATAAATACTTTTCTTCTTAATAAATATCTATAAAAAAGATTAAATAAATTTATGAGATTTTAGGTCTATATCAATTCCGATAGAACTATTAAATGTATTACCCACAGACCAACAACCATCACCGTAAATAGTGGGGTTTTCTATTTCACCAAATGAAAAATTATAATAAAATAATGTACCTGGTGGACCACCTACAGGTTGTATCGAAATCAAATCTTGAGCTATAATATTAGCTCTAATATTATTTTCTGTTTGTTGGTGAAGTTCTTCATTTAAAAGTCTTGTTAATTCAGTCTCAGCATCAATATTATGATAAGCTTCTAAATCTTGTGCTAACTCAGGAGTCCATATTGTTCGGATTCTTCTTTCACCCGCAGTAATCTCTACAGAATTTAAATCAAGGTCAAATGGTTTTAACCACGGAGATTCAAAACAAAAACTAGGTATTTTTTTATTCGGTTCCATCCTGTTCCATCGTACCATAAAAACTGTTATTCACAACTCTTTGTGCGTATCGACTTTTAAGACTTCTTTTAGGTTTAAATTCTGATGAGTCTTCAATTCGTGGGATGTAGGGCGCAAAAATATACCCTGGTTCTAAAAAGTTTTGAGTTTTATAACATAAAGGATTACCATCCTCATCGAAAAACTTAAGTTTCCCTAATCCACCTAAAAATGAATGATTATATATTTTTTTATTCGGAGTCATTAATTACTTCACCTTCCTGATTTAACTTTGTTATTTCACCCTCTCTGTTTTTAATGACCATACCAAAATTAGTGGGTGCTGCCATATAATCAAGTCTTCTGTAAGAATAATCATTTGAATCGTCTAGGATTATGTTATCATTATTTTTAACTTGTATTGTAACTATTTTACCATTGTACTCCATTATTAAGTCAACACCAAAGACCATATCAATAAAATCTCCATGCCCTCCTTGATAGAGTGTTCTAAAACCTGCCTTTTCTAATATTTCTCTTACATCATCTTCTGCCTTCTCTCCCACTTTGGATAATACTTTTGTGTTTCTAACAAAATCTTTATATTCATCCAATGAAAAGTGTTCATCTAATAATCTCTTTAAATCTTCTTTTCTAGACTTTAAATATTTTCTTAAATAAAGTTTATTTTTATCAAGTATCTTTTTGATTTCACCAGTTCTAATAAAAAGTTCTGTTAGAAGTTCCGCTAAATCGGAATAATTGGTATTCAATTTATTGACGTAATGCCATTCTCCATCCCCATCAAAAAGAACAGACTTATTATCCAGATGTTTCAGATAATATTCATCACCCACTTTTTGAATCTCTTTAAAATTAGGGTTACCATATAATAAACTCAATGGTTCTTGATATTGTTGATTTAGGTTTTTTATTTCCCCCATCAACTTTATTTTTTCGTCTATTATATCTTTAAGACCTAAATCCTTATGGAGAAAACTTTTGAAACCACTTAGTTCTTTACAAAATTCTTGGTACTTGGTGTTGTAACTAAAATAAGAACATCTTTCATAGTCAGTTCCATACTCTTTAGATTTTAAATCTAATTCTAATTGTCTTTCTCTAAGTATTTTTCTAATCTTTTCTTTCATAACTGACCTATTAATTTTTAACTAGGAGGTTCATTTCTATTTTCCCAATAACCATGACCGTAATTAACTAAGATCTCTTCCCCTTTTTTAATATCTCTTATTGCCACAAATTTAAAAAACACATCTTCATGAAATATCCTTTCAATATTTGGTTTTGGTGTGTGATTATATAGAGAACCGTACCCTAATGCTATTACTTGTTTAGCTATTCTAGTGTCCATCCACACATAGTCTTTAAGTAATTTATTTTTATAGTCTACAACTAAAACTTTACAAATTTCAACAGTTTCTCCTTTCTGAATATCTTCAGTTGCGAAAACCCCATGACCTTTTCCATGAGATTCTTTGATTTCTATTTTCTGAGGTGGTTTTATTGGTTTCATTAAAAATAAATATGGTATTAAAACCATTCTTTTTCTTCCTCTACCAAAACTAATTCTTTGGTACAGTTAGGACAAGTATACTTAACTTCGAACCTTTTGTCAAGGATAACACCATCATCACATGTACAATCTTTCTTACCAAAATCCTCTTTTTTAGGATATGGTTTTGGTTCATAGTTACACAACAATGTTTTATCTAAAATATAAGCGTATCTATGTTTTTGAGTTCTAGGTAACCAAACACCTTGTGCATCATTCGTCTTTCCTCTAAAATTTTTCTTAAATGAACCATCACCCATATATAAAAAGAAATCACTTTTTTTATTGGATAAACCAAAATATGTAAAGTTACATACTTGGTAGATACTACCACTATGTCTAGAATTATCAGCTAAAGTTATCACAGCTCTTATTTCTTCCCTTTTCAATAATTTAATACTATTACCCAATAAAAATGAAGTTGCGTTAGTCCCATTTAATTCTGGTATAACACACAACCTACTTAGTTCTAATACAGATTGGTCTTGGTTGGTTAAATTAAACCACCCCTTCATAGTTGCTGCTCCTTGTGGGTTAGAAAAAGTAGTGACACCCAAAATCTCATCAGTCTCTTTACTGAATAAACCATAAGCAAATTTAGAGAAAAATTTAGCATCACCTAAGTAATGATACTTTTTAATAAAATCGTAAGCTTCACTCTTAGTTAATTTTCTAATCGTAAAGATATGTTTTGCTTTTACCTCTCTATCAATAAATTTTTGTATAGTACTTTGGTCCATCTTAATATTATTTGAAACAAATATAGTATTTTTTTTTTAAAAAAACAAATAAATAATAATTTATAGCTCTATAAATAATAAATTTAAAGGTCATTTTGTTAGTTTTATTTAATATATAGTAAAAATACTATATATTTATAAGTGTAAACACTTATTATTATATAAGTAATTTATTAAAAACAAGGCCAAAATTATGAAAACTTTATTAACTACACTAGTAACACTATTATGTTTTACTATTTTTACACAAACCACATCTCCGTGGATTGATGAGATGACATCTATAAATAATCTTGGGGATAAATTCATATTAATTACTGGACAAGTAAACACAGGTTCACACGCCGGAGAAATGTGTTATAATTTATCGGGTAATTATTTAGATGAAGAGTATTACAGTTTTGAATCTGAACCTTTAGATTTTTCTCTATGGTCAGAAGTAAACGTAGAATTCACTATCACTTCTAGTCTTAGAAACAACGACCAGTTTGCTTTCTATTACTATGATGGAGCAACCTCTTCTTGGAGTGGTTTTGATATTTCTGGTTTATCTGGTACATATACTGTTACCATACCTACCACATCCACTCTTATCAGTTTTGATTTAAGTACTATCAGTTCAAATGGTAACTTGAATGGTAAATACGCTCATGTTGATAGAATTGAATTGTCGGATGCTAATACACCTCTACCAGTTGAGTTACTTTCCTTTACTGTAGAATTAGAAGAAAACAGTAACCTTATAAAATGGTCGACAGCTTCAGAATATAATAGTGATTACTTCAACGTAGAATGGAGTGCTGATAATGTGGATTGGAGAATACTTACCACAGTACCAGCAGCTGGATATTCAACCGAATTAATTAATTATTCTTATCTAGATTATTCACCACAACCAATAATAAATTATTACCGCTTGGTTCAGTTTGATTTTGATGGGGAATCAGAGATATTTGGACCTATTGTAATTGACAATAGAAAACAAGAAAAACGTATCCTAAGATACGTTTCACTAAGTGGACAAGAGATAGACCCATCATCTACGACTGGCCTTGTAATTGTGGTCTTTGAAGACGGTACTTCTGCTAGAATGTACTTAAAATAATTAACCTTGTCACTTGTAGGAGAAAGAGCACTGTCACAAACAGTGCTCCTCCTAACCTTAAATCATCTATTTTGACCTTGTGATTTGTTTTCATATTAATCTATAACTTTTAATTTTTTAATACCCAATATAGTATCTCCATCTAAGAATCTTACTAAGTAACTACCTTCAATCAAATCAGAAACCGTAATCTTTCTTATTCCTTTCTCTACCTCAATAATCCTTACTTGGTTGGTAGTAGTATTGTTTAATTGAATTTTATTAACCTCAGCCCAATCAGGCCACTCCATTTTAACTTTTCCTAGTAATGTAGGGTTTGGGTATATCCTTACTCTGAAATCATTCGTTACCTCACCATAATAGTCTATTCTAAAAGGTTCTTTTATTGTAACGTCAGTTTGACTTAATACTTGTCCACTCATTAAAAGTGTTAATCCTAAAAGTAAATTTTTAATTTTCATTTTTTTTTGTTTTTTTTTTAATTTATTATTCTTTGATTTATTTCCAAATTTTTCTAACTACCATACCATCTTCAACAACTAGATACATACCATTAGGTGCCCAATCTAAGTTTACTTTTCTACCAGACATATCGTATATACCGTTTTGTGTGTTAGCTGATTTATCACCTATTGTTGTTAATCCACCATCAGTATCATTAGTGTTAGGTCTACCATTTCCGTTGTTTCCGTTGTTTCCGTTATTTCCGTTATTTCCGTTGCTGTTACCAGGATTAGAAGGGTCGTAACCACCTTCGTCATTACCATGACCATTGTTACCATCATCCATTACTTCATAACCAACATCAACAGTTTCTTTATCAGGATTAACTAATCCTCCAGAATTTTGTGAAGATAAATAATAAGCTAAAGCTGTTTTAACTGCGTACCCCGCGTTTAATCTTCCAGCTCCTAACATACCAATGTAGTTTGGGTTCTGTGCGTCTATATTAGTTGAGGTTGATTGTAGAATGTATTTGATTTGTGCTGGTGTGATACCAGGGAATGCTGAAATAATAAGTCCTGCTGTTCCCGCTACCATCGGTGCTGCGTATGAAGTACCACTCCCAAATAAAGTCCAACCTGGTGCCGCAGTTATTGGTACGTTGTAACCAGGTGCGGTTAAATCAACAGATGAATTATATTGGTGTGGTATACCTCCGTTTGGATTGTCGTGTGAATCATTGTGGTCTACTGAAGATACTGAGAATACCACATCAAAAGCTGCTGGATAAACCAATTCTGTTGGTCCACCACAAGTACTCCCATTTCCTGCAGATGCTACTAAAAACGTACCCAAACCATATACTTCATGTAGAGCGTCATTGATATAGGTATTAAAGTTACAACCAGAGGTCCAACTCATATTAATAACCTTGTACCCAGCGTATGCTGCATCCAACACTTCATTGTAATTCATTCTATATAAACCTAGTTGAGTGTTATAACCTATACTAGCTACACTCACACCGTTATTAGTGTTACCCGCTGCGATAGTTGCTACCGCGGTACCATGTCCTTGAGAAGCTGTGTTTGTGTTGTCGTAGTGTAGTACTTTACCTACTAAGTCCTCATGATTTTCCCAATAGTTTTGGTCTGAGATTGCGATTGGTACAATCCCCTTTGTTACATCCCACGCTGCCTGTGCCCAAACCAAATCTAAATGCCAACTAGATGTTGTGTTGTTATTAAAGTTTTGAAATAGGGAATAGTCATCGGGTTCTTCCAAAGTTTCATAGACTGGTCCATATTCAATACCAGACAACCCAGGTACTTTATGCATCGCCACATATAGGTCAACAACATCACAGTTACAAGAAATCTCATAAACTTGTTGTAAATGTGATTGTCGTGAGTTAGAGAGTGGTTTAGTGATAGATAAATTAAACTCCTCGTTAAAGTGGTAAAATTCTTCAGAAGATTTTACATCGTTGATGTTATCCGCTGTCGCCCAGATTGATGATTGTCCGCTAACGTATGCGGAGAAAAATAAAGCTATTAATAATAAAGCTATGTGAATTTGTTTTGTTTTCATTTTTTGATTTTTTTATGTGTTAATTATTTTATTTACACACATAGATAGTCATATACATTAGTATAGTCTAAAATTTAGGGGGCGTGGTTTATAAGATTGGTGGTATGTACTTGAATGGGGTTAAAAAGAAACACTTAAACCTATAAGTGTTTATACTTAAATTAGGGGTAAAAAAAAAGGAGAGACTAATCTCTCCCCTCTTAATGTTTTTGGTTTTTACGACATCTTTATTTTTTCTCTATTTATAACTTCACTGAATGATATTTCATAGATTTTTTTTAAGTCGTTATATTTGAATTCTTCTTTTACAATGTTCTCTTGTACTTTGTTGAACAACTCTTCTCTTATATTCATTTTATTAGCTTCGTAAACTATTTCTTCGATGTTTGTCATATTAAAACCTATAATTTCATTAAATAAATATTAATTTATTATTAAGAATTCTTATGTGCGTTAACATTTTTTTCGTTAACTTCAACAACACTTAAATCCATCTTAGGTTTTTCTTTTAAAACGTCATATTTACCCTTAGCTACTTGTTCTTTCCAAAGCAAATCTTTTTCTTTAGGGTACTCAATACCCCAAGAAACAGTAGAACCTTTTTTTAGTATTTTTTTAGATGTTTTGGTTAGAGGAATTATGTACCTAAATTGTTTACCTCTTATTCTTTTTATACCTTTAACCTTCATAAAATCTGGAGTCATCCAAAATAATTTTTCTTTTCCTAAGAATTCAGCATTTTCTTTTAATAGTGACTTTGAACTCCTAGGGTGTATTTTTTCACCAGAAGGTGATATATAGATATCAGTCCATATAAAACCACCATACATAAAGTTAGAAGCTTGATAAACGTACCCCACCTTACCAACTATTCCATCGGCCCAAGTATATAAAAATTTCTTCTCTGGTAAATTATTTTTAATCCATCTAACAACTGAAGAAATCATTTGTGATTCTGAATTTCTAGGCATTTTGTCATCCATACACATTTTACCAATTTCATAGTAATCTTCGGAGACTAGTTTTGGAAATAATTTTTTAATGGTTTGTAGTGGTTGTGTTCCCCAACCTAAAGTTAATACACCAACCAATTCACCATCATAAAAACAACCTAACCAGTGTTTGGTTAATCTAGGTAACACCTTTGAATAGTGTCTTTCTTGTATAAAATCTATGGCTAAATTTTTATCTATTTCTTTTATATCAAAAAAGTACTTCATAATTTTTATTTGTAATAATTATAGTTATTTTTTTATGATAAAAAAAGCTTTACGCATAAAAAAAGGGAAATTACTCTCCCTTCTTTTATTTTTTTGATATCGGAATGGTGTTCAGTATTTATTTTTCGTATAGACTGTCCATACGGTATATTGGTAACTCAGCCCCACTGAGTGTCTTTATTTTACTTGTGACAAAACCAAGGGGTATGTTTTATGACCTCAAGTGTGAGATTATCTCACGTTTAAACTTGCCCATGGTCACCCCCTTTATAACTTTTGGGTAAAGGTGGGATAAAACCTCTGTTCTACTTATCTATTTTTAAAAGTTATAGGTTGCAGAATCCATTCGTTTATATCTAAAAAATTGTGGTAACAGAATCGTTTGACTCTTTTATATGATAGTGCTATATATGAAACACTACCTTTAAGGTTATCAAAGCCTTTTCTATTCAGCTATATTTAGATCGAAAATTAATTTGCTGCAATTATTCTTCAATACCACAATATTTTTATTTCAAAGAACTTAACATTCTAGATACCGAGTATCTTTCATCACCTTTAGGTTCTAGACTGTTACTGACTCATATCTTTTTGAGTCAACAGTTTCTTTCATAATATTCACAGGTGTTAAACTGTTAGGATTAGAAATAACTGATTTCATAATTGAGGGTGAGAAACCACTAATAAGTGCTGTCCCATCCTCGTTACAAGTGGCTGGAAAGTTCCCACCACGTGCGTTTATATTCCAGAATATAATTCCAGGTCTTACATATCCCGCTTGGGTAAACATCGTATCAATCATACCCATAGCCGTTGGGTTAAATTCACCAACCGCTTGATTAAACTCCATATCCGATAAAATCAATATTTTAGTCGGCATTTGGTTCTGAGGGATATTAAATTTAATTGCTTGGTTTAAAAGAGTTCCAAAAGCTGATTCTAAATTAGTAGACATCCCCCAATCAGCTCTAGACAGTTGAGAGTATCGGTCACTTAAGGGACCTAACAATTTTTCTATCTTAGGTTCAGAAGAGAATGTCATAAACATATCTTTAAAATCACCTTCATTTCTTTCAGAGATATACATACCTAAAGAAATAGCTACCTCCATACAATTAAGGTTTGGGTTGTTACCAGCGGGACAATGCATCGAACCAGATACATCTACCATTGGTAAAATCAATTCTTCAGAACCCTCCATATAGTTTGGTAATGCTTTCCACTGCTCATTGGCTAAATCTTTATTACCCCCTAGTTTGAGGCTTTTAATAATATCATATGGGTATAATGCTCCGGCGTTTACCTTTACCTCACCCTTTTTTAAAGATTCTATATACTCAGAAAACCTCTCATAGTCATTACGACCAAAAGACTTCATGTATCTCGTCATAGCCAAAGATGGTGTTTTAGAATATTCTATTTCACCCCATTTTTTTGAACACATTTTTTGTTCAACCGTATTAGACAATGATACAATTAATTTCCTCAACTGTTTTGGGGTTACTTTTAAAGCCTTTCGAACTTTATTAAAGACTATACCCTTTCTTGGCATCCATTTAGCTGCTAAACCATCTTCATCGATTAAAGCTTGTACAAGGAGTGATACAGTATCTGCTTCTAGTTCAGTACCGAATAATTCTTGTACATCATCCCATCTACCATATTCTGGAATTAAATCAAGATTAGATTTAACCACTTGTGGATAGTTTTCAGCTAAGTGTCTGATGATGTCTCTAAATATTTGTCTCTCACCAGCTCCACCTCTAATGTCCCTTGACCAAAAAAGAATTCTTGTTGCTGTTCTTGGGTCTTCATTAAAAGCCTTTGAGAATAAAGAAATCAAAGTTTTTTTATTCTTACCTCTCATCGCTCCGATAGAGAAGAACAGATTTACACACTCATTCAAAGAAGAAGAATTAGTAGTCATCCCATTTGTAGTGGTTGTGTTCTCTGTTTGTAAAGCTTCCATTAAATTTGACATATTACTGAATTTTGAATTATACAAATATAATAAACATTTTATTACTTGTCAAGTATTTTGTTTAATTTTTTTAATTTTTTTTTCTTTTTCTCTTTTTTAGGTGGAATTCTACCCCAATTACCATGACCATCATAGTCAACATAATCATCGTCTTTTAAATATATTTCCTTCTCTTCTTCTTTTTCAAAATATGAAAAAAAGAAAATATAAGATAAAAATACAGTAGTCCCTATTAAAAAAATTAAAACACTCATCTTTTCCCTATTTTTCTAATTTCTCCAAGGACTTTAATACCTTCTCTACCATTTCTTTTGTTGTCGCGTTACCATTTGGTCCGTGTTCTTTTTCTTGTTGTTTGTGAGTAATGTTTATCATTCTCATTAAGAAATATAGATACGTAACAAAGATAGTTAAACCAACACTAAAAATAATATACTGTATCATTTTTTGGTTGTATTAAAAAAGTTAGCTAACCCAATAATTGATGGTACCCATATACCAACAAAAATCCCTTCTAGTTTAAATCCTAAAAACCATAATGATACTGAGAATATAAAACTTATAAAAGCTAACAGTATTGGATAATATTTTTCTAAAAATTTCATAATTTCTATTTTTTATTTTTTTATTTTTTCAAAACGTTCTTCAATTATAGTAAACAATTTATCGTTTGTCAATACGCGAAACAAAATTAATTTAAAAAATTGTGTTTCATGGGTATTAAACAAGGAGTGATAGTATCAATTCCTTTACCTATATATCTTTTTGCGTTTGTACTATTTTCACCATTTATATGTAAATCATACCCAGTACCACCAAAAGGTGAATTTCTAGTGAAAAAAATAGGTTCGTGAGTAG
>Ga0208794_1000192_pt1 | contig 50907 bp, 56 predicted proteins | sample 32_taG_FD_184106 | JGI IMG/M metagenome (GOLD analysis project Ga0208794, IMG submission 184106) | Marine viral communities from the Gulf of Mexico - 32_GoM_OMZ_CsCl metaG (SPAdes) (version 2) | ecosystem: Environmental > Aquatic > Marine > Oceanic | place: Atlantic Ocean: Gulf of Mexico... | reverse complement strand
TGATCGTCGAACGCCCGCGCGACCTGAGGATCAAGAAGATCGCGGCCCATGGTTTCATGCTGGGCTTTCTGGTGCTGATCCTGTTCCCGTTCTTCATGATCGTCTCGATCAGCTTTCGGGAAGGCAACTTCGCCACCGGCGCGCTCTGGCCCGAGAACCCGACGCTGGAGCACTGGTACCTCGCCTTCGGGCTCGACTACACCCGCGCCGACGGCACAGTGGTCTCGCCGCCCTACCCGGTGCTCCTGTGGATGTGGAACTCGATCAAGATCGGGCTGATCGCCAGCGCCGGTGTGCTCGCGCTCTCGACCATCTCCGCCTACGCCTTCTCGCGCATCCGTATCCGCGGCAAGCAAGGCATGCTCGACGGGCTGTTCCTGATCCAGATGTTCCCGACCACGCTGGCGCTGGTGGCGATCTTCGCGATCTTCGACGCGCTGGGAGAGGTATCCCCCACCCTAGGCATCAACAGCCATGCCGCGCTGATCCTCGTCTATCTGAGCCAGATCACCCTGCATATCTGGACCATCAAGGGCTATTTCGACAGCGTCGACACCGCGCTCGACAAGGCTGCCGAGATCGACGGCGCGACGCCGTGGCAGACCTTCCGCTACATCTTCCTGCCGCTGGCGGTGCCGATCATGGCGGTGGTCTTCGTGCTGAGCTTCATCGGGGTTATCAACGACTACCCGATCGCCTCCGTGCTGATCCGTTCCGAGGACAAGATGACCCTCGCGGTGGGCTCGCGGCTCTATCTCAACGAGTTCAAGTATCTCTGGGGCGACTTCGCCGCCGCCGCGATCCTGTCGGGCCTGCCGATCACGGTCGTCTTCCTGATCGCCCAGCGCTACCTCGTCTCCGGCCTGTCGGATGGCGCCGTGAAGGGCTGATCCGCCCCTCCGGCAAGGTATCAGCGCCGCGGAGTCCCTCCGCGGCGCTATTCTTTTGAATAGGTTTTTCAACGTGTTGCGTTGCAACAGTTTTCTTTTACGTAGGGTCGAATTCCAAACAACGTCGGGTTTCAGAATCGCCGGGGTCACCCGCCCCATTCCCGCCACAATCGGCCATGACACGGGCCTTGTGCCGATGATTAATCAATCTCTCGGATTTAATCATCCGGCGCGGGACATGGATCGGAGGAAAGCGGCATGTATCATCAGGCAAACGCGTTCTCGGGCTCTTCCGCCACGCTCGTCACCCGCCATCGGGCTAGCCGCGCCCGAAATGTCGAACTCATCCACAGCCGGTTCTCGCGGGTCCGGCGGCACCGCTTCTCGAACGGAATCGAGGCGATGGTGACCGTGACCTTTCGCTACCATCCCGCCCTGCCGCCCCGCCGCGAAACGCTTCTCGTCAGCTTGCCGCGCCGCGCCCGCAGCCGGCCCGGCGCGATGCGCAGGCAATTGACCGGCATGGCCCTCGATCTGGCCGTGCTGATGCACCGCACGGACCGGGGCGCCCTCCTGCGCGCGGTCTGACCCCTTATCCCTTACCGGGCCGCCTCGCCCGGACAACTTACAGCGCTCCTTCGGGAGCGCTTTTTTCATGCGCGCCACCTCTTTCGCGGCGCGGTTTCCCGTTCTAGCCTCCGCGCATGGCAACCGAGAATTCCTCCTGCGACGTGGCGATCATCGGCGGGGCGATGATCGGCAGCGCCGTGGCTTGGTGGCTGGCGCGCGACCCGGATTTCGACGGCCGCATCCTGGTGATCGAGCGCGATCCGAGCTTCGAGTACGCCGCGACCAGCCATACCAATTCCTGCATCCGGATGCAGTTCGGCACCGCCGTCAACGTCGAGATCAGCCGCTTCGGCCTCGACTTCATCCGCCGGTTCCGCGACTTCGCCGGTGCCGAGGCGCCGGTGCTGCACACGGATTTCTTCGGCTATCTCTACCTCGCCGGCGATGCGGAAACGGCCGAACGGCTGCGCGCGGCCCAAACCTTGCAGGCAGGCCTCGGCGCGGGCACGCGGCTGCTCTCGCCCGCGCAGCTGCACGCGGCCTTTCCGTTCATGCAGCTCGACGACGTCATCCTCGGCAGCCACAACCCCGGCGAAGAGGGATATTTCGACGGCGGCACGATGTTCGACACGTTCCGCCACCAGGGCCGGGCCATGGGCGTCGAGACCGTGCGGGCCGAGGTCGTGGGGCTCGACCGCGACGGGGACCGGGTCACCGGGCTGCGCCTGTCGGATGGCAGCCGGGTCGCCTGCGGCCAGGTGGTCGCCGCGGCGGGGCCGCGCACGGCGCGCATCGCGGCGATGGCCGGGATCGACCTGCCCATCGAGCCGCGCAAGCGCTACACCTTCGTGTTCGAGGCCGAGGACGCCCTGCCCCGCAAGCTGCCGCTGACGATCGATCCCTCGGGCGTGCACATGCGTTCGGACGGGGCGCTCTACATGGCGGGCTGCCCACCCGAGGCCGATGCGCCCTGTGCTCCCCATGATTTCGGCATGGACCACGCGATCTGGGAGGACCGGGTCTGGCCGGCGCTGGCCGCGCGGGTTCCGGCCTTCGAGCGGATCCGGTTGCGCAATGCCTGGGTCGGGCATTACGACTTCAATCGGCTCGACCGGAACGCCCTGCTCGGGCCCCACCCGGCTGTCGCCAACCTGCATTTCGCTGCCGGATTCTCCGGCCATGGGCTGCAACAGGCGCCGGCGGTCGGGCGCGGCATCGCCGAGCGCATCATCCACGGCGAGTGGCGCAGCATCGACCTGTCGCCGCTCTCGACCGCCCGCCTGGCCGAGGGCCGGGCGCTGACCGAGGCGGCCGTTATCTGAAGGGAGACCACATGAAGAAGATCGTCCTGACCGGCGCGCGCGGCGCCTTGGGATCCTTGCTGCGCGCACCGCTCGCGGCGCTGGCCGAGGAGCTCGTATCCACCGACATCCGCGAAGCGCCCGCCGATCTGCTGCCGAACGAACGCTTCGTGCAGGCCGATCTCACCGATCTCGCGGCATTCGAGGCGCTGATGCAGGGGGCCGAGATGGTCGTGCATTTCGGCGCCATCCCCGACGAGGCGCCCTTCGAGGAGTTGCTCGGCCCGAACTTCATCGGCGCCTATACGGTCTGGGAGGCGGCGCACCGGGTCGGTGCCCGGCGGGTGGTCTACGCCTCATCGGTGCACGCGGCCGGCATGTCCGAGACGATGGCCGGTCTCGACACCGACGCGCCACACGACCCCGACACCTTCTATGGCCTGTCGAAATGCTTCGCCGAGGATATGGGGCGGATGATGTGGAAGAAGCGCGGCCTCGAGGCGGTGTGCCTGCGTATTATGTCCTGCACGCCCGAGCCGCAGAACGCCCGCGCGCTTCACACCTGGCTGAGCCATGGCGATCTGGTACGGCTGGTCGAGGCGGCCGTCACCACGCCCGTCACCGGCTTCACCGTGACCTGGGGGGTTTCGGCCAATACCCGCGCGCCAGTGTCGAACCACAAGGTCGCCTTTCTCGGCTACCGCCCACGCGACAACGCCGAGGACTGGGCCGATAGGCTGCTGCCGACGCCCAAGACGCCCGACCCTTCCGACCCGGCGCAGCGCTCGCTGGGCGGCCCCTTCGCGGTGGTGCCGCTGGGCGAAAGCGGTGTCGCGGCAATCAAGCGGATGAGCGCGGGCGACTGACGGCGCCCCGCCCCCGGCGGCAGCGCGGCCGTCGCCGGTGGGGATTTGCGTATTTATCGGAATGGTGAAGCGGCATGGCGCGCCCGGCCACCGGGATGCGCCGCGGTCCTTCACCATTCCCCAAATACGCATGGCGAACCGCCGCAGCCAGTGCGCGGCCCGAGCTCAGCCCTGCGCCGCGGCCCGGATCGCGGCGATGTTCTCGCCATAGATTTGCGCCTCGTCGACCGAGCCGCCGCGGAACACCGCCGAGCCCGCGACCAGCGCGTCGGCGCCCGCCTTGGCGACGAGCGGCGCGGTCGCGATATCGACGCCGCCATCGACCTCGAGGTGGATCTCGCGGTCGCCGATCATCTCGCGAAGGGCGGCGATCTTGTCGATCGTGGCATGAATGAACTTCTGCCCGCCGAAGCCCGGGTTCACCGACATTGCCAGCACCAGGTCGACATCGTCGAGCAGCGGCGCCACCGCCTCGGCCGGGGTGCCGGGGTTGAGCGCGACGCCCGCCTTCATCCCCGCGCCGCGGATGGCCTGCAGCGTGCGGTGGATATGCGGCCCGGCCTCGACATGCGCGGTCAGAATGTCGGCGCCCGCATCGGCGAAGGCGTCGATATAGGGATCGACCGGCGCGATCATCAGGTGCACGTCCATCACCGTCTTCACATGCGGACGAATGGCCTTCACCAGCTGCGGGCCAAAGGTCAGGTTGGGCACGAAATGCCCGTCCATCACGTCGACATGGACCCAATCGGCACCCTGCGCCTCGATCGCACGCACCTCGGCGCCGAAGGCTGCGAAATCGGCGGAAAGGATCGACGGCGCGATCTTGATCTGGCGGTCGAAAACGGTCATCGGCGGGGCTCCTCCTGCTGTCGCGCACGCCCTAGCGCGAAAAGCGGCACAGGTCACGCGCCGGCTCTCGCATCCGCGGAAAACCTTGCTAACGTGGCGTCATGCCGGACGCGCCTGTCATCCTTCGCCACGCCGATATCCTCGCCCCCGGCGAATGCGCCGCGCTGACCCGCGCCGCGCTCTCGCCAGCGCGGCCCGCCTTGCACGGGCACGACTTCTTCGAGCTGGCCTGGGTGCAGAACGGCCGCGTGCGCCATCACCTGCCCGACGGGCGCGAGGATCTGGCCGAGGGTAGCGTGATCTGCGCGGGGCTGGGGCATCTGCACGGGCTTCAGGGTCGGGGCGAGCATGCGCTGGTGGTCTCGGTGACGCTGCATCCGGATCTGGTGACCGATCTCGCGCGGCGGCATCCCGACCTCGCCGGGCGGCTGTTCTGGTCCGGCGCTGCTGCGCCGGTGCGGCTGACACGCGACAGCCGGCAGATGGCCGAGCTGAACCGGGCGGCGCTCCGGCTCGAGCGCGGGCGGCGCGACGCGCTGGGCGCCGAGGCGTTCCTGCTGCCGATCATCTGCGGGCTGACAGAGGAAGAGGCGCCACTGCCCGCCCAGGCGCCGGTATGGCTGGCACGCGCCTGCGCGGCGGCGCGCGACCCGGCGGTGTTTCAGGAAGGCGCGGCAGGGTTCGCGCGTGCGGCCGGCAAGGCGCATCCGCATGTCAGCCGGTCGATGCGGCGTTTCCTCGACATGTCGCCTTCGGACTGGATCAACGCGCAGCGGATGGACTACGCCGCGCGGCGCCTGACCGGCAGTGCCGACAGCCTGGCCGAGATCGCCGCCGAATGCGGGGTGCCGAACCTGTCGCATTTCCACAAGCTGTTCCGCGAGGCGCATGGCCAGACGCCGCAGCGGTTCCGGCGCGCGCGCCAGCGCGACGTGGTTCAGCCCTAGCGGCCGCGCCGCCGCCGGATCGTATCGCTCCATTCGGCCACGCGCCGGTCGCCTCGGTCGAGCCAGGGCGAAACATGCACGCGCGACCAGCGCCGCAGCCGCACGCCGACCGCCCAGATCACCGCGACGAGCAGCGTCAGCACGACGATGTTGAACCAGGGGATCAGCCGGACGTCCGGCCCGTCGACGGGCCGGACCGACAGCGCGTTGGGATAGACCGACAAAAGCGGGATGCGCCAGCCATAGTAGCGCATCGCCACCCATTGCGGATCGGCGGCGCTGGAAACGAGGTTGCGTGCTTCGGCCTGCAGGTTGGCGCTGTCGAACTTGAAATAGGGCGGCCAGCCGCCGCCGGTGTCCTCGTTGCGGAAGACCATCACGCCGCCATCGGCGCGCACCGTGTCGATGAAGCGAACGTCGCGCTCGACGGGGCCCGTCGCTGTGCCCCCTTTGGAGGCGGCCCAGAACACCGAATCGGGATCGATCCGCTCCAGCTTGATCTCGACCCCGGTGATCCGGACGATCTCGCGGCGTGGCAGGTTGTAGTGCAGCAACGCCACCAGCAGCGCCGCCAGCGTTCCCCAGAAGATCCAGCCGATCCAGCGCATCGCGTCGCTCCTTGCCCGTGTCCCGATGGGTTAGCCCATTGGCGCCGCGGCGGCTACCAGCTTGCCCGTCGCCAGCGCCGGGGGAGCCCGGCCACCGACAGCACCAAGAGCGGCCCCCAGATCAGCGCCGAGGCCGCACCGAGCCGCGCGAGGTGCAGGAGGAGCGATCCGTGCCCCGGCCGAACCAGCTCGGAGAGCGGCACGCCCTGCAGAAGGTAGAGGCCGAGAAACAGCGCCATCGACAGCGCCTGCATCGCCAGCGCCGCCGTCAGCGCCAGCCACAGCAGCGGCCGCACCCCTTCGGGAAACAGCCGCGCCAGAAGCCGGGGCACCGCCCAGCCGGCGAGGGCGAGGCCCAGCGCCGGCAGCACGAGGCCCCAGCCCATCTCAGTAGCCGAAGCTCTCGACGTTCGAGGCGGCGCCGAATTGCGGCGGGCCGCTCTGCGCGGCGGCGGTGTAGATTTCTTCCGGCGGCACGTAGGTCGGCGGCAGCTCGCTGCCCCGGTTGGCCACGGCCTCGCCCTCGATCGCGATCGAATCCGCGCGGTTGCGGATCACCACCTTGGTGCCGAGCGGCACCTTGGGATAGAGGAAGATGACGTCGTGGTTGAACATCCGGATGCAACCGGCCGAACCCGAATTGCCGATCGAGGCAAGGTCGTTGGTGCCGTGGATCCGGTAATAGGTGTCGCGATTCCCCTGGTAGAGATAGAGCGCGCGTGCGCCCAGCGGGTTGGCGAGACCGCCGGGAACGCCGCCGGCATACTCGCCATAGATCTCCGGCTCGCGGCGCAGCATGTTCTGGGTCGGCGTCCAGCTCGGCCATTCCTGCTTGCGCTTGATGACCGTGTCGTAGGACATCGACAGGCCCTGACGGCCGACGCCGATCGGAAAGCGCCAGGCCATGCCGCCCGGCTCGATCCAGTAGAGCAGCTTGGCATGCAGGTCGGCCTCGATCGTGCCGGCGGACTCGTAGCCCCGATAGGGCACGTAGGCGCGGCGGTTCAGCCCCTGAAGGTATTTCGGCGGCACCGGCGGCAGGCGGTACCCGGCATCCTCGATCAGGCCATAGCCATCGACGATCTGGCTCAGCGGCACGCCGCCGATCTCCTGTTCGGACGAGGTGGCGACGGTGGTAGGCACCTGCGCCGCGCAGGCGGGCAGGACGGTCAATGCGGCCGCGCCGGTCAGCAGTCGACGGCGCGTGAGCGCGGGAGTATTGGACTTCATGAATGGCAGCCTTTGACGCAAGGTTTCCCGGCAACCTATCATCACGGTCCGGAACCGCAATGTTCGCGGTTCCCCGAAGGGCATTTGCGCCGGTAGGCGTGGCATTCGATCGATGGGAAGGGTGATGGCAGCGGAATCAGGGTTTTACGGCCGAAGCCACCCCCCTGCCCCGTCTCATAGCGGGGCTAGGGGCGGTCAATTCTGCTTGAGCATGGCGCGATGAGGACCGGCCCGCGCAATGCCCTTACCGATGTAGCCGGGCTTCTGGTGGGGCAGGCCCACGACGCCGTGCTGCGCTCGGGCGTCACCGTCGTGACCGCCGGGGCGCCCTTCGCGGCCTCGGTCGCGGTGACCGGCGGCGCACCCGGCACCCGCGAAACCGAGTTGCTTGCCCCCGACAAGCTGGTCCAAGGCGTCGACGCGCTGGTCCTCTCCGGCGGCTCGGCCTTCGGGCTCGACGCGGCCTCGGGCGTGGCCGAGGGGCTGCGCGCGATGGGGCGCGGCTTCGAAGCGGCGGGGCAGCGCGTGCCGATCGTACCGGCCGCGATCCTGTTCGACCTCGGCAATGGCGGCGACAAGGGCTGGAGCACGACCCCCTATGCCGCGCTGGGCCGCGCCGCGCTCGAAGCGGCGGGGTCAGCGTTGGCCGAGGGCAGCCATGGTGCGGGTTTCGGCGCGACGACCGCGGATCTGCGTGGCGGCCTTGGCACCGCATCGGTCATGTTGGAGAGCGGCCACATGGTCGGGGCGCTGGTGGCGGTGAACGCGGTCGGATCGGCCTGCATCGGCGGAGGCCCCCATTTCTGGGCGGCACCGTGGGAGGTCGGGGCGGAGTTCGGCGGGCTGGGACCCGCCATGCCGCCGCCCGGTCCGCCGCCGACCAAGCTCGCCCGGCCGGGCGAGGCCACGACCATCGCTGTCGTCGCCACCGATGCCACGCTCGACAAGGCGGGCTGCCTGCGGATGGCGGCGGCCGCGCAGGACGGCATCGCCCGGGCCCTGCTGCCCGCCCATACGCCGCTCGATGGCGATCTGGTCTTCGCCGCCGCGACTGGGGCGCGGCCGCTGACCGAGCCCGTGACCGATGCGCTGTGGCTCGGCCATGCGGCGGCGGTCTGCCTTGCCCGCGCCATCGCCCGCGCGGTGTACCATGCCGCCCCGAACGGGTCGCAGCCGTGCTGGCAGGAACGGTTCGGCTGATCCCGCCGACAATTCCCGGCAATCACGGGCCTCGGCAAAAACCGAGATACGCGCGACGAGAGCGCATGAGTTCAGCTCAGGAGCGCTGTCATCAGCGGGCTGTCGGGCTCGGCCAGTTCCTCGATCACGTCGAAATGGTGGCGCCCCGGCGCCTCGACCAACGGGCAGTTGCGCCGCGCGGCGAGCAACCGGGCCTGTTCGATGAAGGCGGGCCGCTCGGCCGCGCCGACCCAGACCGTCATCGGCAAAGCGACCTGGTCGCGCAGCGCCGGGCTCTCCGCCTTGGCCTCGGCCATGTCGAGCCGCAGATCGTCATTCATCGTGGCCACGATCAGCGGCCGCAGGTCGGCCAAGGGCGAGATCGGCACGATCCGCTCCACCCGGTCGCGCCAGCCGGGCGCGAGATCGGCGCAGGCCATGCGCGCCACCAGATGCCCGCCCGCCGAATGCCCCGCGAGGCGCAGCTTGCCCGGGACCATCTCGGCCACCGCGCCGATCGCCGCTTCGATTTCGCGGGTCATCGCCGAGATGCGGGCCTCGGGTGCCAGGGTATAAGAGGGCATCGCCACGGCCCAGCCATGCGTCAACGTGCCCGCTGCCAGATGCGACCATGCGCTCTTGTCGAAGGCGCGCCAGAAACCGCCATGCACGAACACCACCGTACCGCGCGCCGGGCCCTCGGGGCGAAACAGGTCGAGCCGCTGGCGCGCACCATCGCCATAGGCGATTTCTTGCGGCGGATGGTCTTCGCGGAAGGCGGCGGCGGCGGCAGCCCAGCGCGCCGGGTATTCCATGCCGCCGGGGATGTGGCTGGCATTGGCATAGGCCTCGTCGATCTCGGCGCGGCTGGTCATCCTCGTCCTCCCTGTTCCGGGGCTGGACCTGCCCTACCCTCGCGGTGAAGGATGCGCCCGAACCTCTGGAGGACAAGTCATGCTCGACGACCGCACCGACATCAAGTCACTGCTCAAGCGCCCGGACCTGCTACGCGACCGCGCCTTTCTCGGGGGCAAGTGGGTCGCGGCCGAGGACGGCGCGACCTTCGAAGTCACCAACCCCGCCCGCGGTGACGTGCTGGCCTCGGTGCCCGATCTGAGCCGGGCCGAGGTTGCCCGCGCCATTGACACCGCCTATGCCGCGCAAAAGCCCTGGGCCGCGAAAACCGGCAAGGAGCGCGCCAAGATCCTGCGCCGCTGGTACGACCTGATGATGGAGCATCAGGAGGATCTGGCGATCCTGATGACCGCCGAACAGGGCAAGCCGCTGACCGAGGCCCGGGCCGAGGTGGCCTATGGCGCCAGCTTCGTCGAATGGTTCGGCGAGGAGGCCAAACGGGTCTATGGCGAGACCATCCCCGGCCACATGCCGGACAAGCGGATCACCGTGATCCGTCAGCCGATCGGCGTCGCCGCCGGGATCACGCCCTGGAACTTCCCCAACGCGATGATCGCCCGCAAGGTCGCCCCGGCGCTGGCGGCCGGCTGCTCCTTCGTAATCCGCCCCGCCTCGCAGACCCCGCTCTCGGCGTTGGCCATGGCGGTGCTGGCCGAAGAGGCAGGCGTGCCCGAAGGCGTGTTCTCGGTCGTCACCTCCGACAGCGCCTCGGAAATCGGCAAGGAGTTCTGCGAAAATCCCAAGGTGCGCAAGCTGACCTTCACCGGCTCGACCGAGGTGGGCCGCATCCTGCTGCGGCAGGCCGCCGACCAGGTGATGAAATGCTCGATGGAGCTGGGCGGCAACGCACCCTTCATCGTCTTCGACGACGCCGATCTGGATGCGGCGGTCGAGGGCGCGATCCAGTGCAAGTTCCGCAACAACGGCCAGACCTGCGTCTGCGCCAACCGGATCTACGTGCAGAAGGGCGTGCATGACGCTTTTACCGAGAAGCTGAAGGCCGCCGTCGAGAAGCTGCGCGTCGGCGACGGGCTCGCCGACGGCACCGATCTCGGCCCGCTGATCGAGCCCAAGGCGATCGACAAGGTGCGCGAGCACCTCAAGGACGCGCTCGACAACGGCGCCACCCTGCTCACCGGCGGCGAGGCACACGACCTCGGCGGTCAGTTCTTTCAGCCCACGGTGGTCACCGGCGCGAAACAGGGCATGAAGGTGGCCCATGAAGAAACCTTCGGCCCCTTCGCACCGATCTTCGCCTTCGAGGACGAAGACGAGGTGATCGAGATGGCGAACGACACGATCTTCGGCCTCGCCTCGTATTTCTACGCCAAGGACCTCTCCCGCGTGACCAAGGTAGCCGAGGCTCTGGAATACGGCATCGTCGGCATCAACACCGGAATCATCTCGACCGAGGTGGCGCCTTTCGGTGGCGTGAAGCAGTCGGGACTGGGCCGCGAGGGCTCGCGGCACGGAATCGAGGACTATCTGGAGATGAAATATCTCTGCGCATCGGTCTGACGGATCGGTCAACCCGCTGCCTGACGCAGGGGCACCTACGCCCAGCAGCTGTGCATGACCCCCTCCGGGGCCGGCGATCCGGCCCCGGAGGGGGTGATTGTCTCCTAATTGTCGCAGTCATGTTGCAGGATAGGTCGACGTCCGGTGCAGCCCCGTGGCGTCGTCTTTACGAGTTCTGCCCTTTGACGCGTGCCGTGGAAGTCCCCCCGGGGCTTCCACGTGCGCGTCAGGGCAGCTCGGCCGAGGGGATGATCGGGAAGAACACCCCGCCCGAGCGCACCCCGAACCAGTCCTCGCCCTCATGCGGCGCCGTCTCGCCCAGCTCGACCAGCCGGTAGAAGCTCTTGCGGTCGATCAGCGCCTCGAGGCCCGAGCGGATCTCGACATAGGGGGCGGGCTCTCCGGTGGCGGCGTCGCGCACCACCCGGATCGGATGCTCCGGCCCGGCCAGTGCCGACTCGCCCAGATTGGTGGTGAAGCGCAGGTCGTCGCCGTCGCGCGCGACGTCGACCGCGACGAAGGGCGCGTCCTCGACGACGATGCCGACCTTCTCGACCGGGGTGACGAGGAAATGGCGGTCCTGCTCGCGCTTGAGGATCGAGGCGAAGAGCTTGACCATCCGCTCGCGCCCGATCGGCGTGCCCTCGTGGAACCAGGTGCCGTCGCGGGCGATGCGGATGTCGATCTCGCCGCAATAGGGCGGGTTCCACAGATGCACCGGCGCCGGTCCCCGTGCGCCCGCCTTGCCGGCCGCGGATGCGAGGCTTTCCGCCGATGGTGCGGCCGATCCCTCACCGTTCTTTGTGTTTGCCATCCCTACCCGTCACGGTATCTGCTGAGACCGCGATAGTAGATCAGGACGGGAAGGCTGTCATGCCCGAGCAGATGAATGACACCGATCTCCTTGCCGGGATCGAGGCGCTGGGCGACCGGCTGGCCCTGGCCCGCGACAGCGTGGCGCGGCGCTTCGTCGGCCAGGAGCGGGTGGTCGAGCTGACGCTGTCGGCGCTGCTCTGCGGTGGCCATGCGCTGCTCGTGGGTCTGCCCGGCCTGGGCAAGACCCGTCTGGTCGAGGCGCTGTCGACGGTGATGGGGCTCGACGGCAACCGCATCCAGTTCACCCCCGACCTGATGCCCGCCGACATCCTCGGCTCCGAGGTGCTCGAGACCGGCGCCGACGGCTCGCGCGCCTTCCGCTTCATCGAGGGGCCGGTGTTCTGCCAACTGCTGATGGCGGATGAGATCAACCGCGCCAGCCCGCGCACCCAGTCGGCGCTGCTGCAGGCGATGCAGGAACGCGAGGTGACCATCGCCGGGCAGCACCGCCGGCTCGGACCGCCCTTCCACGTGCTGGCGACCCAGAACCCGCTGGAGCAGGAGGGCACCTATCCCCTGCCCGAGGCGCAGCTGGACCGGTTCCTGTTCCAGATCGATGTGCCCTACCCCGACCGCGACACCGAGCGGGCGATCCTGCTGGCCACCACCGGCATCGAGGAGGCCGAGGCGCAGGCGGTGTTCTCCGCCAGCGAGCTGATCGATGCCCAGCGCCTGCTGCGCCGGATGCCGGTAGGCGAGAACGTCATGGAGCTGATCCTCGACCTCGTCCGCGCCTGCCGTCCCGACGGGGCCGAGGCGCTGTCCGAGATCCGCGAGTCGGTGAGCTGGGGACCCGGGCCGCGCGCCGCGCAGGCGCTGATGCTCGCGGTGCGCGCCGAGGCGCTGCTCGATGGGCGGCTGGCGCCGGGGCCGCAGGACGTGGCCCGGCTCGCCGTGCCGGTGCTGGAGCATCGCATGGCGCTCGGCTTTGCGGCCCGCGCGCGGGGCGAGACCCTGCCCGGGCTGATCGAGCGCGCGGCGGCGCAGGTGACGCGGGTCGAGGCGGCGGCGTGACCGCCGCGGCGGCCCCGGACAGCACGACGCTCGGTCTCCGGAGCCGGGCCGAACACCTCGCCGCTCCGCTGCCGCCGCTGCTCGCGGAGGCCGAACAGCTCGCCCGCACGGTGCTGATGGGCGAGCATGGCCGCAGGCGCGCCGGCGCCGGCAGCAATTTCTGGCAATATCGGGCGGCGCAGCCGCACGACACCGCGCGCGCCATCGACTGGCGTCGCTCCGGCCGTGCCGACCAGACCTTCGTGCAGGAAAAGGAATGGCAGATCGCCCAGAGCGTCGCGCTGTGGGTCGATGACGGCGCGGCGATGCGCTTTGCCTCGACCGCCAAGCTGGCGCCCAAGGGCGACCGGGCGCGGCTGGTGGCGCTGGCGCTGGCGGTGCTGCTGACCCGGGGCGGCGAGCGGGTCGGCCTCGCCGATGCCCGACTGCCGCCGCGGCGCGGCGCGGGCCAGCTGACCCGGCTCGCCGCGCTGCTGTCGCAGGATGCGGAGGGCGATCACGGCGTCCCGCGGGCGCGCGACCTCGCGCCGCGCTCCCGCGCGGTGCTGGTCTCGGACTTTCTCGGCCCGGTCGAGCCGGTCGAGGCGATGCTGACCGAGGCGGCCGATCGCGGCGTGCAGGGCGCGCTGCTGCAGGTGCTCGACCCGGCCGAGGAGGCGTTTCCCTATGATGGCCGCACGATCTTCGAAAGCATGACCGGCGCGCTGCGCCACGAGACGCTGAAGGCGGGCGATCTGCGCGACCGCTATCTCGAGCGGCTGGCCCAGCGCCGCGACCGGCTGGCAGGCCTCGCGCGGCTCACCGGCTGGCAGTTCTCCACCCATCGCACCGATACGAGCGCCGCCGCCGCGCTGCTGTGGCTCTACGCGGCGCTGGAGCGGCGCTGATGTGGAGCCTCGGCCCTGTCGGTTTTCTCTCGCCCTGGCTGCTGGCCGGGCTGGTGCTGCTGCCGGTGCTGTGGCTGATCCTGCGCGCGGTGCCGCCCGCGCCGCTGCGCCGCCGCTTCCCCGGCGTGGCGCTGCTGCTGGGGCTCGACGACCGCGAGAACCAGTCCGACCGCACGCCCTGGTGGCTGCTGCTGCTGCGCATCCTCGCCGTCGCCGCCGCGATCATCGGCTTTGCCGGGCCGGTGCTGAACCCCGCCAAGCGCCCGGCGCCGGGCAGCGGGCCGCTCCTGGTCGTGGCGGACGGCACTTGGGCCGACGCCCGCGACTGGCCGGTGCGGATCGAGCGGATAGAGGCGCTGCTCTCCGAAGCGCGCCGTGCAGGGCGCCCGGCCGCCGTCACGGCGCTGACCGACCTGCCCGACGAGATCCGGTTCGATCCGGCCGAGGCGGTGCTTGGCAGCCTGCCCGGCCTCGCCCCGAAACCGTGGGAGCCCGATCCGCAGGCCCTCTCGGCGTGGAGCGACGGGCTGGAAGGCCGGTTCGAGACCGTCTGGCTGTCGGACGGCCTCGCCCGCGAAGGGCGCAAGGACCTGCTGGCGGCGCTCGAATCCCATGGCGAGGTGCGGGTGATCCAGACCCCGCGCCGGATCCTCGCGCTGCGCCCACCGGTGCTCGACGGCGCCGAGATCGCGCTCGAAGCGGTCCGCACCCCGACCGGCGGCGCGGCGCAGGCCGATGTCGCGGCGCACGGCCTCGATCCGGCCGGGGTCGAGCGGCGGCTGGCCACCGCGACCCTCGATTTCGCCCCGGGCGAGGCGGTCGCGCGCGCCGCCCTGTCGCTGCCGCCAGAGCTTCGCAACCGTGTCACCCGTTTCGAGATCGAGACCGCGCGCTCCGCGGCCGCCGTCGCCCTCACCGACGACGCGCTCCGGCGCCGCGAGGTCGGGCTGGTGGAGAGCCGCGCGGCACGCGAGGCCGGCGCGCTGCTCTCGCCGCTGCACTACCTGCGCGTGGCGCTCGCGCCGCAGGCGGACCTCGTCTCGGGTGATCTCGCGACGCTGATCCCCGCCAATCCGGACGTGATCGTGCTGGCAGATGCCGGCAGCCTGCCGCCGGCCGAGGCCGAGGCCCTGCAGGACTGGGTCGAGGCGGGCGGGCTGCTGCTGCGGTTCGCGGGCCCCCGCCTGGCCGCGTCGGACGCCGGGCGCGCCGGGGACGACCCGCTGATGCCGGTGCGACTGCGTGCCGGCGGCCGTTCGGTCGGTGGCACGATGAGCTGGGGCGAGCCCAAGACCATCGCCCCCTTCGACACCGACAGCCCGTTCCACGGTCTGGCCGTACCCGGGGACGTCACCGTGCGGGCGCAGGTCGTGGCCCAGCCCGGCCCCGAACTCGCCGCGCGGGTCGTCGCGCAGCTTTCGGACGGCACGCCGCTGGTCACCCGCAAGGAGCAGGGCGACGGGCAGGTCGTGCTGTTCCACGTCACCGCCAATGCCGAGTGGTCATCGCTGCCGCTCTCAGGGCTGTTCGTGTCGATGCTCGAACGTCTCGCCATCTCCGCCCGTACCGAGGCCGACGCGGCGGCCGATCTCGCCGGCACCAGCTGGCAACCGGCCGAGCTGCTGGACGCGCAGGGCCGGCTGACCGCCACCGACACCCGCGCCGCCGTGGCCGGCGAAGACCTGGCCCGCGGAGAGCTCGGCCCCGAGCTGCCGCCAGGCCTCTACGAGGGCGAGGCGGGGCGCTTCGCGCTCAACGTCACGCGGGCTGATACCACGCTCGCCCCGGCGCGCTGGCCGGCCCGGATTGCAGTCGAGGGGCTCGACCGTCCGGCGGAGCGTCCGCTCGGCGGCGCGCTGCTGGCGCTGGCCGTGGCGCTCATGGCGCTCGACACGCTGGCCTCGCTCGCCGTCGGCGGGCGGCTGCGCCGCGGCGTCGCCCTGCTGCTGGCGCTGCTGCTGCCGCCCGTCTCTGAGGCGCAGGCGCAGGCAGGCGTGCCGGCCGAGGCGCGGATGGATCCCGGCGTCGAGGCCTTCGCCCAGGCGGCCACCGGCTCGGTGGTGCTGGGCCATGTGCTCTCGGGCGATCCGCAGGTCGACGAGATCGCCCGCGCCGGGCTCGAGGGGCTGGGCCGGACGCTGTGGCAGCGCACCTCGGTCGAACCCGCCGCGCCGATGGCCGTCGATCCCGAGACCGACGAACTGGCCTTCTTTCCCCTTCTCTACTGGCCGGTCACCGCCGAGACCCCGATCCCCTCCGGCGCGGCCTACGACAAGCTCAACGCCTATCTGCGCGGCGGCGGCATGATCGTGTTCGACACCCGCGATGCAGGCATCGCCGGACTCGGGACGACCACGCCCGAAGGGCGGCGGCTGCAGGCGATCGCCCGGCCGCTCGACATTCCGCCGCTCTCGCCGGTGCCGGAGGATCACGTGCTTACCCGCACCTTCTACCTGCTGCAGGATTTTCCCGGCCGCCATCAGGGCCGCGCCGTCTGGGTCGAGGCCGCCCCCGACGAGGAACCGACGCCGGGCATGCCGTTCCGCAATCTCAACGACAACGTCACGCCGGTGGTGATCGGCGGCAATGACTGGGCCTCGGCCTGGGCGATGGACGAGATCGGCATGCCGCTCTACCCGGTCGGGCGCGGCATGGCGGGCGAGCGCCAGCGCGAGATGGCGTTCCGCTTCGGGGTGAACCTGGTGATGCATGTGCTGACCGGCAACTACAAATCCGATCAGGTACACGTGCCGGCGTTGCTCGAAAGGCTCGGCCAGTGAACGGCACGGTGATCTTCGACCCGCTCTTGCCCTGGCCCGCGCTGGCGGCGCTGGCGGCGCTCACCATCCTTGCGGCCGCCTTGGCGCTGTGGCGCGGCTTGCCGGGCTGGTGGCTCCGGGTGCTGGCGGGGCTGGCGCTGATCCTCGGCCTGTCGAACCCGGCGCTCCGGCGCGAGGAACGCCAGCCGCTGTCTGACATCGTGGTGGCCGTCGTCGACGAAAGCGCGAGCCAGGGCCTGTCGGACCGCCCGGCGCAGGCCGAGGCGGCGCTCGAGGATCTGCGCCGCAAGGTCGCGGCGCGCGAGAACACCGAGTTGCGCGTGGTGCGGCTGGGCGACGCGCCGGAGGATGGCGGCACGCAGCTGATGGGCGCGCTGTCCGAGGCGCTGGCCGAGGAACCGGCGGGCCGGGTCGCGGGGATCGTGATGCTGACCGACGGACGGCTGCACGACGCGGCGCGCGCCCCCGACCTGCCGGCCCCGGCGCATGTGCTGCTGACCGGTCGGGAAAGCGACTGGGACCGTCGGCTGGTGGTGCGCAACGCCCCCGCCTTCGCCATTCTGGGCGAGGAGGTCGAGCTGACGCTGCGGGTCGAGGACAGCGGCGCCGCTCCAGCCTCCGGCGGCACCGTGCCGTTGACCATCGCCGTCGATGGCGGCGAGCCGATGCGTTTCGAGGTGCCGCTCGGTCGCGACATCCGCCTGCCGGTGGCGCTGCCGCATGGCGGCATGAACGTGCTGCAATTCGCGACGCCCGAGGTCGAGGGCGAACTGACCGCGCGCAACAACCAGAGCGTCGTGCAGATCAACGGCGTGCGGGATCGCCTGCGGGTGCTGCTGGTTTCGGGCGAGCCCTATGCGGGCGAACGGACATGGCGCAACCTGCTGAAATCCGACCCCTCGGTCGATCTCGTGCATTTCACCATTCTGCGCCCGCCCGAAAAGCAGGACGGCGTGCCGGTCGAGGAGCTGTCGCTGATCGCCTTCCCCACCCGCGAGCTGTTCATCGAGAAGATCGACGAGTTCGACCTGATCGTCTTCGACCGCTACCGCCGGCGGGGCATCCTGCCATCCGAGTATTTCGCCAATGTCGCCCGCTACGTCGAGGAGGGCGGCGCGGTGCTGGTCACGGCCGGGCCGGAATATGCGGGCGTCGACAGCATCTTCCGCAGCCCGCTGGGCTTCGTGCTGCCGGGCGCGCCCAGCGCCCGGGTGGTCGAACGGGCCTTCCGCCCCGAGCTGACCGAGCTTGGTGCGCGCCACCCGGTCACCGCGGGGCTCGCAGATCCCTGGCTCGGTGCCGAAGACGCGCCGCTGGAGCCGCATTGGGGCCGCTGGTTCAGGCAGGTGCAAATCGACCCGACCCAAAGCGCCACCGTGGCGCTCACCGGGCCCGGCGGGCCGCTTCTGGCGCTCGACCGCGTCGGCGACGGGCGAGTGGCGCTGCTGGCTTCCGACCAGGTCTGGCTCTGGGGCCGGGGCTATGATGGCGGCGGGCCGCAGCTCGATCTGCTGCGCCGGCTGGCGCATTGGATGATGAAGGAGCCGGAGCTCGAGGAAGAAGCGCTCTGGGCCGAGCCCTCGGGGCTGACCATGCGGATCGTGCGCCGGTCGCTGGCCGAGGAGATCGGCCCGGTCAGCGTAACCGGCCCCGATGGCGGCGAGACCGAAGTGCCGCTCGAGGAAACCGAGCCGGGCCGGTTCGAGGCGATCTGGGCCGCGCCGATGATGGGGCTCTACCGGCTTTCGGAGGGGGACCAATCGGCGGTGATCGCCCTCGGCCCCGCCGCCCCGCGCGAATTCGAGGAGACCATCGCCGATGGCGCGGCGCTGGAGAAGATCGTCGCCCCTGCGCGCGGCGGCATCAAGGCGATCGAAGAGGGTCTGCCCGCCCTGCGCGAGGTCCGGCCGGGTCGCCCGGCCGCCGGGCGCGGCTGGATCGGGATCACCCCGCGCGGTGCCTACCGCACCCTCGACCTCACCGTGATCCCGCTGGTCCCGGCCTGGGCGATGCTGCTCCTGGCGGGGGCGCTGATGATCGGCGCCTGGCTGCGCGAAGCGCGGCGCTAGGCGGGGCTGACCGGATATCGTGAGGCACGCCGTCTCGGCGCGCCCCGCCGCCGCCTCACCGACAGGGCGACACGCATGACGCCCGCTCAGCCCTGTTCCAGGAGCACCGCGCGCGGGACGGAGGCGAATTCCCGGCTCCACAGCAGCCACAGCACCGCCGTCATCGCCAGCACCAGCGCCCAGCCCCCCAGGAGCCAAGCCACGGCGCCCAGCGCAAAATACATCGCCCTGAGGCCGCGATTGAAGTTCCAGGCGGCGCGGATGTTCAGCTCCGCCGCCTGCATCGCGCGCGGCAGCGCGCGCGGGTCGCTCGCCTCGTTGGGCACCGAGGCCATCAGCACCGAGCAATAGCCGAAGATCCGGTGCGCCCAGACGAATTTGAGAAAGGCGTGGGTCAGCAACAGCGCCACCGGCAGCAGCTTGATCTGCCACAGCACGGCGGGCTGGCGCCCCTGCCCGAACCCCTCGGCCACGCCCTGCAGCGGTTCAGTGTTGCCGATCAGCGCCAGAACCCCGCCCACGGCCAGAAGGCAGGTCGAAGCGAAGAACGAGGTTCCCTGCCGCAGGCTGCTCATGATCGTCGCGTCGAAGATCCGGTTGCCGCGCTGCACGAAGGCCCGCATCCATTCGCGCCGATGCTCGGCCATCAGCACCGTCACCGAGGGCCGTCGGCCCGGGTGTTCGATCCGCCAGCCGATCGCCCAGTAGCCTAGCCAGAGAAGGGCGAGGCCCAGAAGGTCGAGAGGCGTCAGATGCGGCAGGCTGTCGAGCGGGTTCATGCTGCGCAACCTAGCCGGGGCGTGAGGCGCTTGCCATGGGGGAGGTTTGGTTATATTTCTTTACCAATCCGCGAAGCCTCCCTTGCGGCACAGGAGATGTTCCATGCAGATGCCATGCCCCGACGCCAAGATCATGGCGAAGAAGGCACAGGTCGTGCAGCGCCTCACCGAGGTCCTGGGGGCGCGTGGCGTGATCCACGACCCGGCCGAAACCCGCGCCTATGAGTGCGACGCGCTGACCGCCTATCGCTGCCCGCCGCTCTGCGTCGTGCTGCCCGCCACCACCGAAGAAGTCTCGGCGGCGCTCAGGGTGTGCCACGAGGAGAACGTGCCGGTGGTGCCGCGCGGCTCGGGTACCTCGCTCGCCGGTGGCGCGTTGCCCACCGCCGATTCGGTGATCCTCGGCGTCTCGCGGATGAACCGGGTGCTGGAGATCGACACAGATGACCGGATCATCCGGGTCCAGACCGGGCGCACCAATCTGAGCGTGACGGGCGCGGTCGAGGAGTTGGGCTTCTTCTATGCCCCCGACCCGTCGAGCCAGCTCGCCTGCGCGATCGCCGGCAACATCGCGATGAATTCGGGCGGCGCGCATTGCCTGAAATACGGGGTGACGACCAACAACCTGCTCGGCGTGACCATGGTCCAGATGGACGGCACCGTGATCGAGATCGGCGGCGCGCATATGGATGCGGGCGGGCTCGACCTGCTGGGCGTGATCTGCGGCTCGGAAGGTCAACTCGGCGTCGTGACCGAAGCCACCTTGCGGATCCTGCCCAAGCCCGAAGGCGCGCTGCCGGTGATGATGGGCTATGACAGCGCCGAGGCGGCGGGTGCCTGCGTGGCCGACATCATCAAGGCGGGCGTGCTGCCCGTCGCCATCGAATACATGGACCGCCCCTGCATCCGCGCCTGCGAGGCCTTTGCCAAGGCCGGCTATCCCGATTGCGAGGCGCTGCTGATCGTCGAGGTCGAGGGCTCGGCCGACGAGATCAGTTACCAGCTCGACACCATCCTGAAGATCGCCCGCGCCCACGACCCCGTGGAAATCCGCGCGGCGCAGGACTCCGACGAGGCGGCGCGGATCTGGCTGGGGCGCAAATCGGCTTTCGGCGCCATGGGGCAGATCAATGACTACATGTGCCTCGACGGCACGATTCCGGTCTCGGCCCTGCCTGAGGTACTGAAGCGCATCGGCGAGCTGAGCGACCAGTATGGCCTCGGCGTCGCCAACGTGTTCCACGCCGGCGACGGCAACATGCATCCGCTGATCCTGTTCGATGCGAACAAGGAGGGCGATCTGGAGAAATGCGAGGAGATGGGCGCCGACATCCTGCGGCTCTGCGTCGAGGTAGGCGGTTGCCTCACCGGCGAGCACGGGGTCGGCGTCGAGAAGCGCGACCTGATGAGCGTGCAGTTCGCCCGCGAGGATCTCGAGGCGCAGATGAAGGTGAAGGACGTGTTCGACCCGAAATGGCTCCTCAACCCGGCCAAGGTCTTTCCGCTCGACGTCAGCGAAGGGCGGCGGGCATGATCCGGCCGGCATCCGAGGCCGAGCTGGCCGAGGCGGTGCGCGCGGCGCACGGACCGATCTCGGTACGTGGCGGCGGCACGCGCGGCCCCCTGCCCGCGGGCGAGGCGCTGACCACCTCGGGCCTGACCGGCATCACCCTGCACGACCCGGCGGCGCTGACGCTGGTGGCGCGGGCCGGCACCCCGGTCGAGGAGATCGAGGCGGCGCTGGCCGAGGCGAACCAGCGCCTCGCCTTCGAGCCGATGGACCATCGCGGCCTCCTGGGCACGAACGGCACGCCGACCATCGGCGGCGTCGTCGCGGCCAACGTCTCGGGGCCGCGCCGGATGCAGGTAGGGGCCGCGCGCGATCACCTGCTCGGGCTGCGCTTCGTCGATGGCGAAGGGACCATCGTCAAGAATGGCGGCCGGGTGATGAAGAACGTCACCGGCTACGACCTCGCCCGGCTGGTCGCCGGCAGCCGGGGTGCACTGGGCGTGATCACCGAGGTTGCCCTCAAGGTGCTGCCCGGCACCGAGACCTGTGCCAATCTCGTGGCCCGCGGGCTCGATGACGCCGCGGCGGTGCGCGCCATGTCGGCGGCGCTCGGCACGCCCTTCGAGGTGTCCGGCGCGGCGCATAACCCGCATGCCGAGGGCGGGCCGCGCACCGTGCTCAGGATCGAGGGCTTCGCGCCATCCGTTACCTATCGCTGCAAGGCGCTGGCCGAGCGGCTGGCCCCGCATGGCGGCTGGGAGATCGAGACCGACCGCGAGGCGGTGCGGGCCGAATGGCGCGGCATCCGCGACGTCGCCCCCTTCCACGGAGAGCAGGGCGATGTCTGGCGCGTTTCGGTGCGGCCAAGCCAGGCCGCCGACCTCGTCGCCAGAGCCGGGGCCAGGCGCGCCTACTACGACTGGGGCGGCGGGCTGATCTGGCTGCTGACCGCGGAAGGCGACGATCTGCGCGCGAAGCTCGGCCGCTATGACGGCCATGCGACGCTCCTGCGCGCCACGCCCGCGACCCATGCGAAGCTTCACACGCTCCAGCCCGAGCCGCTGGCGCTGCAGGCGCTGACCCGCGGCCTGCGCGAGACATTCGACCCGCGCGGCATCCTCGCCGCCTGACGGAGACCCCATGCAGACCAATTTCACGCCTGCGCAGCTGCGCGATCCCAAGACCGCCGAGGCCAATGCGATCCTGCGCTCCTGCGTGCATTGCGGCTTCTGCACCGCGACCTGCCCGACCTACCAGGTGCTGGGCGACGAGCTGGATTCGCCACGCGGCCGGATCTACCTGATCAAGGACATGCTCGAGAATGAGCGCATCCCCGACGACAAGACGGTCACCCATCTCGACCGCTGCCTCGGTTGCCTCGCCTGCATGACCACCTGTCCCTCGGGGGTGCATTACGGCCACCTGATCGACCAGGCGCGCGGCTATATCGAAAAGAACTACGAACGCCCGCCGATGGATCGGTTCCTGCGTTGGGTGCTATCGCGGATCCTGCCCTATCCGGGCCGGTTCCGGCTGGCGCTGCTCGCGGCCCGGATCGGCAAGCCCTTCAAGGGGCTGATGCCGGACAAGCGGCTGCGCGCGATGCTCGAGATGGCGCCCGCCAAGCTTCCGCCGGTGTCGCGCAACGACGACCCGCAGGTCTTTCCGGCCAAGGGCGAGCGGCGGATGCGCGTCGGCCTGTCGATCGGCTGCGCCCAGCGCGCTCTGGACACGGATATCAACGACTCGACGATCCGGCTTCTCACCCGCCTCGGCTGCGAGGTGGTGATCCCCGAGGGCGTCGGCTGCTGCGGCGCGCTGACCGAGCATATGGGCAAGCACGACGAGGCGCGCGGCACCGCGGCCAAGCTGATCCGCTCCATGGCTTCGATCGAGGGGCTCGACGCGGTGGTGATCAACACCTCCGGCTGCGGCACCACGATGAAGGATTACGGCCACATGTTCGCGGGCCATGAGCTGGAGGCCGAAGCGACGCGGATCGGCGGGCTGTGCCGCGACGTGACCGAGGTCGTGGCCGAGCTGGGCCTGCCTCAGCTGGTCAAGGCCGAACCGGTGCGCGTCGCCTATCATGCCGCCTGCTCGCTGCAGCACGGCCAGAAGCTCAAGGCCGGACCGAAGGCGCTGCTGAAGCAGGTCGGCTTCGAGGTGCTGGAGCCGGCGGACAGCCATCTGTGCTGCGGCTCGGCGGGCACCTACAACCTGATGCAGCCCGAGATTTCGGCCGAATTGCGCAACCGCAAGGTCGAGACGCTCGAGGTTCTGAAACCGCAGCTGATCGCCGCCGGCAATATCGGCTGCATGATGCAGATCGGCCGTGGCACCGACATCCCGGTGGTGCATTCGGTGCAGCTTCTCGATTGGGCGACGGGGGGTCCACAACCGTCCGCGATTTCGGAACAATTCGCTTGATGGGGCTTTGAAGCGGTCGCGCGCTGTCCTAGTCTCGCGCATGGGTCGCACGCTTTCTGAGCGACCATGACGGGAGGAGTGATGCGCCAAGCCATCGCGATCGCCTTGCTGGTACTGGTGGCGCTGTCGCTGCCGGTGCGCGCCGACCGGCACGATCTCGTGGAGATGGTGACCGGCGACGATGCCCGCGGCTGGGAGGGCGTCGGCCGGCTCGACCTCGGCGGTCGCGGATTCTGTACCGGAGCGCTGATCGCGCCGGACCTCGTGCTCACCGCGGCGCATTGTCTCTATGACCGGGACAGCGGCGCCCGCATCGACCCCACCGAGATCGAGTTCAAGGCCGGGATGCGCAACGGTCGGGCGCTGGCCTATCGCGGCGTGCGCCGGGCCCTGCAGCCCGAGGGCTACGCCTTCACCGGCGCGGGCTCAGGCGCGGCCAGCCCCGAGGACGTGGCATTGCTGGAGCTGGCCCAGCCCATCCGCTCCGCCCGCATCGCCCCCTTCGAGACGGTGCGCGGCATCGCGGCGGGTGCGCAGGTCGGCGTCGTCTCCTACGCCCATGACCGCGCCGAGGCGCCCTCCCTGCAGGAGACCTGCGACGTGCTCGGCGAGGAGAACGGCCTGCTGGTGATGGGCTGCGACGTCGATTACGGCTCTTCGGGATCGCCGGTCTTCAGCTTCGAGAACGGCGTGGCCCGGATCGTGTCGGTGATCTCGGCCAAGGCGGAGATGGATGGCCGCAACGTCGCCATCGGCGTGGCGCTCGACCGCCCCCTGCCCGACCTGCGGGCGCGCATGGCGCAGCGGGTCGGCGCCTTCGGCGGGCTGTCCTCCAACCAGGTCCGGGTGGTCGGCGCGGGACAGCGCACCGAGACCGGCGCGCGCTTCGTGCGTCCCTGATTTCGCCCGCAAAATCCCGCCAAGCGGGACTTGAAACCCCGAAAACCCTCCCCCACATCCCTGTCACGGAGCGCCGATCCGGGCTCCGCAAAACACGGCCTGTCCCACCCGGGAAGGCCACCACGACGTTATCGCTTGAGACAGAGGATGACCAACATGCGTACGTTCGATCTTGCCCCGCTCTACCGTGCCACCGTGGGCTTCGATCAGGTCGCCGACCTGATGGACCGCGTGCTCGCCGGTGAGACTGCCACGAATAACTATCCGCCCTACAACATCGAAAAGACCGACGAGAGCGCCTGGCGCATCTCGATCGCCGTCGCCGGCTTCGGTGCCGACGACCTCGCCGTCGAGGTCCGCGAGAACGCGTTGATCGTCACCGCCCGCAAGTCGGAGGATGACCAGGAAGGCCGCACCTTCCTGCATCGCGGCATCGCGACGCGCGCCTTCGAGCGCCGCTTCCATCTCGCCGATCATGTGAAGGTGACGGGCGCCAGCCACCTCGATGGCATGCTGCATATCGACTTGGTGCGCGAGGTCCCGGAGGCGCTGAAGCCGCGCCGCATCGAGATTTCGAGCCAGAAGCCGCAGAACGCCAACCTGATCGAGGAGAAGTCGGTCAACTGATCGGCCGGAACTCCAGCCGGCCGTGCAGGGTACGGTCGGCCGGTGAGGCGCCGGTCGCGACCGTGCCGTGCGAGGGCGCGGGTCCGAGAGGGCCCGCGCCTTTCATGTCATGCGCGCCGGTTCAGAACCGCAGCGTGTAGTTGTCGCCGACATCCGGCTTGGCTTCGCGCACCGCCTTGGCCTTGGCGATCTGGAACAGGAAGGCCGCCGAGCTGGTGGTGGTGGTCCAGATCTCCGCCTCGCGCAGCCGCAGGCACAAAAGCCGCACATCCGGATCGTCGCGCCCGTCGTCGAACCAGCTTGCCGCGACCCCGTTCCAGACCTCGTCGAGCTTGGCCTTGTCATGGCTCAACTCCAGCGTGCCATGGGCGTGGGCATAGAGCCCGTGCTTGTCCGAGGAGACCGAGAACAGCGCATCGCGCGGTCCGGCCTCGACGGCATCGGTCAGCTCCTCGCCATGCGCGGCGATGAACCACAGACAACCGGCCTCGGCGTCGACGTGATGGCTCATCGGCACCAGCCGGTCGGTGCCCTTGATGCCGACCATGCCGGCGCGCAGATCGGCCAGCCGGTCCCAGAACTGCTTCACGCGCTGTTCGTTGCTTTGCTCGCTCATGTCTCGTCCCAATCTCTGGACGGGCGGCCACGATGCCGCCGCCCGCTTCGAGACCGCAACGATGCGAAGCAGACGCGGTTCCGTCAGTGCGCGAGCGCCCAGTTCGGCCCCTGCCCGGCCTCGGCGGCGAGATGCACATCGAGATGCACCGCCGGATGGGCCGCCCCCTCCATCACCTCGCGGGCGATCGGAATCAGCTTCTCGGCCTCGGCCTCGTCCACCTCGAACAGCAATTCGTCGTGGACCTGCAGCAGCATCCGCGCCGAGGGCACGGAGGCGATGGCCTCGTCCATGCGGATCATCGCGCGGCGGATGATATCGGCCGCGGTGCCCTGGATCGGAGCGTTGATCGCGGCGCGCTTGGCAAAGCCCGCGCTCGGGCCCTTGGCGTTGATCTCGGGCGTGTTGATCCGCCGCCCGAACAGTGTCTGCACGTAGCCATTGGCCTTCGCGAAGGCCGTGGTCTCGTCCATGTAGGCGCGGATGCCGGGGAAGCGTTCGAAGTAGCGGTCGATGAAGCCCTGCGCCTGATCACGCGGGATCCGCAGGTTGCGGGCGAGGCCGAATCCCGAGATGCCGTAGATCACCCCGAAATTGATCGCCTTGGCCTGACGGCGGATCTCGGGGGTCATCTCGTCGAGCGGCACGTTGAACATCTCCGACGCGGTGGCGGCGTGGATGTCCTGCCCCTCCCGGAATGCCTGCTTGAGCGCCTCGATATCGGCCATGTGGGCGAGGATGCGCAGTTCAATCTGGGAGTAGTCGAGCGAGACGAGCGTGCGGCCCTTCGGCGCGACGAAGGCCTCGCGGATGCGGCGGCCCTCCTCGGTACGGATCGGGATGTTCTGCAGGTTCGGGTCGGTCGAGGCGAGACGGCCGGTGTTGGCGCCTGCGATCGAATACGACGTGTGCACCCGCCCGGTCTCGGGGTGGATGTGTTCCTGCAGGCTGTCGGTATAGGTCGATTTCAGCTTGGAGATTTGCCGCCAGTCGAGCACGAGGCGCGGCAGCTCGTGCTCGGTGGCGAGATCTTCGAGGATGTCGGCGCCGGTTGCATAGGCGCCGGTCTTGCCCTTCTTGCCGCCGGGCAGACCGAGATCGTCGAACAGGATCTCGCCCAGCTGCTTGGGGGAACCCACGTTGAAGGGCCGCCCGGCTTTTGCGTGGATCTCCGCCTCCAGCCCCGCCATCTTCTGCGCGAAGGCGTTGGACATGCGCGACAGCACCTCGCGGTCGACCTGCACGCCCGCCCGCTCCATCCGCGCCAGCACCGGCACCAGCGGCCGCTCCAGCGTCTCGTAGACGGTGGTGACGCGGGTCTTGTGCAGCTCGGGCTTGAAGCGCTTCCACAGGCGCAGCGTGATGTCGGCGTCCTCGGCCGCGTATTTCACCGCCTCTTCGATGCCGACGCGATCGAAGGTCACGGCGGATTTGCCGGTGCCGATCACCTGCTTGATCGGGATCGGCAGATGGCCGAGGTAACGCTCGGACAGGGTGTCCATGCCGTGATTGTGCAGTCCCGCATGCATCGCGTAGCTCAGCAGCATCGTGTCGTCGAAGGGCGCGACGTCGATCCCGAGACCGGCAAAGATCTTCAGGTCGTATTTCATGTTCTGGCCGATCTTGAGGATCGAGGAATCCTCCAGCACCGGCTTCAGCATCGCCAGCGCATCCTCCATCGGCATCTGCCCGTCGCAGAGCTTGGCGCCGCCGAACAGGTCGTCGCCGCCCTCGCTGTGGCACAGCGGAATGTAGCAGGCATGGCCGGGCGTCAGCGCCAGCGAGATGCCGACGAGCTCGGCACGCATCTCGTCGAGGCTCGTCGTTTCGGTGTCGACGGCGACATGGCCCAGCTCGTAGATCGCATCGATCCAAAGCTGCAGTTCGTCACGCGTCGTCACCTTGTGATAGGCGGCGTGATCGAACGGCGCCTCGGGCTCGGGCGCGGCCTCCTCAGCGGCGGCGGGGGCCGTCTCGGGCACGGCGGGCGCCTCGGTCCCGAGCTTTTCGGCCACGCGGCGGGTGATTGTGCGGAACTCCATCTCGGCGAGGAAGCCCAGCAGCACCTCGGGGTCCGGCTCGCGGATCTCCAGATCGTCGAGCGTGAAGTCGAGCGGGCAGTCGCAATCGAGCGCGACGAGCTGCTTGGACAGGCGGATCTGCTTCTCGTGCTCGATCAGGGTCTGGCGGCGCTTGGGCTGCTTGATTTCGCCCGCGCGCTCCAGAAGCGTCTCGAGATCGCCGAACTCGTTGATCAGCAGCGCCGCGGTCTTGATGCCGATGCCCGGCGCGCCGGGCACGTTGTCGACCGAATCGCCCGCGAGCGCCTGCACGTCGACCACACGGTCGGGCCAGACGCCGAATTTCTCGAACACGCCGTCGCGGTCGATGCGACGGTTCTTCATCGGGTCGAGCATCTCGACCCCGTCGCCGACCAGCTGCATCAGGTCCTTGTCCGAGGAGATGATCGTGACCCGCCCGCCCGCGTCGCGCGCCTGGCACGACAGCGCCGCGATGATGTCGTCGGCCTCGAAGCCTTCCTTTTCCTTGCAGGCGATGTTGAACGCCTCGGTGGCGCGCCGCGTCAGCGGGATCTGCGGGCGCAGATCCTCGGGCATCGCCTCGCGGTTGGCCTTGTAGAGGTCGTAGAGATCGTTGCGGAAGGTGTGCGAGCCCTTGTCGAAGATCACCGCGACATGGGTGGCGGCATCGGGGCCGGTGTTGCCGTCGATGTAACGCTGCAGCATGTTGACGAAGCCCGACACCGCGCCGACCGGCAGCCCGTCGGACTTGCGCGTCAGCGGCGGCAGCGCGTGGTAGGCGCGGAAGATGAAGGCCGAGCCGTCGATCAGGTGCAGGTGGCACCCCTTGCCGAATTGCGTCATGCCCGCGTCCCCTCTTGCGATGTCGCGTGTCTGTCTAGCCGAAACCTTGCCGGGTTTCGGAGAAATTTCGTCGGTACTGTCCGGGAGTGGCCCGCCTCAGCGGGTCTCGTTCTCCTGCCCCGAGCGGTCCTGCCCGCGGGTGATCTCGTCGAGCCCCTCCGCGCCCTTCTCGGCGTACTCGCGATGGATGTAGCGGGCATCGCAATAGGAGCAGTCGACCCAGCCGGTGTCGTGCGGGATCATCAGCCAGACGCGGGGGTGGCCGAGACCCGCGCTGCCGCCGTCGCAGGCGATGCGCCAGGTGTCGACGATCTTGGTCTCGGGCGCGGGAAGTGTCATGAGGGGCCTTGCCTTGCAAACGGGAGCGGCCGGGCATGGACCCGGCCTCGAACGCGCTACATTCTAGCCGCCCCGCCCGCAGGGACAAGACGCGAAAGGACCCGAGCCATGACCGACGCCGCCATCGAGATCACCGGCCTGAAGAAGACCTATGCGCCCAGCGCCAAGTCCCCGGCCAAGGTCGCGCTCGACGGCGTCGACCTGACCGTGCCGGCGGGCTCGATCTTCGGCCTGCTCGGCCCCAATGGCGCGGGCAAGTCGACCATGATCAACATCATGGCCGGGCTGGTGCTCAAGAGCGCCGGGAACGTGAAGATCTGGGGCTTCGACCAGGACGTGAACCCGCGCCAGTCCCGCGCCGCGATCGGGGTGATGCCGCAGGAGCTGGTGCTCGACCCGTTCTTCACGCCGCGCGGCGCGCTCGACGTGCAGGCCGGGCTCTGGGGCGTGCCCAAGTCGCAGCGTCGGACCATGGAGCTGCTGGATCTCGTCGGCCTCGCCGATAAGGCCGACGCCTATGCCCGCTCGCTCTCGGGCGGCATGCGTCGACGGCTGCTGCTCGCGAAGGCGCTGGTGCATTCCCCGCGCGTGCTGGTGCTCGACGAGCCGACGGCGGGGGTCGACATCGAGCTGCGCAACATGCTGTGGCGCAACGTGCGTCGCCTCAACGAGCAGGGCACGACGATCATCTTGACGACCCATTACCTCGAAGAGGCGCAGGAGATGTGCGACGAGATCGCGATCATCGACCAGGGCCGAGTGATCACCCGCGACACCACGGCCAATCTGGTGGGTCGGGTCGGCGCCAAGACCCTGGTGGTGACGCCGGACGGCCCGGCGCAGATCCCGGCCCTGCCCGAGGGCGTCAGCGTCAGCGAGCGGCCCGGCGGGACCTTGGCCTTCGGCTATGACGCGCGGGTGATGGGGGCGGGCACCGTGCTCGACGCGATCCGTGCGGGCGGCATGCGGATCGCCGACGTGCGCACCGAGGAGGCGGATCTGGAGGACGTGTTCCTGCAGCTGACCTCCAAGGCGCGGGAACCCTCCTCCGCCGCCTGAGGTTGGCCCTCCGCTGATCACGGAGGCCGCATGGAAGAAGAGACCCAGACCGCACCGCGCGAGGATGTCGACAGCCTCGCGGCCGTCGATGCCGACACCGGCAACATCTTCGAGAAGCTCGACGCATGGGCGGACGGTTTCTTCAGGCTACTGCCGAACATCGCGGTGGCGCTGGTCCTGCTGGTCGTATTCTGGTTTCTCGCGCGGGGCGTGGCCGCGCTGGTGCGCCGTTCGGGCCGGGCGCGCGGGCGCGACAATCTGGGCGATGTGGGCGCGAGCCTGCTGCGCTGGCTGGTGATGATCCTGGGCGTCATGCTCGCCGTCACCATCGTGGCCCCGTCGATCTCGCCGGGCGATCTCTTCGCCGGTCTCGGCATCGGCTCGGTGGCGATCGGCTTCGCCTTCAAGGACATCCTTCAGAACATGCTGGCGGGCATCCTGATCCTGGTGCGCCAGCCCTTCGAGGTCGGCGACCAGATCGTTTCGGGTGGACATGAAGGCACGGTCGAGCGGATCGAAACCCGCGCCACCCTGATCAAGACCTATGACGGCCGCCGCGTGGTGATCCCGAATGCCGACATCTACACCGACGCCGTCGTGGTCAACACAGCCTTCGACAAGCGCCGGTCGCAATACGACGTGCTGATCGGTTGCTCCGACGATTTCGACGAAGCCTGCCGCATCATGGTGGAGGCCGCGCAGGGTTGCGAGGGCGTGCTCTCCGAGCCGGCGCCCGAGGCGATCCCGTGGGGCATGGATGCAGACGGCAACACGGTGCGGCTGCGCTGGTGGACGGATTCGAAGCGCTCGGACGTGGTGCATGTCTGGGGCCGGGTGATCCGCGATGTCTACAACGCGCTGAACGCGGCGGGGGTCGACCTGCCCTACCCGACGCGGATGGTGCTGTTCCACGACCAGACCGAAGCCACCGACGGCGACCGCACCACCCAGCGCGAGGGCTGGCCCGCGAAGGGCGACAGCCCCGAGGCGCGCCGTATCGCCGACGCGATCCGCACGGCCGCGACGCGGGGCTGACCCGCCACCCCTTGATGCTGCGGCGGGGCGGTGCCCCGCCCGGCCTCAGCCACGTTCCAGCATCCGACCCAAGGGGCGTCCACCGAGGATGTGCACATGGAAATGCGGCACCTCCTGTACCCCGTGGGCGCGGGCATTGGTGATGGCGCGGAAACCCTCCTCGACGCCGGCCTTCTCGCAGACGGCCGCCACAGTGCGGTTGAAATCGATGATCTCCGCGTCGGAAGCGTCGCGCGCGAAATGGTCGTAGCTGACATAGGCCCCCTTGGGGATCACCAGCACATGCACCGGCGCCTGCGGTGCGATATCCTCGAAGGCAAGCGTGTGCTCGGTTTCCAGAAAGGTCTTGTTGGGGATCTCGCCGCGCAGGATCTTCGCGAAGATGTTTCCGTCGTCGTAGTCGAAGCGCATCGCTTCCTCCTCAGTCATCGAACAGATGCGGCGTCCGGGCGATATCCCCCGCCAGCTCGGCGGGCATGTCGAGAAACGCCTGCAGTGCTCTGGAGTTGTCCTCCGTCGGCGCCCCCGCGACAAGCCGGTAATGCCCGGCGCAACCGGCCTCTCGCAGATTGCGGATCTCGGCCTCGAGATGCTGGCGCAGCGTTGGCATCAGCAGATCGAGCCCCGACTCGCTTTCCCCGGCAAGGCCGGTGCGCATCGCGTGTCGGCGCAATTGCTGGTCGTCGAGCGCGGCCTCGATCTCCAGAATCCGCACCGTGGCCCGGTCGCCGGACAGGTCGCGGATCAGCTCCAGCCGCCCCGGATCGACGCAGATCACCATCCGGTCGACCCCCAGCACCTCGTAGAGCACGCGCAGCAGCGCCCGCCGATGGCGGCCCCGCTTTTCCAGCCCGCGTTCGAGCCCGCCGAGATCGGGCAGCGGGCAGTCCTCTTCGTCGAACAGGTAGTCGAGCGCGGCCATCGAGGTATGATGCTTGATCGAGCCGACCAGCCGCTTGGCGAGCTCGCGCTTGTGCGCGACCACCAGCATCAACTCGCGCCCAGCGCCGATCGTGCCCCCGTCCTCCCAGGCGCGGCGACCGAACCGCTGGCCGATCCGGCCCCGCCCGGTGAGGAAGCGGTGCAGCTGCCGCCCGTCGCCGCCCTGCGGAAAATCGCGCCGCCCCGAGGTCCACAGATCCGCGAGCCGTGCCCTGAGACGGGTGGCGTTCGGGCTGATCTTGCGCGCGAACAACGCGTCCTGGCCCAGCAGCAGGCCGTAATGATCGTCGTGGAACGTCGCCGGCATCCCGTAATCGGTGAAGGTCAGGAAGGTCAGGCTGCGCGAGCAGATCTCCTCCCCCGGCACGAGATGGCGGACCAGCGTCTGGAACAGCGTCTCGTCTGGGATCCAGCTCCAGCGGAATAACCGCCGCACATCCGCGCGCGCCGCGAGAAAGGCCAGCACAGCCTCGACAGTGCTGCGCCGCAGGCACCACCATTGCGAGCCGATCATCGGGCGGATGTCGTCCGGCAGTCGGCGGCGGATATGCAGGCGGCGTTGCAGGTCGAGGCTGGCATAGAACAGCTTCTTGCGGTCGCGCTCGTTGAACAGGTGCCAGCGGGTCAGCCGTTCCTCGACGATCCCGGTCTTGATCCAGCCGCTCTCGAAGAAATCGACGCTTTCGATCCAGTCGGCATCCTCAGCCGCCAGCAGCGCATGGGCATGCTCCGCCGACTTGATCGCCATGCAGTCTCCGGACAGCAGGTAGAAATGCGTGGCGTCCGGAAAACGCTCCAACGCCATGCGCAGGGCTGCGATCGTGGCGGCGACGAGGCTCCAGCCGCCCCAGCCGCAGCGCTGCCGCCGCTCGACCAGCGCCACGCCCGGCTGGCCGTCGAGCCCGGCACGCAGCCGCGCCCAATCGGCAGCCGGTGCCCGCGCATCGAGATGCACCGCCACCGCGTCGCCCGACGCGGCGAGGCCGCGCGCCTGCGCGACGACCGCGTCGACGTCCTTGTGGCACAAGAGGATGAAGGCGATCCGCGTCATGTCCGTTCCCGATGCGCCACGCGCGCGTGGCGGTCGGCGCGTCATGTGGTTTGCGCCTTGATAGCCCGCGAAGCGGCCGCATAAACAGGGCCGGGGTCATTTCGCCAGTGCTTGTGGCCCGCGCGCGGCAGGAGAGCGGGAGGACGGCATGGGGTTTCCAGGCACCTGGATGACCGAGAGCGAGAGCATGGTCTACCGCGTGGTGCCCAAATGCGCCTGCTCGACCATCGGCCAGATCATGTACCGCTCGGATCACGGCCGGTTCTTCGACGGTGACATCCACGACGCGCAGGACGGGCTGCACAAATGGGGGCTCGAGCATAGTCGCGGCCCGATCGAGGCCAATGTCACCGCGCATCGAAGCCTCGTCTTCACCTGCGTGCGCAACCCCTACGGGCGCATCCTGTCCTCGTTCTTCGACAAGATCTGCGGCATTCAGCGCAACGGCCGCCGCTATCGCGGCAACCTCGTGCCGATGCTGATCCAGAAATACGGGGTCGAGGTCGGCGACCCGGAGACCGGCTTCGAGTTCGACCAGATCCGCAGCTTCCGCCGCTTCCTGCTCTTCGTCCGCGACACCATCCGCTTCGGCAAGCCGATGGACCCGGACATCCACTGGTCGGCGATGTCCGGCCACGTCTCGACCCTGATCAAGGGCGGCGGGCGCTATGACATGATCCTGCATGTCGAGGATTTCGACGCAGGCATGGCGCAGGTGCTGGAACGCGCGCCGCTGCGCCACCCGGTCGATCTCGCCGCGATGCCCCGTTTCAACGAAAGCGAGGGCCACGGGCCCAAGCGCGCGCATCCGATCGAGGCCTATTTCGACGACCTCTCGTTGCATCTCGTCCGCGAGGTCTATGGCCGGGATTTCGAACTCTTCGGCTATGATATCGACGATCCTTCCCGGCGCGCGCCCCTGCGCGAGATCGATCTCGACGCCGTGCATGCCAAGCTCGGCGCCTGAGCGCCGGAACCCTGCCGCCCTTGCCCCGTTGGAGCCCCGATATGACCGATCCCACCGGAGCCGACATTCCCGCCCGCCTGCGCCGCCGTCCCGAGTTGTGGATGGTGCTGCTGTTCCTCGTCTCCCTCGCGGCGCTGGGCTTCTTCCTGCTCGCCGGTGAGGTGGTCGAGGGCGACACCGCCGCCTTCGACGAGACGATTCTCTTGGCGCTGCGCACGCCCGGCGATCTGAGCGATCCCATCGGCTCGCCCTGGGTGGAGGAGATGGCGCGCGACATGACCGCGCTGGGCGGCGTCGCTTGGCTCACGTTGCTGACGCTGGGCGTGGCGGGCTACCTCGCGCTGTCGCGCCACACTCGGACCATGTGGTTCCTGCTGATCGCGATCGGCAGCGGCACGGCGCTCAGCCGCACCGCCAAGATGCTGTTCGAGCGCGCCCGCCCCGACCTCGTGCCGCATGGCTCCTACGTCTACACGGCGAGCTTTCCCTCGGGCCACACCATGCTCTCGGCGGTGACCTATCTCACCCTCGCGGTGATGCTGTCCCGGCTGGAGCCGCGCCGGGTGATCAAGGTCTACATCATGACCTGCGCGATCCTGCTGACCGGGCTGGTCGGCGCGAGCCGGGTCTATCTGGGCGTGCACTGGCCCACCGACGTGATCGCCGGCTGGACCGCCGGTGCCGGCTGGGCCGTGCTGTGCCTGCTGGTGGCGCAGTGGATGCAGCGCCGCGGCCAGATCGAGCCGGCCGAGGACGCCAAGGACTAGAGCAGGCCCGCCTGGGCGAAGAGCTCCTTGAGATCGGCCTCGGGCCGCGCCCCGAAATGCGAGATCACCTCGGCGGCGGCGACGCAGCCCATGCGGCCCGCCGTCTCGAGATCCCGCCCGGTGGCGAGGCCGTAGAGGAAGCCGGCGGCGAAGAGATCGCCCGCCCCGGTGGCATCGACCGGCGTCACCTTGCGCACCGGCACGACCACCCGCTCCTCGCCCCGGATCAGCACCACGTCGGCACCCGAGCGGGTGCAGATCACGAGCTTGCCATCGGCCGCGGCCCGCGTCAGCGCCTCGTCGAGGCGGCATTCATAGAGGCTTTCCCATTCGTGCTCGTTGCCGATGACGAAGTCGAGATCGCGCACCAGACGCTGGAAATCGGCGCGGTGGCGGTCGGCGCAGAACGGGTCCGACAGCGCGATCCCGGCCATGCCGCCGCCCTTCTGGGTCAGCCCGGCAGCGCGCTCGAAGGCCTGCTTGCCCTTGGGCTTGTCGTAGAGATAGCCCTCGAGGAACAGGATCCCCGCCTGCCCCGCCACTTCGTCGGCGACGTCGTCGGGGCCAAGCTCGGCCGAAATGCCGAGATAGGTGTTCATCGACCGCTCGCCATCCGGGCTCACGAAGATCATCGAGCGCGAGGTCGGCAGCTCGCCCCCCTCCACCGGCGGGTTGGCGAAACGCGTGCCGCCCGCCTCCATGCTCTCGGCATAGAACCGGCCCAGCGCGTCGTCGCGCACTCTCCCGATGAAGGCCGTGTCGAGCCCGAGGATGCCCAGGCCCGCGATCGTGTTGGCGACCGAACCGCCCGGCGCCTGGCGGCGGTTTTCCATCGCGCCGTAGAGCGTTTCTCCGCGCTCGCGCTCGACCAGCTGCATGATCCCCTTCTCGATGCCCATCAGGTCGAGAAAGCTGTCATCGGCCTGCGCGAACACGTCGACGATGGCGTTGCCGATTCCGAGAATGGTGGGGGTGCTCATAGGGTTTTTTCCTCGTAGAGGCACAGATCGCGGATCGGACAGGCCGGGCATTTGGGCTTGCGCGCCACGCAGATGTAGCGCCCGTGCAGGATCAGCCAGTGATGCGCATGGCCCTGCCAGCGCGCGGGAATGTGGTCTTCGATGCCGCGCTCGACGGCGTCCACATCCTTGCCCGGCGCGATGCCGGTGCGGTTGCAGACCCGGAAGATGTGGGTGTCCACCGCCTGTGCGGGGTGCTTCCACCACATGTTGAGCACGACATTCGCCGTCTTGCGACCGACACCCGGCAACGAGACGAGTGCGGCGCGCGAGGAAGGCACCTCGCCGCCGAAGCGCTCGACCAGGATCTCGCTCATGCGGATCACGTTCTTCGCCTTGTTGCGAAAAAGGCCGATCGTCTTGATGTGCTCGATCAGCCCCTCTTCGCCAAGCGCCAGCATCTTCTGCGGCGTGTCGGCGATCTCGAACAGCTTCTTCGTCGCCTTGTTGACGCCGGCATCCGTGGCCTGTGCCGAGAGCGCTACGGCGACCAGCAGCGTGTATGCATTGACGTGGTCGAGTTCGCCCTTGGGCTCGGGCTCGGCCGCGTGCAGTCGGGTGAAGATCTCGTCGATCTCGTGATAGTCGAGCTGGCGGGTCATCGCGCTTCTATGCCCGCCCGCGCTCGCGCCGACAAGACCGTCGGCCCGCGCTAACCCCGCGCCGATATGCGCAGCTTCCGGGTCGCGCGGCGCCGCCGCGCCGCCTATTCTCGGTGCATGGAACAGAGCCAAGCCTATCACTACGGCGTCATGCGCCGCGCCCTCGACGAGATCGACGCCGCAGCGGCGCCGCTCGCGCTGGACGACCTCGCGGCGCGGATGGAGATGTCGCCCGCGCATTTCCAGCGCGTCTTCTCGGCCTGGGTCGGGGTATCGCCCAAGCGCTACCAGCAATATCTCGCGCTCGGCCATGCCAAGGCGCTGCTGCGCGAACGCTGCTCGACGCTCGAGACGGCGCAGGCGGTGGGACTGTCGGGCACGGGGCGCCTGCACGACCTGTTCCTGCGATGGGAGGCGATGAGCCCCGGCGATTACGGCGCGGGGGGCGTGGGGCTGGTGATCCGGCACGGCGTCTTCGACAGCCCCTTCGGCCCGGCGGTGGCAATGGGCACCGATCGCGGGCTGTGCGGTTTGGGCTTTGCCGCCGAAACCGGGATCGAGGCGACCTTCAATGATCTGCGGGCCCGCTGGCCCGCCGCCGAATTCCACCCGGACGCGGCGGCGCTGGCACCGTGGGTCGAGGCTGCCTTCTCGGGGCGCGGCGAGGCGCGGGTCGCGCTGATCGGCGCGCCCTTCGCGATCAAGGTCTGGCAGGCGCTGCTCGAAGTGCCCACCGGCCATGTCACCACCTACAGCGACATCGCCGCCCGCATCGGCGCGCCGCGCGCGGTCCGGGCAGCGGCGAGCGCGGTCGGCCGCAACCCGGTGAGTTGGCTGATCCCCTGCCATCGGGCGCTGCGGAAATCCGGCGAGCTCGGCGGCTATCACTGGGGGCTTCCGGTCAAGCGGGCGATGCTGGCCTGGGAGGCGGCGCGGGCCGAGGCCTGAGGCAGATCGGCCACAGCCCGATCGGTTCCCGAACAAGGCGGAACCTGCCTATCAAAGCGTCGTTATTGCATAGCAGCCGTAAGCGGCCTCTATTCCACCGGGACAGGCGTGCACATGTCGCGCCTTGCGCCTCGCAAGAAATTGGAAAGACAAATGATCACCAAGCTTCCCCTCGCGCTCGTCACCGTTTCGGCCCTGGCCGTGGCCGCCTGCCAGCCGGTGACCCCGAACAACCCCGACCCGAATGCCAACACCCGCCGCGGCGCGATCGTCGGTGCGGGCCTCGGCGCCGCCGTCGGCGCGCTGACCGCCGACGACAAGGACGAGCGGCTCCGCCGCGCGGCCGTGGGCGCGGCCCTGGGCGGCGCCGCGGGTGCCGGCACCGGCGTGCTCCTCGATCGTCAGGAAGCTGAGCTGCGCAACCAGCTCGGCTCGAATGTCGGCATCGTCAACACCGGCGAGCAGCTGGTCGTGACCCTGCCGCAGGACATCCTCTTCGCCACCGACAGCGCCCAGCTGACCGGGTCGATGACCAATGACCTGCGCGCCATCGCCGGCTCGCTCAACAACTATCCCAACACCACCGTCAACGTGGTCGGCCACGCCGACAACACCGGTGCCGCGTCCTACAACCAGTCGCTCTCCGAAGCGCGCGCCCGTTCGGTGGCCAACGTGCTCACCTCGGCCGGCGTGTCGCCCGCCCGCGTGCGCGCCATCGGCCGTGGCGAGGACCAGCCGATCGCCTCGAACCTCACCCCCGAGGGCCGCGCCAAGAACCGCCGGGTCGAAATCATCATCACCCCCAACAGCTGATACGGCTGACGGAGAATTTGGAGGGGCCGCCCGGTGGGCGGCCCCTCTTTCGTTAGGAGTTGAGCGCCTTCGCGTGTGGTCATATAAAATGACCAATCACGGGAGGCCAACCATGCCGTTCAAACCGATCCAGCCGGAAAAGCTTTCTCATGGCGTCGTGCGCCAGATCGAGGAGCTGGTGCTGCGCGGCATCCTCCGCCCCGGTGACCGTCTGCCGCCCGAACGCGAGCTCGCCGAGCGGCTCGGCGTATCCCGGCCCAGCCTGCGCGAGGCGCTGGCCGAGCTGCAGACGCGCAAGCTGGTCGAGACCCGCGCGGGGGCCGGTGTCTATATCTCCAACGTCATCGGTTCGGCCTTTTCACCGGCATTGGTCCGGCTCTTCGCCACCCATGAAGAGGCGGTGTCGGACATGGTGGCCTTTCGCCGCGACATCGAGGGGCTTGCCGCCGAACGCGCGGCCCGGCTCGGCTCCGACAGCGATCTCGCGGTGATCGATGCCGTCTTCGCCCGGATGGTGGCGGCCCAGGCCAAGCCCACCGCCGATGCCGAGGGAGAGGCCGCGCTCGACGCCGAGTTTCACCTCGCCATCGTCGAGGCCAGCCATAACGTCGTGATGCTGCACATGATGCGCTCGATCTACGACCTGCTGCGCGAGGGTGTCTTCTACAATCGGCAGGTCATGTTCCGCCAGCGCACCACCCGGGCCTCGGTGCTCGAGCAGCACCGGGCCATCAACGACGCGCTGCAGGCCCGCGATCCCGAAGCCGCCCGCGCGGCGGTGGCGTCGCATCTCGACTACGTGCAGGGCGCGCTGTCGGACCAGCGACAGGCCGATCGCAACGAGGAGGTGGCGAAGCGCCGCCTGAGTCGCGAGACCGGGCGCTGAGGCGCGACTGGCCCGGCATTTCGTGCTAGCATCACGCATCGCACCACAGGAGGATGCGCGATGACACGACTGCTCCTGACGACGATGGCCGCAATGCTGGCGGCCTCCACCGCCCTCGCCGGGCCCGGAGGCTGCGGTGGCCGGTCGCATGACGCCACCGCCGACGCCGGCACGGCGGCCGGCCCGACCCCCGCCGCGCCCGAGATCGCCGCGGCGGAGGAGACGGGGACCACCCCTTCGATCGACATGCTGGCACTGCTGAACGGCGCACTGCCGAGCGAGGCGCTCGACGGGCCGGTCAGTTCGCTGCGCTGATCAGCGGCGGCTGAGGCACGAAAAAGCGAAAGGCCCGGGTCGCATCGCGCGCCCCGGGCCTTTCGATTTCGCGTCGAGGCATGGCCTCAGTGCAGCTTGGCACCCACGGTCTTGATCGACTCGTCGATCAGCTTGTCACCGCGCTGCGGCGTCATCTGCTCGGCGATGACCTGGCGAGCCGCGGCGATGGCCACGGCGACGGCCTGGTCGCGGACGTCCTTGACGGCCTTGTCCTGGGCCGACTGGATCTGCTCCTCGGCGGCGGTCAGACGACGCTGGATCGATTTCTCGATGTCCAGCTTGGCCTGCTCGGCCGAACGGTTGGCCTCGTCACGCGCGTTCGAGACAATGCGCTCGGCCTGGACCTGCACGTCCTTCTGCTTGCGCTCGTAGGAGGCCAGCAGCGACTGCGCTTCTTCGCGCAGGCCACGTGCCTCGTCGAGCTCGGCACGGATGCCGTCGGCCCGCTTGTCGAGCATCTTGCCCACTTCGCGCGGGACGCGGAAGTAGAGCAGCACGCCGACGAACAGCAGGAACGCCAGCAGCACGACGAAGTCAGTGTTGCCGAGCGAGAAGAACGGTCCCGTCGCAGCCATCGCCGGAGCGGCGGCCAGGCTCAGGACCAGCGTTGCAAGAAGCAGTTTCATGCGCGCTCTCCCAGCTTGGCGTCGACCGCGGCGTCGACCTTGGCCGCATCGGCCTCGGCACCGAACGCGGCGACGATCTCGCGCGCGACGTCGCGAGCCACTTCGCTCACATTGCGCGCCGAGCTTTCGCGAATCTCGTCGATCGCCTTCTGGCTCTCGGCGGTCTTCGCGGCGATCTGGGCGTCGGCCTTCTCCATCTCGGCGTCGAGATCGGCCTGGATCTGGGCCCTGGTCTCGGCGACGATCCGGTTGGCTTCGGCGCGCGCGTCGGCGAGCGCCTTGTCATAGGCGGTCTCGGCCTCGCGGGCGCGGTGCCGCAGCTCTTCGGCGGCGGCGATGTCGTTGGTGATCGTGCCTGCGCGCTCGGCCAGCACCGCGCCGATGCGCGGCAGGGCGAAGCGGGACAGGACGAAATAGATCACGCCGAGCGTGACAATGAGCCAGAAGATCTGGTTCGGGAAGCTGGAGACGTCGAGCTGGGGCATGCCCGGCCCAGCGGCTTCGGCTCCGTGCACCGCCAATGCGTCTTCGGCGGGAATGGGTTCGGTCGCCACGGCGTCCTCCGTCGAGCCCTAAGGAAATGGCGGCGCGGGGGTTCGCGCCCCGCGCCGCCGGTCAGGAGATCGAGGTCCGGATCAGACCGCGAACATCAGCAGCAGCGCGACCAGGAACGAGAAGATCCCGAGGGCTTCCGCGAAGGCCAGGCCGATGAACAGCGTGGCGGTCTGCGAGGCAGCGGCCGACGGGTTGCGCAGCGCGCCGCCCAGGTAGTTCGCCGCGACCGAGCCCACGCCGATGGCCGCGAGGCCCGAGCCGATGGCCGCGAGGCCGGCGCCGATGAACTGACCGAAGAGAGCGATATCGCCTTCCATTGGGGTATCTCCTGATTTGGAATTGCGTGTTTGGTGAAGGGTGAACCGACCCCGGGGCGTGCTGCCGTCAGTGCGACGGGTGCAGCGCGTCCTTGAGGTAGATGCAGGTGAGGATGGTGAACACGTAGGCCTGGATGCCGGCCACCAGCACTTCGAGCCCGTAGATCGCGGTGATCGCGACGATCGAGAGCGGCGAAAGGGCGGCGATGGCGGCGAAGCCCGCGAACACCTTGATCATCGCGTGACCGGCGACGAGGTTGCCGGCGAGACGGATGGAGTGGCTGACGGGGCGCACGAAGTACGAGATCACCTCGATGATCGCGATGATCGGGCGCAGGAAGAGCGGCGCGTCCTTCATCCAGAACAGGCCGAGGAAGGCCATGCCGTTCTTGACGAAGCCGAGGATCGTCACGCCGAGGAACACGCCGAGCGCCAGCACCGCCGTCACCGCGATGTGCGAGGTGGTGGTGAAGGCCATCGGCAGCAGGCCGAGATAGTTCGAGAACAGGATGAACAGGAACAGCGTCATGATCCAGGGGAAGTACTTGAGGCCTTCCTTGCCGGTGACGTCCTCGACCATCTTGTAGACGAAGCCGTAGACCAGCTCGGCCGCAGACTGCATCCGCGAGGGGATGACGGCGCGACCGCGGGTGCCGAGCACCAGAAGCCCGATCACGCACAGCACCGAGAGCGCCATCCAGAAGGTGACGTTGGTGATGGTGTACCACGAGACCGGATCGCCGATCTCGCCGAACAGCGGCTTGACCTCGAACTGGTCGAAAGGATGGAACACCAGGCCGCCCGGCTCTTCACCCTCGACCAAAGCCACCGTTTCTGTCGCCATTCTCTCAGCCCTCGTCGTCGCCAGCCTGTTCGGCCTGCTGTTTAACCTGCAGCTCCTTGGCCGTGCGCAGCATGGTTTTCACACCTGCCGCGAGGCCGAAGAATATGAAGGGGATCAGGAAAATCGGCATGGTCCCGAAGAGGGTATCCAAGCCGTACCCGACCCCGAAGCCGATCCCCAGACCGGCCACAAGCTCGATTACCATCCGCCACGCGACCTGCGCCTGGCTGTAATGGCTCTCCTGATGACGGGGCGGCTCCGCCTGATCGCGGTGCCGGGCCAGACGCTCCTCGAGCGCACGCATTCGCGCAGCGTGGTCGTCGTCGTGACTGTCGGACACTGCGGCCCCCTCATCGGTCGAGCAGGGTGCTATATTGTGGGGGCGGATTGGTCAAGCGCGGGGATTCCGCCGCACCAGATCGGCTTGACCATTGTTATAACAGGAAATTTCGAGATAGACGGCGGTTCTGCAGGACGCCTGCGACCATCGGGACGCCCTTCGGCATATTCAACCGCGCGGTTGACGTTTCGCCCGGCGCAAGGTCAGGTCGCGGCATGGCCGCCTCGCTAGATCTGGTGTTTTCCGCCCTTGCCGACCCGACCCGGCGCGCGATCCTCGCGCTGCTGCTCGAGGATGACATGGCGGTCACCGATGTCGCCGCGCCCTTCGACATGTCGCTGGCGGCGATCTCCAAGCATCTGGGGGTTCTGGCCGAGGCAGGGCTGATCTCGCGCGATCGGCGGGGCCGCGTCACGTGGTGCCAGCTGGAGCCCGACGGGCTGCGCGAAGCCTCGGTCTGGATGCAGGGCTTCGGGCAGATGGAGGGCATCGATCTCGATGCCTTCGAGCGTTTTCTCGAACGGGAACTGGGCACCTCCGCAGCCGTGCCCGAAGGTCCGGCGGCGGAGGGCTGAGTTCAGACCAGGCCGATCAGCGACAGGACCGCGATGACCACGACGACGAGACCGATGATGTAGATGATGTTGCGCATGTTTGCCCCTTTGGGATGAATCTGCCGGGCCAACGCTGCGCTCACGAAATCGTTCCTCAGGCTCAGCTCCAGTCTTTCGCCTGTGTCTTCAGCGCTTTCAGGAAGGCCTGAACCTTGGGTGTGCGGTGCAGGTCGACATGGGTGACCACCCAGATCGGCACCTCCCATTCGGGAAGCGGCCCGTGCACCACGGTCAGGTCGTCGCGCGCCTGCGCCTCGTGCAGCGGCACGAAGCCCAGCCCCGCCCCCGCCAGCACCGCGTCGCGCTGGTTGCGCTCGCCATGGGCGCGGAAGGTGATCCGGTCGGTCGGCACGGTCTGGCGCAGCCAACGGTAGAACGGCGCCCGACTGTCGAGATCGTCGGCGCAGACGAAGCGATGGTTCGGCAGATCCGACACCTCTTCGGGCAGGCCGTGCCGGGCGATGTAGCTGCGCGCTGCCACCAGCGCCACCTGCAGCCGCATCAGGGGCTGCACCACGTTGTCGGGCTGATCCGGCGCCGCGCCGGCGCGGATCGCGATATGCGCCTCGCCATATTCGAGGCGGAACAGCCGTGTGCCGGTCAGCAGCCGCACCATCACCGCCGGGTAATCCGCTTGGAAGTCGATCAGCAGCGGCATCACCAGGTCGGCCAGCGTGTCGAGCGTGGTCACCGCCAACTCGCCCTCGACCCCGTCGCCCTGCCCCCGCAGCCGGCTGACCAGCTGGGCGAACTGATCGTCGGTGGTCTGCGCGACCTGCAGCAGGTCGCGCCCCGCCTCGGTGGCGGTGTAGCCACGCGGATGGCGCTGGAACAGCTTCACCCCGAGCCGCGTCTCGAGCGCGTCGACATGCCGGATCACCGTGGCGTGGTGCACGCCCAGCACCTCGGCCGCGCCGGAGACCGTGCCGAGGCGGGCGACGTGGTAGGCGGTGCGGATCTCGTCCCAATTGTCCATTCGGATCTCCTGCGAGCGGGGCCTCTCCTTCTAGGCCGCATCGCCCCCGGCTCCAAGCCGTGCCAGGCTCTTGACCGCGCGGCCGATCCGGCTTAGTTGCGCTCCCCAAACCCGGAAGCTTTGGCTTTCCGGTCCCCGGCCCGTTGCGGGGATCGCCGTCCGTCAGCGCGTTGCGCCCACGGGCGCCGTTCCGCATTGTGGTCCGGTCCAGACGCAACGGTCGGAAAGGACCGCCATGTTCGAATCGCTCTCAGACCGCCTCTCCGGCGTCTTCGACAGGCTCACCAAGCAAGGCGCGCTGTCCGACGAGGACGTGAAGACCGCGCTGCGCGAGGTGCGCGTGGCGCTGCTGGAGGCCGACGTCTCACTCCCGGTCGCGCGCGATTTCGTCGCCGCGGTGCAGGAGAAGGCCGCCGGCCAGGCCGTCACGAAGTCGATCACCCCGGGCCAGCAGGTCGTCAAGATCGTGCATGACGAGCTGGTCTCGGTGCTCACGGGCGACAGCGATCCCGGCAAGCTCAAGATCGACAACCCGCCCGCGCCGATCCTGATGGTCGGCCTGCAGGGTTCGGGCAAGACCACCACCACCGCCAAGCTCGCCAAGCGGCTCACCGAGCGCGAGGGCAAGCGGGTGCTGATGGCCTCGCTCGACGTGAACCGCCCCGCCGCGATGGAGCAGCTTGAGATCCTCGGCCGCCAGATCGGCGTTGACACGCTGCCGATCGTCAAGGGCGAAGACCCCGTCGCCATCGCCAAGCGTGCCAAGACGCAGGCCTCCTTGGGCGGCTACGACGTCTACATGCTCGACACGGCCGGTCGCCTTCACATCGATCAGGAGTTGATCGCCCAGGCGGCGGCGGTGCGCGATGCCGTCTCCCCGCGCGAGACCCTGCTCGTGGTCGACGGCCTCACCGGTCAGGACGCGGTCAACGTCGCGACCGAGTTCGATGACAAGATCGGCGTCTCCGGCGTCGTCCTGACCCGGATGGACGGCGATGGCCGCGGCGGCGCCGCGCTGTCGATGCGCAAGGTCACCGGCAAGCCGATCCGCTTCGTCGGTCTCGGCGAGAAGATGGACGCGATCGAGACCTTCGAGGCCGAGCGCATCGCCGGCCGGATCCTCGGCATGGGCGACATCGTCGCCCTCGTGGAGAAGGCCCAGCAGACCATCGAGGCCGAGCAGGCCGAGCGGATGATGAAGCGGTTCCAGAAGGGCCGCTTCAACATGAACGACCTGAAGATGCAGCTCGAGCAGATGCTCAAGATGGGTGGCATGGAGAGCCTGATGGGCATGCTGCCCGGCATGGGCAAGATGGCCAAGCAGGCACAATCGGCCGGCTTCGACGACACCATGCTCAAGCGTCAGATCGCGCTGATCAACTCGATGACCAAGAAGGAGCGGGCCAATCCCGACATCCTTCAGGCCAGCCGCAAGAAGCGCATCGCCAAGGGTGCCGGGCTCGAAGTGTCGGAGCTGAACAAGCTGCTCAAGCAGCAGAAGCAGATGGCCGATGTCATGAAGAAGATGGGCAAGGGCGGCATGCTGAAACAGGCCATGAAGGGCATGTTCGGCAAGGGCGGCGAGATGCCCGACATGAACGACCCCGCCGCGATGGAAAAGGCCGCCAAGATGCTCGGCAAGCAGCTGCCGCCGGGCATGGGCAAGCTGCCCGGCATGGGCGGCGGCATGGGCCTGCCCTCGGGCCTGTCCGGCTTCGGCAAGAAGAAATGATCCCGTCGCTCGCCACCGACCGGCTGCACCTGGTGCCGCCCTCGCTCGCGCATCTGCCGGCCGAGCGCGAATTCTTCGCCTCCGAGCGGTCGAGCTTCGTCGGCGGCCCCGCGCCCCGGCACAAGGCGTGGCGAGTGATCGCCCTGCATCTGGGCCACTGGCAGATCCTCGGCTACGGCATGTGGGCCGCGGTCGAGCGCGAGACCGGCGCGCCGGTGGGCCTGGTCGGCCTCTGGGGCCCGGAGCCCTGGCCGATGCCCGAGCTGGCCTATCACCTCTACGAGGAGGCCGAGGGCAAGGGCTACGCCACCGAGGCCGGGCAGGCGGTGCTCGACTTCGCTCGCGACCGGCTCGGCATGCGGGAGCTGGCTTCGATGATCGACCCGGCCAACACCGCCAGCCAGTCGGTCGCGCGCCGCCTCGGCGCCGAGAACACGCATCGCGAATTCCGCGCCGACCCCGACGGCACCGCCGTCGAGATCTGGCGCCACGATCTCACCAAGGGGGCCCGCTCATGACCGATGCCGCCAGCCGCGCCGCGCAGCTTCTCAAGGAGCACCGCGAAAGCATCGACCGGCTCGACGCGATCCTCGTCTACACGCTGGGCGAGCGGTTCAAGCACACCCAGGCGGTCGGCCGGCTCAAGGCCGAGCACGACCTGCCCCCCGCCGACCCGATCCGCGAAGAAGCGCAGATCGCCCGGCTCACCGATCTTGCGAAGGAGGCCGATCTCGACCCCGAATTCGCCAAGAAATTCCTGGCCTTCATCATCCAGGAAGTCATCAAGCACCACGAGAAACATCAATCCTGAGACCTTCCGTCTCGACTGCCATTCAAAGGAGTTCTCCCAATGGCCATGAAGATCCGGCTCGCCCGCGGCGGTTCCAAGAAGCGCCCCCACTACTCGATCGTCGCCACCGACTCGCGCATGCCGCGCGACGGCCGCTTCCTCGAGAAGCTCGGCACCTACAACCCGCTGCTCCCGAAGGACAGCGAGGACCGCGTGAAGATGGACATCGAGCGCATCCAGGAGTGGATCGCCAAGGGCGCCCAGCCGACCGACCGCGTCGCGCGCATGCTCGAGGCCGCCGGTGTCACCGAGAAGAAGACCCGCTCCAACCCCAAGAAGGGCGAGCCGGGCAAGGCCGCCAAGGAGCGCGCCGAGAAGAAGGCCGCGCGCGAAGCCGCCCCGGCCGACGAGAGCGCCGAGTGATGGCCCCCGGCCCGGAACGCACCGGCGCGTTTTCGCCGGAGTTCCGGGCCGAGCTGGCCCGGCTGATGGACCGGCGGCGCGATGTGCGCCGGTTCCGTACCGATCCGGTGGACGAGGCAGCGCTGACGCGCTGCCTTGATTCGTTTCTGACGGCACCTTCCGTAGGGCTGTCGGAACCGTGGCGGGTGATCCGGGTCGAAAGTGCGCAGGCCCGCGCCGCGGCGCTCGCCAATTTCGAAGAGGCTAACGCCGCCGCGCTTGCGGACCAAAGCCGCGACCGCGCCACGCTCTATGCCCGGCTCAAGCTGTCGGGGATGCGCGACGCGCCGGTGCAGCTCGCCGTGTATTGCGACGACGCCACCGACAAGGGCCACAATCTCGGTGCCGCGACCATGCCCGAGATGCGCCGCTATTCGGTGGTCGCGGCGATCACCCAGTTCTGGCTCACCGCGCGCGCCGAGGGGCTAGGCACCGGCTGGGTGTCGATCCTCGACCCCGCGCGGCTGTCGCGCGACCTCGAGGTGCCCCCAGCGTGGTCGCTAGTCGGCTATCTCTGCGTCGGCTATGCCCAGACGCTCGACCGGGTGCCCGAGCTCGAGGCCGAGGGCTGGGAGACGCGGCGCGGTCACCTGCCTGTCGAGACGCGCTGAGCCTTGCGCTCGGGCGCGTGGCGGTGTTCCAACGGGGCAAAGGCTTGGAGGACAGGATATGGGCGATCTGATCTGCGTCGGGCGACTTGCGGGCGCCTTCGGGGTGCGCGGCGAGGTGCGGCTCAAGAGCTTTTGCGCCGACCCCGAGGCCATCGCCGATTACGTACCGCTGCTCACGAAGGAAGGCCGCGAATTCCGGCAGGTGGTGATTACCGGCCAGGCCACCGGCGCCTATACTGCGCGGCTCGACGGCATCACCACCAAGGAGGAGGCCGACGCGCTCAAGGGCGCCGACCTGTTCGCCCCGCGCGACCGGCTGCCGGCCCTGCCGGATGACGAGTACTATCATGCCGACCTGATCGGCCTGCCGGTGCACGACACCGGCGGCGCGCTGCTGGGCACGGTGCGCGCCGTGCTCAACCACGGCGCTGGCGACTTGCTGGAGCTGCTGCCGCCCGACGGCGGAGCGACGGTTCTGCTGCCCTTCACGCTGGCCGCCGTGCCGACCGTCGACCTCGGCGCGGGGCGCATCGTGGCCGACCCGCCGGAGGGGCTCTTTCCCGGCTGAGCGGAGCGGAACCGCGCCCGGGTCGTCGTGTTGAGCCGTTGAAGCGGCGGAGTTTTTCCGCCCGACAACGGAAAGGCTCGACCATGATCGAATGGATTCTCATCCTCCTCGCCATCGCCGCCGTCGCCGGCCTGCTCGGCATGGGGCGTATCTCCGGCGCCGCGCTTACCGGTGCCAAATGGCTCGCCATCATCGCGCTGGTGCTGTTCCTGCTGGTGCTGTTCGGGGTGATCGGTCTCGCGACCTGATCCCGCGCGCATGACGACGCGATGCGGGCCGCCGGTTCTTTCCCGGCGGCCCGCTTTGCGCTAGGACCCGTCGCCATGAGCGACACCCCTCCCCCCTCCCGCGCCGCCGGCCGGCTCAGCGCCCGCCCCTCGGTCCGCCCGCGCGAGTTGATGACCGATCATCCCGACCTCGCCGGGGCCTGGACCGTGCAGGTCATCACCCTGTTCCCGCAGGCCTTCCCCGGCGTGTTGGGTGAAAGCCTGACCGGCAAGGCGCTGAAGGACGGGCTGTGGCAGCTGCAGCCGATCGACCTGCGCCCCTATGGCGAGGGCAAGCATCGCAACGTCGACGACACCCCCGCCGGCGGCGGCGCCGGCATGGTGCTGCGCCCCGACATCGTCGGCCGGGCGATCGAGGACGCGAAGTCGCGGGCCAAGGGGGTCACCCCGGTCATCTATCTCTCCCCGCGCGGCCGCCGCTTCGATCAGGCGCTGGCGCGCGAACTGAGCCAGGCCGACGGGGTGATCCTGCTGTGCGGCCGCTTCGAGGGGGTGGACGAGCGGGTGATCGAGGAGCACGGCATCCTCGAGGTCTCGCTCGGGGATTTCGTCCTGACCGGCGGAGAGATCGCCGCGCAGGCCTTGATCGATGCCACCGTGCGCCTTATACCGCGCGTGCTGGGGAATCAGGCGTCCACGGAGGAGGAATCCTTCTCCCACGGTCTCCTCGAACACCCGCAATACACCAAGCCCGCGCTCTGGAAGGGTCGCGCGATACCCGAGGTTCTTCTCTCGGGGCATCACGCGAAGATCACCGACTGGCGCCGGGAGATGGCCGAGAGGCTGACGAAAGAACGGCGACCTGATCTCTGGCGGGCGTATTGCGCACAGCGCGGCACGGACCCGGATGAAGACCGAGAGCTCTGAGGTTGCGAGCAACGTCGCGGGATAACCGCGAGCAATCAAGGAGTGACAGGCATGGACCTGATCGCACAGCTCGAAGCGGAGCAGATCGCTTCGCTGGGAAAGACCATTCCCGACTTCAAGGCCGGTGACACCGTGCGTGTCGGCTACAAGGTGACCGAGGGCACCCGCACCCGCGTGCAGATGTACGAAGGCGTCTGCATCAGCCGCAAGAACGGCTCGGGCATCGCTGGCTCGTTCACCGTGCGCAAGATTTCGTTCGGCGAGGGCGTCGAGCGCGTCTTCCCGCTCTACTCGACCAACATCGACTCGATCGAGGTGGTGCGTCGTGGCCGCGTGCGCCGCGCGAAGCTCTACTACCTGCGTTCGCGTCGCGGCAAATCGGCCCGTATCGCCGAAGTCAGCAACTACAAGCCCAAGGCCGACACGGCCGCGGCCCAGGCCTGAGGAGCGCCGAGATGAAAGCGGATATCCATCCCGACTACCACATCATCGACGTCAAGATGACCGACGGCACCGTCGTCCAGATGAAGTCGACCTGGGGCAAAGAGGGCGACCAGCTCGCGCTCGACATCGATCCGTCGGTGCACCCCGCCTGGACCGGTGGCACCTCACGTCTGATGGACGCCGGCGGCCGCGTGTCGAAGTTCAAGAACAAGTACGCCGGTCTCGGCTTCTGATTCTCGCGCCCTGCGCGAATCGTGCGACGCCGCCCTTCGGGGCGGCGTTTTGCGTTTGCGGCGCAAATGCGGCGAGGTTCGGGCGCGCAATTTGCCTCATTCGCCCTCGCAATAGGCCTTTTGGCAGAACAATGGCGAAACGCCCCCCGAATATGGCGTTTTCCGGGCAACAATAAGCATCCAATTGTGTCGCACCGCGTTAAGCCCTGCTACACCATGGCAAATGTGTCATTTCGGAGGCTTTTCGATGCAACATTCCGGCGCCCAGGCCTTCGGCGACAAAGCCCACCTGATCGATCATCACGAGATGATGCGTATTCTGGGCAAGGTACCGCCCGTGGAGCCTCGCGGCCGCCACGAAAAAGCCACGATGGGCCGCACGGCCTACGGCATGCACAAGGCTGCCGCCCGGCCGCGCGCGATGCGCGATCCCGACGCCACCGCTTACGGCGCCTTTCATGACGCGAGCGCCCGCCGCGACGCGCCCATGCGCGAAGTCTGGGCGCTGGCTCCCAACGCGCAGCTGGTGTCCAAGGCGCTGGCCGAGGGCCGTGGCCGGGCGCTGGTCGCTCAATGGGACGAGCTGACCCGCACCGATCCCTGGTCGGGCATCGCCGCCGCCTTCGGCGCGGCACAGGCGGCGCGCCCGGGCGGCGCGCTGGCCAGCAAGCATCGGGCGCGGGCGGCATCGGGCGGCTTTGACATCGTCACCGCCGATCAATGCGTGGCGCTGCGGGCCCGGCTGCTCGGCGCGACGCAGCCCCGGGAATATGTCGATCTCGATCTCTGAACGGCGACCGCCTTTCCCAGATACGCAAACGCCGCCCCGAGGGGCGGCGTTCGTCGTTTCAGGCGGCCTTGCGCGCGGGCCTGCGCCGCCGGTTCGGGCGGCCCGGCTTGGCCCCCACGCCTTCCGGCTTGGGCGCACCACCGCCGAAGCGGCGTCCGCCGCCTCCGCCGCCGCGGCGCGGCTTCTTCTCGGGCTCGACCGGGTCCCAGCGGGTACCGGACGCCACCGGGATCGCGGCCTTCATCGCCTTTTCGATATCCTTGAGCTCGCCCATCTCGTCGGGCGCGCAGAGCGCCACGGCGCGGCCATCGGCGCCGGCGCGCGCGGTGCGGCCGATCCGGTGGACGTAGTTCTCGGCCACGTTCGGCAGCTCGTAGTTATAGACGTGGCGCACGCCCGGGATGTCGATGCCGCGCGCCGCGACATCGGTGGCAACCAGCACCCGGACCCGGCCCTCGCGGAAGTCGCGGATCGCCCGCTCGCGCTGGCCCTGGCTCTTGTTGCCATGGATCGCGGCGGCGGCGAAGCCGGCGGCGGCGAGCTGCTTCGACAGCTTCTCCATGCCGTGCTTGGTGCGGCCGAAGACCAGCGCGAGCTCGTCGCGATGCTGGTCCAGCAGCTCGACCAGAACCTCGGTCTTGGCGGCCTTGGCGACGAAGTGGATCGACTGGTCGATCTTGTCGGCGGCCTTGCCCGGCGGGTTGACCTGCACGCGCACGGCGTCGGTCAGATAGGCCTGCGCCAGCTCTTCCATCTGCTTGGGCATGGTGGCCGAGAACAGCATGGTCTGCCGCTCTTTCGGCAGCAGCGGCGCGATCCGGCGCAGCGCGTGGATAAA
>Ga0208794_1000191_pt1 | contig 51270 bp, 46 predicted proteins | sample 32_taG_FD_184106 | JGI IMG/M metagenome (GOLD analysis project Ga0208794, IMG submission 184106) | Marine viral communities from the Gulf of Mexico - 32_GoM_OMZ_CsCl metaG (SPAdes) (version 2) | ecosystem: Environmental > Aquatic > Marine > Oceanic | place: Atlantic Ocean: Gulf of Mexico... | reverse complement strand
CGCGGGCGGGCTGCTGCGGCGCTTCGCGGCGCGGCGGCACCGGCGCGGCGGGCGCCTCTTCCTCGGCCGAGACGCGCTCGCGCAGCGGCTCGCTCATCTTGCGGCGCGGCACCGGCACTTCCTCGGGCTTGACCATCGCGTCGATGCCGGTGGCGACCACCGAGACGCGCATCCGGCCTTCCATGCCGGTGTCGAGCGTCGAACCGACGATGATGTTGGCCTCGGGATCCACCTTCTCGCGGATCTTGTTGGCCGCCTCGTCGAGTTCGAACAGGGTGAGGTCGTAGCCGCCGGTGATGTTAATGAGCACGCCGCGCGCGCCCTCGAGGCTGATCTCGTCCAGCAGCGGGTTGGCGATCGCCTTCTCGGCGGCCTGCACGGCGCGATCTTCGCCATCGGCTTCGCCGGTGCCCATCATCGCCTTGCCCATCTCGTCCATCACCGCGCGCACGTCGGCGAAGTCGAGGTTGATCAGGCCCGGCCGCACCATCAGGTCGGTGACGCCCTTCACACCCTGGTAGAGCACGTCGTCGGCGAGCGCGAAGGCCTCGGTGAAGGTGGTGTTCTCGTTGGCGAGCCGGAACAGGTTCTGGTTCGGAATGATGATCAGGGTGTCGACCACCTTCTGCAGCGCCTCGACGCCGGCCTCGGCCTGTTTCATGCGCTTGCCGCCCTCGAACTGGAACGGCTTGGTGACGACACCTACGGTCAGCACACCGAGCTCGCGCGCGGCCTGGGCGATGATCGGCGCCGCACCGGTGCCGGTGCCGCCGCCCATGCCGGCGGTGATGAAGCACATATGCGCGCCCGCGAGGTGGTCGACGATCTCTTCGATCGATTCCTCGGCCGCGGCGGCGCCGACGGTCGGCCGGGCCCCGGCGCCGAGGCCCTCGGTGACCTTCACGCCCATCTGGATCTTGGAGTGGGCGCGCGACTGCTGCAGCGCCTGCGCGTCGGTGTTGGCGACCACGAACTCGACCCCGTCGAGTTCCTTCTCGATCATGTTGTTGACCGCGTTGCCACCAGCGCCGCCCACGCCGAAGACGGTGATCCGGGGCTTGAGATCTTCCTGCCCCGGCAGAGAGAGGTTGAGTGCCATCGCTGTCTGCCTGTCCTGAATCTGGCCCGTCCCGCCGGGCGTTTTTGCCACTATTCGGCCAAACTATCCGCGCGCGCGCGCAGCGTCACGGGGAAACTCGGGCATTCTTACTTATTTTCGGCGCCTTCCGCAGCGTCGATTCCCGGCCTTTCGGGCTGGTAAGCGACATCTTGCCGGATCACCAGTTGTCCTTGAACCACTTGAAGGCACGCTTGAAGGAGCGCGCCGGATGTTTCTCGGCGGGCACGTCGAAATCCCACCATTCGTCCTGCGGATGCGCGGCGAAGAGGCACAGCCCAACCGAGCCCGCGAAGGCCGGCCCGGTGGCCGCCTGCGGCAGCCCCTGCACCCTAAGCGGCCGGCCGAGCCGGACCTGCTGGCCGAGGATCCGCGTCGCCAGCCCGTCGAGACCGGGGATCTGGCTGCCGCCGCCGGTGAGCACGATCTGCTGCGAGGGCAGATGTTCGAAGCCCGCTGCGTCGAGCCGCTGGCGCACCTCCTCGAGGATCTCCTCGACGCGCGGCCGCATGATGCCGATCAGCTCGGCCCGGCTGACGGTGCGGCGATCATGCTCCCAATCGCCGGTATCGCCACCGATCTCGATCATCTCGCGGTCGTCCATGCCGGTGGCGACGACACCACCATAGAAGGTCTTGATCCGCTCGGCGGTGGCCATCGGCACCTGCAGGCCCATGGAGATGTCCGAGGTGACGTGATCGCCGCCCATCCGCACCGAATCGGCGTAGATCATGTGCTTGCGGATGAAGACCGAGATGCCGGTCGAGCCGCCGCCCATGTCGATGCAGGCAGCGCCCAGCTCCTGCTCGTCTTCGACCAGCGAGGAGATCCCCGAGACGTAGGCCGAGGACGCTAGACCCGCGACTTCGAGATCGCAGCGCTTGACGCAGTAGAGCAGGTTCTCGATCGCGGTCGCGTCGACCGTGAGCAGGTGCATGTCGGTGGTCAGCCGCTGGCCGATCTGGCCGCGCGGATCGGCAAGACCCGAGCGGTGGTCGAGCGCGAAGTTCACCGGCTGGGCATGCAGCACCTCGCGGCCATCGCCGTAATCGGGCATCTCGCAGGCCGCGAGCACCCGGCCGATATCGCCCTCGGTGACCTGCCCGGCCTCGATCTCGACCTCGCCGTCGAGCCCGTAGCTGCGCGGCCGCGCTCCGGACAGCGTGGCGATGACGTGATCGACCCGGACCCCGGCCATCTTCTGCGCCGCCTGCACCGCGGTGCGGATCGCCCGCTCGGTCTCGGCCATCGCCGCGACCTCTCCGAAGGACACGCCGCGCGAGCGGGTGGTGGCGGCGCCGATGATGCGGAAATTGGACTGCCCGGCCATGGAGCCCACGCCCTCGAGCGCCGGGGCATCGCCGTCGAAGCGCAACACCAGACAGGCGATCTTGGACGTGCCGACGTCAAGAATGGCGATAACGCCCCGTTGCATCGCCGCCTTGCGCATGTGCCGCATAGCCCGCTGCGTCTGGTAGAGCTGCCCCATCTGTCCGTCCCCGCTCCGTAATCGTTAATTGTTCTCGCTGACGCGGCGGAGCCGCACCAGTGCCTGCTCGGTCAGCCTTATGGTCGGCCGATCCTCGTTCCGGACGTCGACCGCCGCGATATCGCGGTCGAGCATGTCCTCTGCCTCATCGAGCGCCATCACCCGCTCCAGCGCCGGGACCGGGTCCTCGGCGGGCAGCAGGATGCGCTGGTCACGGTCGAGCACCAGGTCCCAGCGCCGTTCGCCCATTCGCACCAGACCACGGATTCGCGGCGCCACCGGAGCGGCGGCAGCGAAGAGCGCCAGCGCCTCGTCGATCTTTTCGCGGGCACCGTCGCCCGCGATCAGCGGCAGGTCGGAGCGGTCGGAACGCTGCGCGATCATGCCGGTCATGACGCCCTCGGCGTCGACCAGCCGCAGCCCGTCGACATAGCGCCAAACCGCGACGGGCACCCGCTGGGTCACCACGATCTCGAGCGTGCCGCCCGGGCGCACCCGCACCGTCGCATCCGCAACCGCCGTCAGCTCGCGGATCCGGGTGCGGATCTCGGGCAGGTCAAGGTCGAAGGAGGACACCGGCATGCTCTCGGGGAGAAAGGCCTTGATCGCGGCGGCGAGCGCCGGCTCGGCGCCTTCGATCTCGACGGCGCCGACCATGAATTCGGGGCGCTGCTGCACCATCGCCTTGACCCGGTCGACCTGCGCGGCAAATGCCGCGCGGTTGTCGGCTTGGCCGAACCAGATGCCGCCGATCAATGCGACGAACAGCGCCGGCAGGCCGAAGCGCATGCCGATCCGGAAGGCCGGGGTGAGCATAAGCCGCTGGTAGCGATAGCCCCAGCGGGTCGGCGCCGGGTCGCGGCGCACGCCATGGGCGGGGGGACGGCGGAACAGGCGGCTCAGCGATCGCACGAAGCGTCCTCCACCAGCCAGCGGCACAGATCCGGGAAGCTGATCCCGACCTTCGCCGCCTGCTCGGGCGCGAGCGAAGTCGGGGTCATGCCGGGCTGGGTGTTGGTCTCGAGCAGCACCAGCCCGTCGAGTCCCTTGGTCTCGTCCCAGCGGAAATCGGTCCGCGTGAGCCCGCGGCAGCCAAGCGCGCGATGCGCCCGCAACGCGTAGTCGAGGCAGGCCTCGAAGATCTCGGTGGGGATCTCGGCCGGCACGACGTGGCGCGAGCCGCCGGTCTTGTACTTGGCGTCGTAGTCGTACCAACCGCTCGTCACGATGTCGGTCACGGTGAGCGCGCGCTCACCCATCACGGTGGTGGTCAGCTCGCGTCCCGGCAGGAAGGCCTCGACCATCACGATCTCGGGCATGTCGTCGGAGAGCGTCGGCGGCTGGTTCGCGCCCTCGGGCACGATATAGACCCCGACGCTGGAGCCTTCGTTATAGGGCTTCACCACATAGGGCGGCGGCATGGCATGCGCGGCCATGACCTCGGCCTTGGAGGCCAGTCGGCTCTCGGCGACCGGCAGGCCCTCGGCGCGGAAGGCGGCCTTGGTCGCCTCCTTGTCCATGGCCAGCGCCGAGGCCAGCACGCCGGAATGGGTATAGGGAACACCCAGCCATTCCAGCAGGCCCTGGACGCAGCCATCCTCGCCACGGCGGCCATGCAGTGCGTTGAAGACGACGTCGGGGGCGTGCTTGTGCAGTTGCGCGGGCAGGTCGGGGCCGGCATCGACCTCGATCACCTCGTAACCCGCCTGCCGCAAGGCCGTCGCGCATTCGCGCCCGCTCGACAGCGACACCTCGCGCTCGGCCGAGGGTCCGCCCATCAATACGACGACCTTGGGATGTGTCCCGCTCGACATTCCCAAACTGCCCCATTCGCGCGCCGCTGACCGACGCGTCATTGTTTCGGCCCATTACGGACCTCCCCCGCTTCGCGAGGGTCTCGTTATTCGCTTGTCACGCGGCCGGATCGCCGATCCGCATGATTTCCCATTCTAGCGTCAGGCCGGAATGATCGTAAACCCTTTTCCGGACCCGCTCGCCCAGTCCCTCCAACTCGGCCGCCGTGGCGTCACCGGAATTGGTGAGGAAATTCGGATGCTTGTCGTTCATCACCGCGCCGCCCAACCGGGCGCCGCGCAGACCGGCATCCTCGATCACCTTCCACGCCTTGAGCTCGTGACTGTCATCGGCCCGCCCGGTGGAGGAGAATCCTGCCGGATTGCGGAAGGTCGATCCGGCAGTGCGGTCCTTGGTCGGCTGGCTGGCATCGCGCCGCTCGATCTGCTCGGCCATCCGCGCCTCGAGCGCCTCCGGCTCACCTTCGGGCGCGTCGAACACCGCCTCGACGATCACCGCCCCCTCGGGCAGATGGCTGGAACGGTAGGCCAGCTCCAGCGCGGAGGCCGGCAGCACCTCTTCGCGGCCGTCGCGGTGAATCACCGTCACCTCGCGGAGCGCGTCGGCGACATAGGCGCCGTAGCAGCCTGCATTCATGCGCACCGCGCCACCGATTGCACCGGGAATGGTGCGCAGGAAGGTCAGGTCGCGCCCGGCAGCAGCCGCCTTTCGCGCCACATGCGCGTCGAGCGCGGCGGCGCCCGCGGTGACAGTGCCATCCGCTGCGATCTCGATGCCGTTGAAGCCGCGCCCGAGCCGGATCACCACGCCCCGCACCCCGCCGTCGCGAACGATCAGGTTGGAGCCAACTCCCATCGGGAAGACCGGAACCGAAGGGTCGAGATCGCGCAGAAAGGCCGCGAGATCCTCGCGATCGGCCGGCTGGAACAGCCAGTCGGCCGGGCCACCGACGCGCAGCCAGGTCAGGTCGGCCAGCGGCCGGTCCGGCGTCAGCCGTCCACGCACTTCGGGAAGCGCCGCCATCATGCCCGCTCCGCCGTCAGCCGCCAGCGCAGCATCGCGGCGCCCAAGGCGAACAGCGCCACGCCCGCGACCGGGCCCAATGCGAAAGTCGTCCAGCCGAGCAATGGCACGCCGGTCGCCACCAGGATGGCGCTGCGACCATGGCGGCCGTCCTGCGCCGGCCGCATCGCCAGAATATTGGCCGCGATCAGCCAAAGTGCTGCCATCGCCAGCGGCCAGAGCTGCGCGCCGCTCACCCGCCCTGCTCCAGCCTTGCGGGCAGCGCCCCGGCCCAGGCGCTGATCGTGCCGGCGCCGAGGCAGACCACGATGTCGCCCGGCCGCGCCTGCTCGCGCACCAGCCGCGCCAGATCCTCCTCGGAGGTGACGGCGCGGGCGTGGCGGTGGCCGTGCCGGATCAGCCCGGCGACGAGGTCGTCGCGCCCCGCCCCGTCGATCGGCTGCTCACCAGCGGCGTAGATGTCGGAGATCCCGACCACGTCGGCATCGTTGAAACAGGTGCAGAAATCCTCGAACAGCGAGGCAAGCCGTGTGTAGCGATGCGGCTGGTGTACGGCGATCACACGCCCCTCGCTGGCCTGTCGGGCCGCGCGCAGGACGGCGGCAATCTCGACCGGATGATGGCCGTAATCGTCGATGATCGCGACCCCGTTCCACTCGCCCACCTTGGTAAAGCGGCGGTTGACCCCGCCGAAGGCGGCGAGCGCGGCGCGGATCTCTTCTCGCTTCATCCCCAGATGGCGGGCCACGGCCACCGCGGCCAGGGCGTTCGACACGTTATGATCGCCCGGCATCGGCAGGGTGCAGCCCTCGATCACCATGTCCTCGGCCCGCAGCACGATATCGAAATGCGCGACGCCGGCCTTGTAGGTCAGGTTGGCGGCGCGCACATCGGCCTGCGCGTTGAAGCCGAAGGTGGTGACGCGGCGGTCGGTGATCTTGCCGACCAGCGCCTGCACCTCGGGGTGGTCGGTGCAGCAGACCGCGAGCCCGTAGAACGGGATGTTCGAGACGAAGTCGAGGAAGCCTTTCCGAAGCCCCTCGATCGAGCCCCAGTGATCCATGTGCTCGGGATCGATATTGGTGACGATGGCGATCGTTGCCGGCAGCCGGTTGAAGGTGCCGTCGCTCTCGTCGGCCTCGACCACCATCCACTCGCCCTGCCCCATCCGGGCGTTCGAGCCATAGGCGTGGATGATGCCGCCATTGACCACGGTGGGGTCGAAATGGCCGGCATCGAGCAGCGTCGCCACCATGGTGGTCGTGGTCGTCTTGCCGTGGGTGCCGCCGACGGCGACGTTCGAGCGCAGCCGCATCAGCTCGGCCAGCATCTCGGCCCGGCGCACGACGGGCAGGCCGCGGCGGCGCGCCTCGTCAAGCTCGGGATTGCCCGGCTTGATCGCCGAGGAGATCACCACGACCTGCGCGCCGTCGAGGTTCTCGCCCGACTGACCGATGAAGACCCGTGCGCCCAGCCCTTCGAGCCGCTCGGTGATCTTCGAGCCTTTCAGATCCGAGCCTTGGATCGTGTAGCCTTGGTTGAGCAGCACCTCGGCGATACCGGACATGCCGATACCCCCGATGCCGACGAAGTGGATCGGTCCGACATCGAGCGGCAATTTCGTCGCAGCGTTCATGACCTGTGTCCCGTCCATCAAGAATCCGTGCCCTTCTGTTCATCCGCGAGGCGTTCGACAACCCCCGCAAGCCGCTCCGCCGCGTCCGCCACTCCGACCGAGCGCGCCGCATGCGCCATGCGCATCGCGCCCTCGCCGTCGCTCAGAACCCGCGCCACCTGCTCGGACAGCGCTTCGACGTGAAACCGGCTCTCCGGGAACATGATCGCCGCGCCCGCTTCGACAAGCCCCCGCGCGTTCGCCGTCTGATGATCGGCGGCGGCGGCGGCATAAGGCACGAGAATCGCGGGGCGTCCGATCACGCTCAGATCGGCGACGGTCGAGGCACCGGACCGGCAGATCACCAGCTGCGCCTCGCTCATCCGGGTCGGCACGTCGGCGAAAAAGGTCTGGACGTCGGCGTCGATGCCCTCGTCCGCGTAATAGGTCGAGACGCGCTGGACGTCCTCTTCGCGGGCCTGGTGGCTGACCCGGACCCGGCGACGCAGCTCGCCCGGCAGGTTCGCGATCGCCGGCGGCACGACGTCGCTGAGGATCCGCGCCCCCTGGCTGCCGCCGATCACCAGCACCGACATCGGGTAATCGCCCGGCGGAATATAGGCCGCACCGGCGCGCTCGATCACCGCGCCGCGTACCGGGTTGCCGGTATGGATCGCCTCGACGCCCTGCGGCAGTTCGGTCGGCCAGGTGCCGCAGGCCACAGCGTGGACACGGCGCGCGAACAACGCGTTGACACGGCCGAGCACGCCGTTCTGCTCGTGGATCATGCGGGGCAGGCCCAGCATGGTCGCGGCCGAGAGCGCCGGGATCGACGGGTAGCCACCAAAACCCACCACCATGGCCGGGCGGTCGCGCATCATCCGGCTCACCGCCGCGGCCACACCGCCACCGATCCTGATCGGCGCCAGCGCCTTGGCGGTCAGCCCGCCGCGCGCGAAGGTGGCCGAGCCAACCTGCTCGATCTCGACCGCGCGCGGAAAGCCTTGGGTGTAGCGCGCGCCGCGCGCATCGGTGGACAGCTTCACCCGCCAGCCGCGGGTCAGCATCAGCTCGGCCAGCGCTTGGGCGGGGAACATGTGCCCGCCGGTGCCGCCGGCGGCGATCACGAGAAGCGGTCCCGCCATCAGCGGCTCCGCCGCAACAGGATGTCGCCGATGCCGCCCTGCGGACGGGTGCGGGTGAAGGCCAGCAGCATGCCCAGCGCGATGCCGGAGGCGATCACGGAGGAGCCACCATAGCTCACGAAGGGCAGCGTCATGCCTTTGGCCGGCAGCAGTCGGACCGCCACGCCCATGTTGATCATCGCCTGCACGCCGAAAGCGCAAGCAAGGCCGGTCCCGGCGAGGCGGATGAAGGTGTCGCGCTCCTTCATCAGCCGCAGCAGGGAACGGACGACGATGGTCGCATAAAGCAGGATGATCGCGATCACGCAGATCAGGCCGTACTCCTCGGCGGCCACCGCGATGATGAAGTCGGTATGCGCGTCGGGCAGCGACCACTTCACCTGGCCCTCGCCGACGCCGACGCCGAAGAAGCCGCCTTCGCGGATCGCGTTGGTGGCGTAGCCGAGCTGGGTGTTGGGGTCGACCTCGGCGGCGAGGAAACCGTCGATGCGGCGGGCGAAGTGCTCGGAGCTGTTATAGGCCAGCGTGCCGCCGGCGACGACCGCGCCGGCGAGGCCGAGAAGCAGCACCATCGGCGCGCCGCCGACGAAATACATCACGCCCCAGGAAAACAGCACCAGCGCCGCCTGCCCGAAGTCGGGCTGCAGCGCGAGGAACATGACGATGGTGAAGGCCAAGGCAAAGGACCACAGCCGGCCCGGAGGGCCCGACGGCTCCATCCCGGCTGCCATGAACCAGGCGGCGACCACGACGAAGCCGGGCTTGAGGAACTCCGACGGCTGCACCGAGGCAAAGCCGAAGGAATACCAGCGCACCGCGCCCTTGCCGAAATCGGTGCCGAAGATCGGCAACAGCGCCAGAGCGACGAAGGCCCCGAGGAAGCCCACCACCGCGAGGCGGCGCACCAGGTAGGGCTTCATCATCGAGATGCCGAGCATCACGGCGAGCGAGAGCACCCCGAAGAAGGCCTGGCGGCTGACGTAGTAGAACGGATCGAGCCCGTTGCGCGACGCGAGCGGCGGCGAGGCCGCGAGGCCCAGCAAAAGGCCGATCGCGAACAGCAACAGGATGCAGGACATGGTCCAGACATCGATAGTGCGCCACCAGCGCGGGAGAATCGGATCGACGGTCCTGACCGGGACCGCGCCATGCACCATTTCGGTCATGAACCTGCTGCCTGATTGCCTCTGCCCTGCCCGCTTGAGCGGGTCTATACGAGAGACTAGCGTGGATGGCCCGGATTGACCATGAAAATAACGTCCAGTGATTTTCGCACCAAGGCTTGAGCCCGTGGCCGAAAAGCGGCAGGTCGCGAGACATGGAGTCCCTTCGACATATCAACACCCTGATCCTCGGTGCCGGCGCCGCTGGCCTGTTCGCAGCGATCCACGCGGGCGGCGACACGCTGGTCATCGATCACGCGCGCAACCCCGGCGAGAAGATCCGAATCTCCGGCGGCGGGCGCTGCAACTTCACCAATACGCGCACCGCACCCGAATGCTTTCTCGGGGCCAACCCGCATTTCCACAAATCGGCGCTGGCCCGCTACACGCCGTGGGACTTCCTCGATCTCGTGCAACGGCACGGCATCGCCTGGCATGAGAAGACGCTGGGGCAGCTGTTCTGCGACGGCCGCGCCACGCAGATCGTTGCGATGCTGGTGGAAGAGGCCCGCGCCGCTGGTGCCACCCTGTCGCTCGAGACCTCACTCGTGGAGATCGACCGGGACGAGAGCGGTTTCCGCGCGGTGATCGAAAGCGGCGGCCGCCGTGAGACGATCCGCGCGGCCCGGGTCGTCGTGGCCACCGGTGGCAAGTCAATTCCCAAGATGGGAGCCACGGGCCTCGCCTACCGGATCGCCGAGCAGTTCGGCATCGCCGTCACCGAAACCCGCCCCGGTCTGGTGCCGCTGACCTTTCCGGACCGGTTCTCGGGGCTGTCGGGTGTGGCGCTGCCGGTGCGCGCGCAGGCGCAGGGGCCCGCCTTCGACGAGGCGCTGCTCTTCACCCATCGCGGACTCTCCGGCCCCGCGATCCTGCAGGCTTCGTCCTACTGGCGCGAGGGGGAGGAGATCCGCATCGACCTCGCACCCGACGGGCAGCTGGCCGAGGCGCTGCGCGCGGCGCGGCGCAGCGATGGCCGCAAGGCGGTGACCACCGTGCTGGCCCAGCACCTGCCGGCCCGGCTGGTCGATGCCTGGGCCGCCGAGCACCCGATGCCTGGCAACATGGCCGATCAATCTGACCGCGCCATCGACGCACTCTGCGAGAGCCTTCGCGACTGGCGACTGGTGCCTGCCGGGACCGAGGGCTACCGCACCGCCGAGGTGACGCTGGGCGGCGTGTCCACCGACGCGCTGTCCTCCAAGACGATGGCGGCAAAGGCGGTGCCGGGGCTGTATTTCGTCGGGGAGTGCGTCGACGTCACCGGCTGGCTCGGCGGCTACAATTTCCAATGGGCCTGGGCCTCGGGCTTCGCGGCGGGCACTGCGATCGCACAGGGCGGCTGACCGCCCTGCCGCCCGGGGTCGCCCGTTTGGGCGCGCGGCCCCGGGATCTCAGAGCCGCACGCGCACCTGCGCGACGAAATCCTCGCCGCGCTTCTCGAAATTATCGTACTGGTCGAAGCTCGCAGCCGCCGGTGCCAGCAGGACCGTGTCGCCCGGCTCCGCCTCGGCCATGGCGCGTTCGACCGCGACGGCCATGGTCCCGCAGACCTCCGCCTCGACGCCCGGAAGCTTCACGGCGAACGCTTCGGCCTCGCGGCCGATCACATAGGCCTTCGCCACATTCGCGAGCCCCGTGCCCAAGCCGCCGAGGCCGCCTTCCTTCTCCAGCCCGCCACAGATCCAGCGGATACGCGGAAAGGCGACGAGCGCCTTGGCAGCCGCGTCGACATTCGTGGCCTTGCTGTCGTTGACGAAGATCACGCCGTCCTTCTCACCCACGCGCTGCGAGCGATGCGGCAGGCCGCCATAGGAGCGCAGCGCCGCCTCGATGCCGCGCGGCCCCAACCCGAGCGCCCGCGCCACTGCCCAAGCCGCGCAGGCGTTCTGGTGGTTATGCGCGCCCGGCAGTCCGGGGATGTCGCGCAGATCGACGGAGGCGACCTGCCGCCCCTTGCGATACTCCGCGAGGAAACCCTTGCGGGCGAAGACGTTCCAGCCCGGCCCGGTGAGCTTGCGGCCCGAGGAGATCGCGATGACACGGTCGTCGGCCTGCCCGGTAGCGAGTTGGTTGGCGAGGTAGCGCCCCTCGTTCTCGTCCACCCCGACCACGGCGCGATCTGGGCCGCCTTCGGAAAAGAGCCGGCGCTTCGCGGCGAAATAGCCGCCCGGGCCCGCGTGGCGGTCGAGATGATCGGGCGACAGGTTCGTCAGCACCGCGATGTCCGGGGTCAGCGCGCGCGCGAGCTCGGTCTGGTAGCTCGACAGCTCCAGCACCACCACCTCGCCGTCATGCGGCGGGTCGAGGTCGAGCACGCCACGCCCGATATTGCCGGCAAGCTGCGCGGGCCGCCCGTTCTCGGTCAGGATGTGATGGATCAGCGCGGAGGTGGTCGACTTTCCGTTCGAGCCGGTGACCGCGACGATGCGCGGCATGGTGTCGAACTGGTCGAAATCTTCGGTCGCGTAGCTGCGGAAGAACAGGCCGATATCATTGTCGACCGGCACGCCCGCCTCCCAAGCGGCGGCGATAGCCGCGTGCGGCGCAGGGTAGAGATGCGGAATGCCCGGCGAGGTGACGAGCAGCGACACGCCGTCATAGGCCGACTCACGGGTCAGGTCGCGCAACTCGATCCCCTCGGCCTCGGCGGCTTCGCGGCCGGAGGGACCGTCATCCCAGGCGACGACCTGCGCGCCACCCGCGCGCAGCGCCGCCGCCGTGGCTCGGCCCGACCGGCCGAGGCCAAGCACCGCGACGGTCTGGCCGTCCATTCCACGAACCGGGATCATGCGTGTCTCTCCGTGATGTCAGCGCAGCTTGAGTGTGGCGAGGCCGATCATCGCGAGGATCAGCGAGATGATCCAAAAGCGGATCACGATCTGCGGCTCGGACCAGCCCTTCTTCTCGTAGTGGTGGTGGATCGGCGCCATCAGGAACACCCGACGCCCGGTGCGCTTGAAATAGAGCACCTGGATGATCACCGAGAGCGCCTCGACCACGAAAAGCCCGCCGACGATGGCCAGGACGATCTCGTGCTTGGTCGCGACCGCGATGGCACCAAGGCCGCCGCCCAGCGCGAGGCTGCCGGTGTCGCCCATGAACACCGCCGCCGGCGGCGCGTTGTACCACAGGAAGCCGAGGCCGCCGCCGATCAGCCCCATGGCGAAGATCAGAATCTCGCCAGTGTCGGGTACGTAATGGACGCCGAGATACTCGGTGAAGTCGGTGCGACCCACGGCATAGGCGATGACGCCGAAGGCACCGGCGGCGATCATCACCGGCATGATGGCGAGCCCGTCGAGCCCGTCGGTGAGGTTCACCGCGTTGGCCGCGCCGACGATGACGATCATAGCGAACGGCACGAAGAGGATGCCGAGGTTCAGCAGCATCTCGTTATAGACCGGGAAGGCGAGTTGATGGGTCAGGTTGTCGGGGTGGTACATCGCCGCCCACCAGCCGGCGAGACCGGCGATCGCGAAGCCCAGCCCCAGGCGGACCTTGCCCGAGACGCCGTCGGTGTTCTGCTTGCGCACCTTGGCGTAATCGTCGGCGAACCCGATCAGCGCGAAGCCCAGCGTCACGAACAGCACCATCAGCACGTAGGGGTTGTCGAGCCGCGCCCAGAGCAGCGTCGAGGTCAGCAGCGCGCCGACGATCAGTAGGCCGCCCATGGTCGGGGTGCCTGCCTTGACGAAATGTCCCTCGGGGCCATCGGTGCGGATCGGCTGGCCCTTGCCCTGCGTGCGGCGCAGCACGTTGATCAGCGGCGGCCCGAACAGGAAGCCGAACAGCAGCGACGTCAGGAAGGCCCCGCCTGCCCGGAAGGTAATGTAGCGGAACAGGTTGAAGAAATCGCCGCCGTCGGAGAGCAGCGTCAGCAGATAGAGCATGGGCCTCAGGCCTCCTTGTCGCCGGAGGGGTTGCGTTGCCCCAGTTTGCGGATCGCGTCAACGAGGCGGCTCACCTGGCTGCCCTTCGAGCCCTTGACCAGCACGACATCGCCGGAATCGACGAGCCTCGCCAGATCGGGCAGGAGTTCCTCGGCCCGCTCGACCCAGCGGCCGCGCCGCTCGGCCGGCAGCGCCGCGTGCAGCGCCCGCATCCGCGGGCCGACGCAATGGACCGTACGGATCGCCGCTATCGCCGGATCGTCGGCCATCGCCGCATGCATCTCGTGCTCCTGTGGACCGAGTTCCAGCATATCGCCGAGGATCGCGATGCGCCGGCCGCGATGCACCCGCCCTACCCCGTCGCGCGGGGTGGAAGCGGCCAACACCGCGAGCGAGGCCGAAAGCGAGGTCGGGTTGGCGTTGAAGGCGTCGTCGATCAACTCCAGCGTCTCGCCCTCGCGGGCGGGGTCGAGCACGACCGTCTCGCGGGTGCCGCGCCCGGCGGGCGGTGCCCAGGCCGAGAGGTTGCAGATCGCCCGCGCCCGGTCGGCGCCCATGGCCTGGGCCACGGCGATGACGCCAAGCGCGTTGAGCATGAAGTGCCGCCCCTCGGTCGCCACCTTGAGCGCCACCTCGGTCCGCCACAGCCGGGCCCGGCCCACCGTCGCGCCGTCGCGCAGGTGCGCTTCGCGCAGACGGTGATGATTGCTCACACCCGCGCCGAAGCCCACGATCCGAGCCCCGGCGGCGCGTGCTGCCGCGCGCAGGATCGGGCTGGTCGGAAGGTCGCCATTGACCACGGCACAGCCGCCGGGCTCCAGCCCTTCGAAGATCGAGGCCTTCTCGCGCGCGATCCCCTCGACGTTCTCGAAAGCCTCGAGATGGACGGCGGCGACGGTGGTGACCATCGCCACATGCGGCCGCGCCATGCGCGCCAGCGGCGCGATCTCGCCGGGGTGGTTCATGCCGATCTCGATCACTGCGAAATCGGTGTCGGCGGGCATCCGCGCCAGCGTCAGCGGCACGCCCCAATGGTTGTTGTAGCTGGCCTCGGCGGCATGGACCTTGCCCTGCCCCTCCAGCGCAGCCCGAAGCATCTCCTTGGTCGAGGTCTTGCCGACCGAGCCGGTGATCGCCGCGACCTTGGCCTTCGTGCGGGCGCGACCGGCCATGCCCAGCCGCTCCAGCGCCGGGAGCACCTCGTCGACGATCAGCAGCGGCGCACCGGGATCTACACCTTCGGGAATGCGGCTGACCAGCGCGGCCGCCGCCCCCTTGTCGAGCGCCTGCGCCACGAAGTCATGCCCGTCACGCGCGGCGGCGAGCGCCACGAACAGGTCGCCGGGCCGGATGGTGCGGGTGTCGATCGAGACACCGGTGGCGACCCAGCCGGTCGTGGCCCGGCCGCCAGTGGCTTCGGCCGCATCTGCAGCGCTCCACAATGTCATGCGTGCCCCTCCAACGCGGCCACGGCGACCGAGGCCTGCTCGGCGTCATCGAATGGCAGGATATCCTGGCCAACGATCTGGCCGGTCTCATGCCCCTTGCCGCAGATCAGGAGGGCGTCGCCCGGCCCCAGCGCGTCGACGCCGCGCAGGATCGCCTCGGCCCGGTCGCCAGTCTCGGTGACGCTTTCGGCCCCGCCCATCACGCCCCGCGCACCTTCGAGCACGGCGGCACGAATCGAGGCAGGATCCTCCGAGCGCGGGTTGTCGTCGGTGACGATCACCGCGTCGGCATGATGCGCCGCCGCCGCGCCCATCAGCGGTCGCTTGCTGCGGTCGCGGTCGCCCCCGGCGCCGACGATGGCGATGATCCGACCCATCACATGCGGGCGCAGCGCCTTGAGCGCGGTTTCGATCGCGTCAGGCGTATGGGCATAGTCGACGAAGATCGTGGCGCCGTTGTCGCGTTGCGCGGCAAGCTGCATCCGGCCACGCACGGTGGTCAGCTCTGGCAGCGAGCGGAACACCTCGTCAGGATCCTCGCCCGCGCCGATCACCAGCGCTGCGGCAAGCAGGACATTCTCGGCCTGAAAGCCGCCGACGAGATCGAGCCGGCACATCCGCGCCACCCCCTGCCAGGCGAATCGCAGCTCCTGCCCGGTGGCATCGAAGCGCTGGGCCAGCAGCCGCAGCCGCGCGCCCTCGCCCCGCCCCACGCCGATCACTTCCTGGCCACGCGCCGCGCAGCGGCGGGCAATCTCGGCGCCCTTCGCATCGTCGAGATTGGTGGCGACCACCCCCTCTTCGGGGAGCACTCGCTCGAACAGCGCCAGCTTGGCCTCGAAATAGGCCTCGAAGCTATGATGGTAGTCGAGATGGTCCTGGCTGAAATTGGTGAAGCCCGCCGCCGCGGGGATCACCCCGTCGAGCCGGTGCTGATCGAGCCCGTGGGAGGAAGCTTCCATGGCCACATGGGTGACACCCTCGCGCGCAGCCTGCGCCAGCGCCCGGTGCAGGGTGATCGGATCTGGCGTGGTATGGCGGAGCGGGTAGGTCCAGGCGCCCTCGACCCCGGTCGTGCCGAGATTGACCGCGCGGCGGCCCAGCGCCATCCAGATCATCCGGGCGAATGTCGAGACGGAGGTCTTACCGTTGGTGCCGGTGACCGCGACGATGGTCTCGGGCGCCGCTCCGAACCAGAGCGCGGCCGCCCGCGCCAAGGCCTGGCGCGGCTCCTCGGCCACCACCAGCGCGACATCCGACCCGGCCAGCGTGGGCGCAGCGATGCGTGCGCCTTCGGCATCGGTGAGGATCGCAGCCGCGCCCTTTTCAAGCGCGGTTTCGATGAAGCCCGCACCATGCGCGACGCTGCCGGGCAGCGCCGCGAAGAGATGGCCCTCGCGGACCTCGCGGCTGTCCGCCGTCAGCCCGGTCAGCCGCGCTTCGCGGCCACCCTGGGCCGTCAGCCCCAATTCGGCCAGCGTGGCCTGTTTGCCGTCCATGTCAGCCCCTCGCAGCCTAGTTCGCAGCGAGCGATATACCCTCGAAGGGCGCACCTTCAACCTGCGGCCTGACACCCAGCAGCGGCGCGGTCCGCCGGATCATCTCCGCGGCCACAGGAACGGCCGTCCAGCCGGCGGTGCGGCGCGGGATCGAACCGGTGGTTTCCACGGGCTCGTCGAAGGTCACGACGAAGACGTATTTCGGATCGGAGGCCGGGAACATGCCGGCGAAGGTGGAGATCACCTTGTCCTTGTAATAGCCACCGCCGTTTTCCTTGGGCTTGTCGGCGGTGCCGGTCTTGCCACCGACCTCGTAGCCGTCGACATCGCCCAGGCTCGCGGTGCCGCGGCTGACCACGGCGCGCAGCATGGCGCGGGTCGCGGCGGCGGTCTGCTCGCTCACCACCCGCTCGCCGGGGGCCCGGTTCGCCTTGTGCAGCAGCGTCGGCGTGACCTTGAGACCGCCATTCGCCAGCGTCGCGTAACCCGCGGCGAGGTGCAGCGGCGTGACCGAGAGACCGTGGCCATAGGAGATCGTCATGGTCGAAATCTCCGACCACTGGGCGGGCAACAGGGGCTTGCCGGTCGGCGCCTCGATCATCTCGACGGCCGTGGGCTCGAGCATGCCGAGCTTGCCGAGGAACTCCTTCTGCTTCTCAGCGCCGAACATCAGCGCGATGCGCGAGGTGCCGATGTTGGAGCTTTCGACGATCACGTCTGTGGCCGAGAGCTGCGGGCCGTAATCGTGGAAATCGCGGATTCGGAACCGGCCCCAGGTCATGGGGCCCTTGGTGTCGATCATGGTCGAGGGCTGGATCAGCCCCATCTCGAGACCCTGCGCGACAGCGAAGATCTTGAAGACCGAGCCAAGCTCGTAGACGCCCTGCACCATGCGATTGAACAACGGGCTGTCGGCGGGCGAGCCCTTGGTCAGCGGCCGGGGCCGGTTGTTCGGGTCGAAGTCCGGCAGGCTGGCCATGGCGACGATCTCGCCGGTCTTGGCCTCCATCAACACGGCGGCAGCGCCACGGGCGTTGAGCAGATTCATGCCGCCCAGCAGCACCTCCTCCACCGCAGACTGCACGGTGAGGTCCAGGGACAACCGAAGCGGCGCGCCTTCGTTGGCCGGGTCGCGCAGGTAGGCATCGAATCGACGCTCCACCCCGGCCACGCCGATCACTTCGGCCGAGGAGACGCCCTCGCGACCGTAGCTCGCACCACCGAGGATATGCGACGCGATCGGCCCGTTGGGATAGATCCGCATTTCGCGCGGGCCGAACAGCAGGCCGGGATCGCCTATGTCATGCACCGCCTGCCGCTGCTCGGGGCTGATCTGCTTGCGGATCCACATGAACTTGCGGGGACCGGTGAAGTCCTCGAGCAGTTCCTGCTCGTCCAGCTCGGGGAAGATCCGCACCAGCTCGGCCGCCGAGCGGACCGGGTCGATCATCTGTGGCGGCTGGGCGTAGAGGGCGTAGGTGTCGAGATTGGTGGCGAGGATCCGGCCCTCGCGGTCGATGATGTCGGCGCGCTGGGCGATGATCGGGTTGCCCGAGGCCGAGGCGCGCGGCTCTTCGGCGGGGGCGCCGGCCATGCCGGCCATCTTCACGCCGATCGCGCCGAAGGCCAGCAGGAAGAAACCGCCCATCACCAGGAGGCGTCCTTCGGCGCGGCTCCTCGCCCGGTCGCGGACTTCCTCGTGACGGAGCCGGAGGTTTTCGCGTTCGATCGCGTCCGGATTCTCGCCGCGTTCGCGGGCCTTGAGGATACGCGCCAGCGGGCGCAGCGGCCGTCGGATCACAGCGGTTCCTCGTCGGTGTTCATGAAGGCCGAGGACACCTCGACCGGGTTCATGATCGGCGGCAGCATCTCGGGCGGGAAGCCGACCTGCTGGACATGACCGAAGGCCTCCGGGCGCAACGGAAGCAGGCCGAGCCGGTCGAAGTTCAGGTCGGCGAGATCGCGCAGCCGGTCGGGACGGTTGAGATAGGCCCATTCGGCGTTGAGCATGCCCAGCCGCGCATGCGCCGCACCGATCTTGGCGTAGAGCTGCCGAACCTCACGCAGGGACTGCTGCGTGGCGTAGTTCTCCTGGTAGGCCCAGAACCCCAGAGCGACGACGGCCAAGGCCGAAAACACGTAGATCACGCCCCTCATCGGCGTTTCTCCCCCTTGTCCAGAACGGGCATTCCCAGCGCGGCCGGTTCGGCCCGGCCCGCCGGGGCATCGGTGCGCCGCGCGATCCTGAGCCGCGCCGAGCGGGCACGCGGATTGACGGCAAGTTCATCATCATTGGCAGCCACCGCCTTGCGCCCCACCAGTTCGAAGGCCGGAGGCGGGCCCTCGACCTCCGGGGCGAAGCGGTTGGCGTTGCCGGTGGCGCCGGATCGCAGCTGCATGAAGCGCTTGACCATCCGGTCCTCGACCGAGTGGAAGGTCACCACGCCCAGGAGACCACCGGGCTTGAGCGCGCGCTCGGCGGCGGCGAGGCCCTCGAACAGCTCGTCATACTCTTCGTTCACCGCGATCCTGAGCGCCTGGAAGCTGCGCGTGGCAGGGTGGCTCTGACCCGGCTTCTGACGCGGCAGGCAGGATTTCACGATCTCGGCGAGCTGCAACGTCGTCGTGACGGGACGCGCGGCGATGATCGCGCGAGCGATGCGGCGGCTCTGCCGCTCCTCGCCATAGAGAAACAGGATGCGGGCCAGATGCGCCTCGTCGGTCTCGTTGACCAGATCGGCGGCGGAGGGGCCGTCGCGCCCCATGCGCATGTCGAGCGGGCCGTCCTTCTGGAAGGAGAACCCCCGCTCGGCCTGGTCGATCTGCATCGAGGACACCCCCAGATCGAGCACGACGCCGTCGAGCGGCTCGCCCGCCAGCGCGTCGAGCTGCGAGAACCGACCCTCGCGCATCTGCAGCCGGTCGCCATACTGCCCGGCCCAAGCTTGGGCCATCTCGAAGGTCGAGGGATCGCGGTCCACCGCGAAGACCTTGTCGGCGCCCGCGTCCAGGAGCGCCCGGGTATAGCCACCGGCCCCAAAGGTGCCGTCCAGCCAGACGCCCTCGATCGGCGCCAGCGCGGCGATCAGCGGACGTAGCAGGACCGGGATATGCGGCGCGTCGGTCATAGGCTCAGAGCCCCTCTACCAGGCTCAGCGGATCGAAACCTTCGGGCTGCTCTTCGAGCCAATCGGTGACCTCCTGGCCCACGGTCTGCTCGAAGGTGTCGGCCTTCCAGATCTCGAAATAGTCGCCCACGCCCATGAACAAGACCTCGCCCTGCTCCAGCCCGAGCTTGCGGCGCTGGCGGATCGGCATGACGATGCGGCCGTCGCGGTCGACCTCGAGCTTCATCGACTGGCCGAGATAGAGCCGGCTCACCATCTGCTTTTGCTTGGAACCCGCGGGCATGGCGCGGATCTGCGCGGCGATACGGTCGAATTCCTCGACCGAATAGACCCGCAGATTGTCTTTAAGATGATCGCCGAACTGCAGGTAAAGCTTGGGAGAAAGTCCTTCGGTCCACTCCGGGTCGCCGGCCTCGAGCACGCGGCGGAAGTCAGCCGGGATGGACATGCGCCCTTTCCCGTCGATCTTCTGCGGATACTCTCCGGTAAACCCCAGCACGCTGTCCGCGACCCTCGTTCCTGCCCGCCCAGGTCGTCAGACCCGTGATACGAAAACGGCGGATCGAGCTGCTGCCACTGCTCGATCCGCCGCATCGTCCCGTTTCCGGGATGTCCGATCGCGCGCGCCACCTGGGGGGATGTCTGCTCGCTCGCGCGCCGGATCTCTTGTTAGAAAACAGCGGGTTGCCTGTATGAACCTGCTCTATTTTGCCGATGGGGTCTTGGGTGCCCCTAGTCCGTCTGTCCACCGTTTCCTTGGCCATAGGGATGCCATGGGAATTCATGGGAGGCAACAAATTTCCGGGCCAAATTGGCGCTTGTCGGGAGTGTTGTTTCTCAACCGCACCGCCATTGTCACGATTCGGTCACCCCACGAACACACCATCTAGGTGCGAGATCCGAGACTCATCAATATATGGGGAGCTGGTGAGGGTGAGGTGGGGCCACCATTTCCCGGACCCACCCGAAAGAGACCGCACAAGGCGCGGGCCCATCTTCACCCTCAGAACGTCGAAATCAGGGAAAAGTTCCGCCGGCTGTGGATAAGGCCGGGGATAAGCCGTTCCAACTAGTCGAATCGATTGTCACGATTCGGGAATGAAACGAGCGTCCCAGGAATTCCCGGGACGCGTCGGAGCGGGGTCCCATCGGATCCCACCCCGCGATTTTTCAGGCCATTCCGCCCGCGACGAGGCCGCGGGCGATCTGGAGGTAGGCCTCGGCCATCGGCCCTTCGCCGACCGCGACCGGGCGGCCCGAATCCCCGGCAAGCCGGGTATCGAGATCGATCGGCAGGCTGCCCAACAGCGGCACCCCGATCCGCTCGGCCTCGCGGCCCACGCCGCCATGGCCGAATATATGCGCCTCGTGGCCGCATTCGGGACATATATAAAGAGACATGTTCTCGATCAGCCCGAGCACCGGCGTCTTGAGCGTGTTGAACATGTCGATCGCCTTGCGCGCATCGAGCAACGCGACGTCCTGCGGGGTCGACACGACCAGAGCGCCGGTCAGGTGGGTGCGCTGGCACAAGGTCAGCTGCACGTCGCCGGTGCCCGGCGGCAGATCGACGATCAGCACGTCGAGCTCGCCCCAGGCAACCTGACCGATCAGCTGCTGCAGCGCGCCCATCAGCATCGGCCCGCGCCAGACCACCGCCTTGTCGGGATCGAGCATCAACCCGATCGACATCATCGTGACGCCATGGGCGACCAGCGGCTCAATCGTCTTGCCGTCCGGCGAGCCCGGGCGCTTGGACACACCCATCATGCGCGGCTGCGAGGGCCCGTAGATGTCGGCGTCGAGCAGGCCGACGCGCCGCCCTTCCCGGGCCAGCGCCACGGCGAGGTTCGAGGCCACGGTGGATTTCCCAACCCCGCCCTTACCCGACCCGACCGCGAGGATTCGGTCGATGCCCGCCACCCGCTGCGGACCGCTCTGGCCCGGCGCCTGTGGCGTGGGATGGCGGCCGATCTTCAGCGAGGGCGCCTCGCCCGCGGGACGCGCGGCGGGGGCGGCCGGCCCATGCGCGGTCAGAATGACGCTGACCGACTCGACCCCGGGCAGCGCCGCCACCACGGATTCGGCGGCGCGGCGCACCGGCTCCAAGTCGCGCGCGGTCGCGGCATCGGGCGCCTCGAGCACGAAACGCACCCGGCCCCCATCTATTCCCAGCGCCCGCACCATGTCGCGCGACACCGGATCGCCGCCGCCGGGAAGGCCGATGCGGCGCAGTTCATCGAGGATCTGGTCGCGGGTCACTGTCATCTCGGGTCCAATTCCTTGTGTTTCGTCAGGCCTCTGCCCGATCACCGCGCAAGACTCGCGCTTTGCCGCCCAAAGCGCAAGCAGCCCCAGAAAAGCCACAATTCCCCTAGGGAAGCCCATGTTTTCATGAAACTTTTACCATGCATTCGCTGCATAGCAGCATTGCCGATGCGAGGGATTGTGCATCCGCAGCATGAGCCTATTTTGATCCTCGAAGACGCAATACGGCGGCTTCGACGACCGGTCCCGCAAATCTGGGATCGACCAGAGCAGTAGAGACCGGCCCCGAACGGGCCCTGAATGAAAGAGGTATGCGACATGGCATACACGACCGAAACCCGCAGCGCCGGCCTGGGCCAGCGCATCGCCGCCTTCCGCGCCACTCTGGCCGACCGTGTGGCGAAGAACAAGATCTATCGCGCGACCTACAATGAGCTGCAGGCGCTGAGCGACCGTGACCTCGCCGATCTCGGCCTGAGCCGCTCGATGATCAAGCGCGTGGCGATCGAGGCCTCCGAGGCCAAGTAAGTTTCCCGCTTCCCGACCGGTTCCTCCTCCTCCCTGAACCGGTCGCGAGCCGCGGCATCGCCCCTCCTCCTCCCTGGGCGATCCGCAACGAGGCGACGGCATCTCCTCCTCCCTGATGCCGTCGCCTTGACGAACACCGAGATACGGGCCGCTCCCTCCTCCTCCCTGGGGCGCGCGCGTAGATCAGACCGGCCGGGCCCTCCTCCTCCCTGGCCCTCGCCGGTCGCACACCACGGGCGCTTCTCCTCCTCCCTTGGAGCGCACGCGGACCAAAGAGCGGCGGGGCTCCCTCCTCCCTGCCCCGTCGCTCGCAGGAATTCGAATACGGGCCGCCCCCTCCTCCTCCCTGGGGTGCGCACGTAGATCAGACCGGCCGGGCCCTCCTCCTCCCTGGCCCTCGCCGGTCGACCGAGACGCGCGGTGCCCCTCCTCCTCCCTGGGTGCCTCGTGGATCTGAGCGGCGGGGCTCTCCTCCTCCCTGCCCCGTCGCTCGCAGACATTCGAATACGGGTCGTTCCCTCCTCCTCCCTGGAACGGCGCGCATCAGACCGGCGGGGTCCTCCTCCTCCCTGACCCCGCCGGTCGCACACGATACGGATGCCCCTCCTCCCATACAGGCATCCGTTGCATGGACCGGCCGGGCCCTCCTCCTCCCTGGCTCCGTCGGTCGACAGAGACGGACACGGGTTCTCCTCCTCCTCCCTGAGGACCCGCGGACCGGAAAAGACGGCGGCGCCCCTCCTCCTCCCTGGGCGTCGCCGTTTCTCGTTTTGGGACTTTCCATTCCCCGCGACGCGTGCAGATTGACGCCATGACCTCGCTTGCGCTCCTGCCCGCCCTGATGGGCTTCGCCCTCGTGACCCTGTTCACGCCGGGGCCGAACAACTTCATGCTGATGGCCTCGGGCGCCAATTTCGGGCTGCGCCGCTCGGTGCCGCACATGGCGGGCGTGGCGCTGGGCTTCGCCTGCATGGCGGGACTCGTCGGCCTCGGGCTGGCACGGGTCTTCGAGCTGTGGCCGGCGCTGACCACCGTGCTGCGGATCGCCTCGATTGGCTTCCTGCTCTGGCTGGCCTGGAAGATCGCCACGGCGGCACCGAAATCGGCCGACGCGCCCGAAACCGAGGGCCGTCCCCTCACCTTCCTGCAGGCGGCCGCGTTCCAATGGGTTAACCCCAAGGCCTGGGCGATGTCGGTGACGGCGACCAGCGCCTATGTCGGGGATGCCGGGCTCTGGGGCGTGGCGATGGTGGTGGCGGTCTTCGCCGCGATGGGCACGGTCTCGGCCGGGCTATGGACCGTGCTCGGGACTTCGCTGCGGCGCTTGCTGTCGCAGCCCCGTCGTCTCAGGATCTTCAACGTCACGATGGCGGCGCTGCTGGTCGCCACGCTCTGGCCGATCCTCGCGGCGCTCTGACGAGAAACGCCGGAGACCCATTGGGTCCCCGGCGTCGCAGTCGCTTCCGTCGGTGTGAGCCCTAGGCCTCAGCCTTCGGCATAGGCCTGCATCACCTCGTCGGAAGCGTCGACATTGGTGGTGACGGTCTGCACGTCGTCGTCATCCTCGAGCGTCTCGACCAGCTTCATCAGCTTCGCGAATTCCTCGGCGCCGAGCGGCGTGCGGTTCTGCGGCTTCCAGATCAGCTTGGTGGTCTCGCTCTCGCCGAGCGAGGCCTCGAGCGCCGTCGCGACCTCGTTGAGATCGGTGTCAGCGCAATAGATCCAGTGGCCGTCCTCGTCGCTTTCGACATCCTCGGCGCCGGCCTCGATCGCGGCCATCATCACCGTGTCGGCGTCGCCGACCTCGGGCTTGTAGAAAATCTCGCCCTTGCGATCGAACATGAAGGACACCGAGCCGGTCTCGCCCAGATTGCCGCCGCTCTTGCCGAAGGTCGAGCGCACGTTCGAGGCGGTGCGGTTGCGGTTGTCGGTCATCGCCTCGACGATGACGGCGACGCCGCCGGGGCCGTAGCCCTCGTAGCGGATCTCGTCATAGCTCTCCGCGTCGCCGCCCTGGGACTTCTTGATGGCGCGGTCGATCACGTCCTTGGGGACCGAGACCGACTTGGCCTCCTTGACCGCCATGCGCAGGCGCGGGTTCTTGTCGGGATCGGGGTCGCCCATCTTGGCGGCGACGGTGATCTCCTTGGAGAGCTTCGAGAACAGCTTGGAGCGCGCGGCGTCCTGCCGCCCCTTGCGGTGCTGGATGTTGGCCCATTTGGAATGGCCGGCCATGGCGGGGCTCCTGTCGTGAATGCGAGAACCGGGTCTCTATATGCCAGCCCCCTCGAAGGGGGCAAGCGCAGCGTCACAGCGGAAAGAACAGCGGGATCACGATCGCCGCGGTCAGCGCCGTCAGCACGTTGAGCGGCACGCCGATCCGGAGGAAATCGGTGAACTTGTAGCCGCCGGGACCATAGACCAGCGTGTTGGTCTGGTAGCCGATCGGCGTGGCGAAGCTGGCGCTCGCGCCGAACATCACCGCCACCACCAGCGGCCGGGGATCGACGCCCAGCGCCTGCCCCAGACCGATCGCCACCGGGGTGAGGATTACCGCCACCGCGTTGTTGGACACGATTTCGGTCAGCACCGAGGCCAGCAGGTAGACGACCAACACCAGCGCCCAGCTCGGCATGTGCTGCAACACAGGCGTCAGCCACTCGACCAGCAGCGACACCGCGCCAGAATGGTCGAGCCCGGCGCCGACGGCCAGCATCCCGAAGATCAGCGCCAGCAGCCTTCCGTCGATGAAGCCGAAGGCCTCGTCGGCGTCGATGCACCGCGTCAGCAGCACCACCGCGACGCCGAGAAAGCTCATTACCGCGATGTTGGCGACACCGATCGCCGACAGCCCGACGATGCCGAACAGAACGGCGAGCACGATCGGCGCGTGGCTGCGCCGGTAGGCCCGCTCGGTCGGCTGGGCGACGTTGACGAGGTTCATGTCCGTGGCGAGACGCTGGATGTCGGCCATCGCGCCCTCGAGCAGCAGCGTATCGCCGATCCGAACCACGAGATCATCGATCTGGCGGCCGATGTTGCGGTCGCGGCGATGCACCGCCAGCGTATAGACGCCGTAGCGACGGCGCAGTCGCAGATCGCCCAGCTTGCGCCCGACCATCCGGCAGTCGGGGGTGATCAGCACTTCGACCGTGGTGGTCTCGACCGCCGAGACCTGGTCGACGCGGCGCAGGCTCTTGTTGGCCTGCAGCGAGAGCAGCTCGGTCATCGCGGTCCGCAGCACCACCCGGTCGCCGACCTGCAGCGTGACGCCGGTGAGGTCGCGCCGCAGCGAGGCGTCGCCGCGCACCACGTCGATCAGCCGCACGCCGTCGCGCTTGAACAGCTGCACGTCGGTGACCTCGCGGCCGATCAGGTTGCTGTCGGGCGGGATCACCGCTTCGGTGAAGAAACGCATCTTCGACTTGTTCGACAGCAGCCCGGCCATCGAGTCGCGGTCGGGCAGCAGCTTGCGCCCGAACAGCCCGAGATAGGTGACCGCCACGGCCGCCATGATCAGCCCCGGCCCGGTGATCTCGAAGATACCGAAGGGCTTCATTCCGGTGGCCTGCACCACGCCGTCGACCAGCAGGTTGGTCGAGGTGCCGATCAGCGTCAGCATGCCGCCGAAGATCGCGAAGTAGCTGAGCGGGATCAGCAGCTTTGACGGCTGATGCCCCATCTGCCCCGACAGCTTCACGAAGATCGGGATCATCACCACCACGATCGGCGTGTTGTTGATGAAGGCCGACATTGCCAGCACGGTGAAGGTCAGCGTGATCAGCGTCGTCTTGGGCCGCTGCTCGACATGGCGGGCGGCCTGGGCCGAGAGCCAGTCGAGCGCGCCGGTGCGCACCAGCGCCCCGACCACGACGAAAAGCGCGGCGATGGTCCAGGGCGCGGGGTTGGCAAAGATGCTGATCGCGGTGGATTCGGGCAGGATGCCCAGCACCAGCATCAGCACGGCCCCGGTGATCGCCACCACTTCGACCGGGTAGAACTCGCGCAGGAAGGCGAGGAACATCGCCAGCACGATCAACATCGCCGCGATGGCCTCGGCGTCCGGCGACAGGGAAATTCCGAACATTTCAGAACCTTTCTACGACCACGGATGTGGCCGGAACTCTACTGCCCCGCGGTTGCTGCCGCGGGTCCGCACTGAGAAAGCCGCCCCCCCTGACGGACCATCTCGACCCGGGTGGCGAGGCCGGTCCGGTCATCGGTCTCCACGTAGAGACCGGCCAGCGTGACCTCCTGCATCGCCGGGGTGAAGCGTCCTCCCGGCATGCCGGTGACGAAGCGCCGGAGCGGCTCGTCCTTCTGCATGCCGATGACGCTGTCGTAATCGCCGCACATCCCGGCATCCGACTGAAAGGCGGTGCCGCGCGGCAGGATCTGCACATCGGCGGTGGGCACATGGGTATGGGTGCCGACCACGACGCTCGCGCGGCCATCGCAGTAATGGCCGACGCCCATCTTCTCGCTCGTCGCCTCGCAATGGATGTCGATCAGGCTCGCCGCGACCGCGCCGCCCGGCGGATGCGCCCGCAGCACCGGATCGAGCGCGGAGAACGGGTCGTCATAGGGGCGGCTCATGAAGACCTGCCCCAGCACCTGCGCCACCAGCACCTTGCGGCCGCGCGTCGCCTCAAACACCCGCGCGCCGGTGCCGGGCGCGGATTTCGAGTAGTTCAGGGGGCGGATGATGCGCGGCTCGGTCTCGCAAAAGCGCATCATCTCCTTCTGGTCGAAGGCATGATCGCCCAGCGTGATGACGTCCGCGCCGGCCTCAAGGATGCCCTTGGCATGCTCCGGCGACAGGCCCCGCCCACCGGTGGCGTTCTCGCCATTGACCACCACGAAATCGAGCCGCCAGTCGCGACGCAGGTTCGGCAGGCGCTCGGCCACCGCCTGTCGTCCGCCACGCCCCATCACATCGCCAAGGAATAATATTCTCATTCCGCAGGTGTTAGGGGGGGCATCCGTAAAGGGCAAGCGCAGCGTTGCGGCGCGCCGCAGCGTCTCCGGCGCCCCCTGTCGGACCGCCCGATCCGTGGCCGTGCCTGCCTTCGGAACGCCCGTTCCCCGGCCGCATTCAGCCCGGAACGACGATCCCGGTTTCGGTCACGATCAGGTCCAGCGGCTGGTCGGTCGGCTCGATCGGAATTTCCACGGCCTCCTGCGCCGCGAAGGCGAAACCGACCGCCGTCACCGATCCAAGCGCGCGCAGCCGGGCCAAGGTCCGGTCGTAGAAGCCGCCCCCATAGCCCAGCCGGTGCCCCTGACGGTCGAAGGCCACCAGCGGCACGATGACGATTCGCGGCTCGATCCAGTCACCCGAGACCGGCACCTGCGCGCCGAAGCGGCCGGGCTCAAGCGCGCAGCCCGGCCGCCATTCGCGAAACCGCAGCGGCAGCCCCGGCCCGTCGATCACCGGCACGCCGACGCGCGCCGTCTCGGCCGCCACCGCCATGGCGGGCAGCGGGTCGATCTCGGTGCGCATCGGCATGTATCCCGCGACGTCGAGCCCCGGATGCGCGCGCAGCCATCGTGCGAGATGCACTGCCTGCGGTCCCTCGACGCGGTGGGCCGCGGCGCGACGCGCGAAGGCCGCCTCTCGCGCCGCCCGCTTGCGCGCCGCCAGATCGCTCACAGCAGGATCACCGAGGCGAGACCGAGGAAGGCGAAGAAGCCCACCACGTCGGTCACCGTGGTCACGAAGGTGCCGGAGGCCAGCGCCGGGTCGATCCCGAACCGATCGAGCACCACCGGCACCACCACCCCCGACAGCCCGGCCACGACGAGGTTGATGACCATGGCGACGGCGATCACCGCACCGAGCATCGGCGACCCGAACCACAGCAGGCCGACCACGCCCATGACCAGCGCGAAGGCGAGGCCATTGATCAGCCCCACCGCCACTTCGCGGCGGATCACCCGCCAGACATTCGACGTGGTGAGGTCGCGCGTCGCGATGGCGCGCACCGCGACGGTGAGCGACTGTGTACCCGCATTACCGCCCATCGAGGCCACGATCGGCATGAGGACGGCGAGCGCCACCAGCCCGGCGATGGTCTCCTCGAAGAGCGAGATCACGAGCGAGGCGATGATCGCCGTGCCGAGGTTCACCGCGAGCCACGGCAGACGCTGCTTGGTCGTCTCGCGCACCGAATCCGACAGCTCGCTTTCGCCGCCGACGCCAGCGAGGCGCAGGATGTCCTCCTCGTGCTCCTCGTCGAGCACGTTCATCGCGTCGTCGATGGTGATGACCCCGACCAGCCGGTCGTCGTCATCGACCACCGGGGCCGAGATCAGGTGGTACTGGTTGAAGGCATAGGCGACCGCGCCCTCGTCATCCTCGACATGGAAGGTGCGGAAGCTCTCCTCGGTGATGTCGCGCAACGGCGTGGCCCGCGGCTTGGACAGGAGCCTGCCGATCTGCACGTAGCCCACCGGCTTCATGCGCGGATCGACCAGCATGACGTGGTAGAACTGGTCGGGCAGCGTCTCCGAGCGACGCAGGAAGTCGATCGCCTCGCCCACGGTCCAGTGCTCGGGCGCGCGCACCACCTCGACCTGCATCAGTCGGCCGGCGGATTCCTCCGGATAGGCGAGCGCCTTCTCGACCGCGATCCGGTCGGTGGCAGCCAGCGCGTCGAGCACGGCCGCCTGCTGGTCCTCGTCGAGATACTCGACGAGATCGACCACGTCGTCGGATTCGAGCTCGCGCACCGCCTCGGCCAGCTCGGTCGGCGCGAGGCTCTGGATGATCTCCTCGCGCAGATTGTCGTCGAGCTCGGACAGGATCTCCCCGTCCATCCCGCCCTTCCACAGTGCGAGCAGCGCGCGACGGTCGCGGCCATCGATCTGTTCGAGCAGGTCGGCGACGTCGGCCGGGTGCAGCGGATCGAGCAGCGCGTCGAGCCGCGCCGCGTCGCCTGCCTCGACCGCGTCGAGCACCTCGTCGAAGAGCCGTGCCGGCAGGCCGAAATCGTCCTCCTCGGTCTCCGGCTCCGGGCTCTCGATCTGGTCGTTCATGGCGTCTCCCGGTGTTTGCGCGGACCATAGTGATTGTTCGCGCCACGGCAACCGGAGCGCGGCCCGCTTGGCCGATTTACCTGCGCGCGCGGCGCTCCTATCGTTGTCGCATGACAAAGACATTGCATCTCGGGCAGACCCTGAGCTTCACCGGCGATCCCTTCATCGAGGGCCCCGCCGCCGCCACCCATTCGAGCCGCGGCGCGGTGCTGGTCGAGGGCGGACGCGTCTCGGCCACCGGTGAGGCCGACGCGCTGCGCGCCGCGCATCCCGAGGCGATTGTCGAGGATCACGGTGACGGTCTGATCCTGCCCGGCTTCGTCGACGCGCACATGCACTACCCGCAGACCGCCATGATCGCGAGCTGGGGCAAGCGGCTGATCGACTGGCTCAACAGCTATACCTTTCCCGAGGAAGGCAAGTTCGCCGACCGGGCCTATGCCGACGAGATCGCAGGCCGCACGCTCGATCTGGCGCTGGCGCATGGCACCACCACGCTGACCAGCTTCTGCACCATTCATCCCGGCAGCGTCGACGCCTTCTTCGAGGCCGCGCAGGCGCGCGGCATGGCGGGCTTCGCGGGCAAGACCTGCATGGACCGCAACGCCCCCGATTACCTGAGCGACACGGCGCAAAGTGCTTATGACGACAGCAAGGCGCTGCTCGAACGCTGGCACGGCAAGGGCCGCGCGACCTATGTCATCACGCCGCGCTTCTCGCCCACCTCGACGCCCGAGCAACTTGAGGCACTAGGCACACTCTGGGCCGAGAACCCCTCCTGCCTGATGCAGACCCATCTCTCCGAACAGGTCGATGAGATCGAATGGGTCAAGGGCCTCTACCCGCAAGCGCGCGACTATCTCGACACTTACGAGGCGCATGGGCTGCTGGGCGAACGTGGGCTCTACGGTCACGCGATCCATCTCGAGCCGCGCGAGGCCGACCGGCTGCGCGAGACCGGCGCGGGGCTGGTGCACTGTCCGACCTCGAACACCTTCATCGGCTCCGGCCTGTTCGACATGGCCGCACGGGTGGCCGAGGGGCAGCGGATCGGGCTGGCCTCGGATACCGGCGGCGGCTCGTCGTTCTCGATGCTGCGGGTGATGGGCGCCGCCTACGAGATCGGCCAGCTCAAGCGCAACCCGATCCATCCGGCGCAGCTCCTGTGGCTGGCCACCGAAGGATCGGCGAAGGTGCTGCATGCCGAAGGCGAGATCGGCCGGCTGGCGCCTGGCGCCGTGGCCGACATGATCGTGCTCGACCTCGCCTCGACGCCGGGCATCGCGCAGCGCAGCGCGGTGGCCTCCGACATCTGGGAGGCGTTGTTCCCGACCATCATGATGGGCGACGACCGGGCGATCGCGGCGACCTATGTCGCCGGGCGGCGGATGAAGGGCTAGCGCCCCCGCAACAGTTCGAGCGCCTCGGCATGGATCCGGCGGTTGGCGGCGGCGATCACGCGACCGCCGCCATGCGCCGGGCCGCCCTCCCAATCGGTGACGATGCCGCCGGCCGCCTCGATCACCGCGATCGGCGCGCAGATGTCGTAGCTGTTGAGCCCGGCCTCGATCACCAGATCGACCTGACCCAGCGCCACCAACGCATAGGCGTAGCAATCCATGCCATAGCGGGTCAGCCGGACGGCCTGGCTCACCGCCTCGAACCCTGCCCGCTCGGCGGGGCTGCCCACTTCCGGAAAGGTCGTCATCACGATCGCCTCGGCCAAGGGACGCGGGGCACGGGTGGCAAGCGGGGTTTCACCCCGGGGGCCGGCCAGCCGCGCCGCGCCGAAACCGCCTTCGAAGCGTTCGCCGATATAGGGCTGATCGATCAGCCCATGGACCGGCCCGTCGGCATCGTTCACCGCGATCAACACGCCCCAGGTGGGCGTGCCGGCGATATAGGCACGGGTACCGTCGATCGGGTCGAGCACCCAGATCAGGCCGCTGGTCCCGGCACTGTGGCCGTATTCCTCGCCCAGGATCGCGTCATCGGGGCGGCGCTCGGCCAGCACCGCGCGCATCGCGCGCTCGGCGGCCCGATCGGCCTCGGTAACCGGGTCGAAGCCGGTTTCGAGCTTGTTCTCGGACGCGATCTGGGTGCGGAAATGGCGCAGCGCCTCGGGGCGGGCCGCGTCAGCCAGCGCATGGGCGGTGGCCGCGAGGTCGCGCTGCAGATCGGGGGTAAGCGTGCCGGTCATGATGTCTCCGTCGAGCCCGGACGGAGCATCCCGCCCGGCACCGGCGGTAGCGCGCAGGTGTCGCCCCGGTCAAGCCGGGGGCTCACCCTCGGATCGGGGCTTTCAGGCGGCGTCGCTCAGCACGCGGGCGAGATCGAACAACCGACGGCGCTGCTGCTCGGGGATCGCATAATAGGAGCGGAGCAATTCCAGCGCCTCGCGATCCGCCATCACGTCGCCGGGCATGTCGCCGGGGCCGGCCTCGGGCTGGGCCGCTTCCATGCCCTCGAAGAAGAAGGAGACCGGCACACCGAGCGCGTGTGCGATGTCCCACAGCCGGGAGGCGCTGACCCGGTTCATGCCGGTTTCATATTTCTGGATCTGCTGAAACTTGATGCCGACTTTTTCGGCGAGCTGCTGCTGGGTGGTGCCGTTCATCCACCTCCGGTGGCGAATACGCTTGCCAACATGGACGTCTACTGGATGCTTCATAATGCCGGCCTTCCTACCTTCGGGCGCCCTCCTCTCGGATAGCGACGCTCCCAAGTCTATTAATGTTCGAGCAAGAACTGCCCGTCAGTATATATCCATTAAGACACGTTTTGGTTGCATCGGTCATCATTGCTTTTAGATCAGAAATCGGGGCATCCGCAGGGCGTCACCTGTCCGGAAGGTCAGGATTGTATCGCAACTTCATGAATTGCAACGCCATTCGGGTTGTGCGGGCGGATTGCCGCTAGCGTGCCGGTCTTCTCCTCCCGGTAAGAATATCGCTTTAAAAACGAACACGACGCAACGTAACGAGCGGCGTTGATTTTCCGGCTCTCCAAACGCGCCCGAAAGCGTCACAGAGCGAGGGGCGAGCCGCTCCGACACACTTGAAAAGAGCGGGCCGATCCCCAATATCAGACAGCGACTGAACTGCTTTCTGAACGGAGGTCTCTATGGCTGAATTCAACACGATCCGTGCGACGGCCGGAGCCCGCACCGCTCGGATCGACGAGGGCCTGCGCGCCCACATGAACAAGGTCTACGGCACGATGTCCGTGGGCATGGTGATCACCGCCGCCGCCGCCTGGGCGATCGCGGGGCTGGCCACCACCACCGACCCGTCGCTCGCCGCCGCGCAGATCGGCGCCGGCAAGTACCTGACCAATTTCGGCGCCGCGATCTACGCCTCGCCGCTGAAATGGCTGATCATGTTCGCGCCGCTGCTCTTTGTCTTCGGCTTCTCGGCCGGCATGAACCGGATGTCCGCGGCCACTGCCCAGACTGTGTTCTACGCCTTCGCCGCGGTGATGGGCCTGTCGCTCAGCTCGATCTTCCTCGTCTTCACCGGCGTGTCGATCGTGCAGGTATTCCTGATCACGGCGATCGCCTTCGCGGGGCTTTCGCTCTACGGCTACACCACCAAGAAGGACCTGTCGGGCTTCGGCACCTTCCTGATCATGGGCGTGATCGGCCTGATCGTCGCCTCGATCGTGAACATCTTCCTCGCCTCCTCGGCGGTCGCCTTCGCGATCTCGGTGCTGGGCGTTCTGATCTTCGCGGGCCTGACGGCCTATGACACGCAGAACATCAAGAACGTCTATGTCAGCCATGCCGCGCATGGCGACGCTGAGTGGCTGGGCAAGGCCGCCATCATGGGCGCGCTGCAGCTCTACCTCGACTTCATCAACATGTTCATGTTCCTGCTGCAGCTCTTCGGCAATCGCGAGTAAGCACCAGGACTTCGGAACCCGAGGGGGCCGGCGGAAACGCCGGCCCCTTTTTCGTGGCCGGCCCTGCCCCCGCGTCGCCCGTCGTCCCGATTGCGGCGCGTCGAGCCCGCGTCTAGGCTCCGCTGCAAGACGCAGGAGAGCAAGATGACCCAACACGGCCCGAACAGCTGGGGCGCCCGCGCGGCGGCGCATTCCTTCTACGGTTTCACCGACCTGCCCACGGTGGCCGAACGCGGCACCATCGTGGTGACCCATGGCGAGGGGCCCTACATCGTCGACACCGAAGGGCGCCGCTATCTTGATGCCAATTCGGGGCTCTGGAACATGGTGACCGGTTTCGACCATCCCGGCATGATCGAAGCGGCACAGGCCCAATACGCGCGGTTTCCCGGCTACCACGCCTTCTTCGGGCGGATGTCGGACCAGACAGTGATGCTGTCGGAGAAGCTGTCGGAGGTTTCGCCCTTCGAGAGCGCCAAGGTGTTCTACACGAACTCCGGTTCCGAGGCGAACGACACCATGGTCAAGATGCTGTGGTTCCTCTGGGCCAGCGAGGGCCAGCCGCAGCGACGCAAGATCCTGACCCGCAAGAACGCCTATCACGGCGTCACGGCGGTCTCGGCGTCGATGACCGGCAAGCCCTACAACTCCGTCTTCGGCCTGCCCTTCGACGGCTTCATCCACCTCTCCTGCCCGCATTACTGGCGCGAGGGGCGCGAGGGCGAGAGCGAGGCGCAGTTCACGCAGCGTATGGCCGACGAGCTCGAGGAGACCATCGCGCGCGAGGGCGCCGAGACCATCGCCGGCTTCTTTGCCGAGCCGGTGATGGGTGCGGGCGGGGTGATCCCGCCCAGCGCGGGCTACTTCCAAGCGATTGAGCCGATCCTGCGTCGCCATGGCATCCCGATCATCTCGGACGAGGTGATCACCGGCTTCGGTCGCACCGGCAACACCTGGGGTTGCGAGACCTACGACTTCATGCCCGACGCCATCATCTCGTCTAAGAACCTGACTGCGGGCTTCTTCCCGATGGGCGCGGTGATCCTCGGGCCGGAGCTGTCGGACCGGATGGGCCGCGCCGCGGAGAAGATCGAGGAGTTCCCGCACGGCTTTACCGCCTCCGGGCACCCGGTGGGCTGCGCCATCGCGCTCAAGGCGATCGACGTGGTGATGAATGAGGGGCTGGCGGACAATGTGAAGCGCCTGACGCCGCGCTTCGAAGCCGGTATGGCGCGGCTCGCCGAGCATCCGCATATCGGCGAATGGCGCGGGCGCGGTTTCATGGGCGCGCTGGAGGCGGTCGCGGACAAGGCCACGAAGACGCCGTTCGAGGGGCACCTCTCGGTCAGCGAGCGGATCGCCAATGCCTGCACCGATCAGGGGCTGATCTGCCGACCGCTGGGTCAGTCGATCGTGCTCTGCCCGCCCTTCATCCTCACCGAGGGCCAGATGGACGAAATGTTCGCCAAGCTCGAAGCGGCGCTGGACAAGGTGTTCGCCGAAGTCGCCTGACCTAGGTCCGGAACGACAAGGAGGCGCGGGACATGCCCGCGCCTCACCATTCCCCAGAAATCATGACGGACGGAAGCGCCGGGGTCGGCGCTACTTGCTCATCCGCGCCAGCTTGGACTGAAGCTCTGCGAGCTGCTTCTTGATGTCGTCGAGATTGTCTTCCTCACGCTCCGGCTTGGGACCGGTGGAGCCCATCATGCCGCCGGTCATCGCCTTGAAGAAGGCCGCCTGCTGCGCGCGCATCGCGTCGAAGCCGGGCATCTGCCCCATCGGCGACACCTTGGTCATGTTCTCCATCATCTTCGACTGGCCGTCGCGCAGCATCTCGAAGGAGGCGGCAAGGAATTGCGGCACCACCGAGCTGGCCTGGCTCGTATAGCTGCGCACGAGATCGGTTAGAACGTCGACGGGCAACACGCTCTCGCCGCGGCTTTCGTGCTCGGCGATGATTTGCAGCAGGTATTGCCGGGTCAGGTCGTCACCGGATTTGAGGTCGACGATCTGCACCTCGCGGCCCGCGCGAATGAAGCCTGCGATATCCTCGAGCGTGACGTAGTCGCTGGTCTCGGTGTTGTAGAGCCGGCGGCTGGCATAGCGCTTGATCAGAAGCGGTTTCGTGGTCTCGGCCATCTCGGTTCCCCCCAAGGCATGATGCGCTGCAGCAAAGCCTAGGATGGTGTTTCACAAAAAGAAAGGGCGGGCTGCGCTTGGCAGCCCGCCCTTCGCGGCGAGGGAGGATCGCCGCGGTGCGGCTTACTTGGAGGCAGCCTGCGCGGTCTGGGCCGAGGCCTTGCGGGTCGCGGCCTGGGCGTCGGCACCGGCCTTCTTGGCGGCGTTGGTCATGTCGTCGCTCAGGTCCTTGCCGGCCGAAAGCATCAGCTCGAGGGTCTCGGTCTGCAGCTTCTTGGCGATCTCGGCGAAGGCGGCCATGTGCTCAGAGGTGGCTTCGGCCGAAGCGGAGAGGAAGTCGCTCATCGACTTGGCGTAGTCGGCCGGCTCGGACTTGGCGCGGGTCACTTCGCCGAACTTGGCGAGCGTGTCCTGGGCCCACTTCGCCGACAGCTCGGTCGACTTCTGGGCGGCTTCCAGGTTGGCGGCCGACAGCTTCTCGGCGAGCGTGCTCTGGTTCTTGAACATCTCTTCCATGTTCTTGGTGTCGACGGGGAAGGAGCCCATCATGTCTTTGAAGATCGAGGTGAAGTCTTGGGTGTTGGCCATTTGAGGTCCCTTTCTGGTCGCTGCGGCAGCTCCAAGGCCCCGCTCTATCGAACTCGTAAGGGGAATATGCATGCTGCACCGCAGCATTTCAAGTCATTCTTCTGCGGTGCAGCAAAAAATTTCCCTAGGGGCAGGCTTCACCCATACGCCCTCTACTCGGCAGCGAGTCGACCCCCGAGAACAAAGCGGCCGGGCGCCGGGCCAAGCGGCGGATGCGCCTTGGAGCCGGGCTCGCGAGCCGGTACCAGCTCGCCCGCGCGGGGCTTCAGCCACTCGGTCCAGAGCGGCCACCACGACCCCTCGTGCCGGGTCGCCGCGGCGCGCCATTCCTCCGGCGTCGCCGCGTCGGCCGCGTTGGTCCAGTAGCCGTATTTCTTTTTCGCGGGCGGATTGACGATACCGGCGATATGGCCCGAACCCGACAGCACGAAGGTCTTGTCCTTGGCGCCCATCTTCTTCACGCCGCGCCAGCTCGAGTCCCAGGCGGCGATATGGTCGCTCTCGCAGCCCACGGCAAAGACCGGCACGCTGACCTCCGACAGTTTCGCCAGATGCCCGGCCACCTCGAACCCGTCCCGTGCGAAGCGGTCCTCCTGGCACAGCCCGCGCAGGTACTCGACCGCCATGCGCGCAGGCAGGTTGGTCCCGTCGCCGTTCCAGTAGAGCAGGTCGAAAGCGGGCGGCGCCTCGCCCATCATGTAGCTGCGGATCGCAGGCTGGTAGATCAGGTCGCGCGCCCTGAGAAACGAGAAGGTACGCGACATGTAGAACTTGTCGAGCACCCCGGCGGCCCGCGCCTCGGCCTCGATCCCGTCGACGAAATCGTCGTCGAGGAACACGCCCACCTCGCCCTGGTCCGAGAAATCAGTGAGCGTGGTGAAGAAGGTGGCGGAGTTGACCGACTTGTCCTTGCGCGCCTTGAGCACCGACAGGGTCAGCGCCAGCGTCGTCCCGGCGATGCAGTAGCCGACGGCATTGACCGTCTTGGTGCCGCAGATCTCCTTCACCGTCTCGATCGCGCGGATGTAGCCATCCTCGACGTAATCGGTCATGCCGATCTCGGCATAGCTCGGGTCGGGGTTGATCCAGCTGACCACGAAGAGCGTGTGGCCCTGCTCGACCACGTGGCGGATCAGGCTGTTCTGGGGCTTGAGATCGAGGATGTAGTACTTGTTGATCCAGGGCGGGAACAGCACCACCGGCGTCTCGTGCACGTCCTCGGTGGTGGGTGCGTACTGGATCAGCTCGAACAGGTGGTTCCGAAACACCACCTCGCCCGGTGTGGTTGCGAGGTTCTCACCGACCCGGAAGGCGTCGCCATCGGCCAGGGTGACGACGAGGTCGCCGCCATTCGACTCGAGGTCGCGCACCAGGTTCTCGAGCCCGTCGATCAGGCTCTGCCCCTCGGTCTCGAGCGCCTTTTGCAGCGCATCGGGGTTGGTGGCGAGGAAGTTCGTGGGGCTGAACATGTCGACGATCTGCGTCGCGAAGTAGTCGAGCCGCTTTTTCTCGCGATCCGACAGTCCCTCGATCGAGTTCACCGCCTGCCGCACGGCCTCGGCATTGGTCAGGTACTGGTTCTTGATGAAGCTGAACCAGGGATTGGTGTCCCACAGCGGGTTGGCGAAGCGGCGGTCCTTCGGGCCATCGGCCGTCGGCGCGGTGCCGGGGATCATCTGTTGCTGCGCCTCGACGTAATGCTTGAGCGTCTGGCCCCAATAGCCGAGTTGATGCTCCATCAGCTTGGCCGGGTCGCGCATCATCTCGGCCCAGTAGGTGCCGGCGGCCTTGACGTAGAGGTCGTGGCTCGGGCCCTGCAGGTTCTTGGGCACCTGCCGCCCCTGCCCCATCGCCCCGACCAGGCGCTGGGTCAGCGCCTCGATCCGGGCGAGATTGGCCTCGAGCCGGGCTTTCGCCCCCGTGGCAGCGGCGTCACCCCCGCCGAGCCCATTGTCGCCCTTGCCGTGATCGTCAGTTGTCATACACCCTCCCGCGCCCTATTTTGCAGCCGCAGCATACGACCTGACGGGAGGGTCGGACCCGTGTGCAGCCGAGGCGGGGGAGGCCCCTGCGAACCCCGGAACCCTGCCTGGAGCAGTCAAATGAAGTATATGCCGACCTACGACCTGATGGAAAGCATGCGCAATACCAACCAGTGGCTTGGCGCGACCGCGCGGGCCCTGGGTGACTACCCGGCGATGGCGATGACCAACCACCCCGGCATGCAGATGCTGAAGGCCTGGGGCGAGGTGACCGAGCGCAGCTTCGAGCGCATGGTGGTCAAGCCTGACTGGGGTATCCCCTCGATCACCGGCCCCGACGGCAAGGACCACATCGTCAAGGTCGAGACGCTGGTGAAGCGTCCCTTCGGCGACCTGATCCGCTTTACAACGCCCGGCAGAAAATCGCCGAGGCGGCGGGTTCTCCTGGTTGCTCCGATGTCGGGGCATTACGCGACCCTGCTGCGCAAGACGGTGATCAGCCTCCTGCCCGATTGCGATGTCCACATCACCGACTGGCACAACGCCCGCGACATTCCCGTCAGCAAGGGCAAGTTCGACGTCGAGGACTACACCAAATACGTCGCCGACTTCATGCGGCATCTGGGCCCGGACCTGCATGTCATCGCGGTGTGCCAACCGGTGCCGCTGACCCTCGCGGCGACCGCGATGCTGGCCGAGGATGACGCGGCGGCGCAGCCGCGCTCGCTCACCCTGATCGGTGGTCCGGTCGATCCCGACGCCGCGGCCACCGACGTCACCGATTTCGGCAGCCGCGTGACCATGGGCCAGCTCGAGCATTCGATGATCCAGCGCGTCGGCTTCAAGTACCGGGGCGTCGGCCGGCAGGTCTATCCGGGGCTGCTGCAGCTCGCCTCCTTCATCGCGATGAACGCGTCGACCCACGCCCAGGCCTTTACAGACCAGATCTTCCGCGCCGCACAGGGGAAAGCCTCCGAGCACGACAAGCACAACCAGTTCTACGACGAATACCTCGCCGTGATGGACATGACGGCCGAGTTCTACCTCTCGACCGTGGAGCGGATCTTCAAGACGCGCGAGATCGCCCGCAACGTCTTTACCGTCGATGGTCGCCAGCTCGATTTCGGCAAGATCACCACCGTCGCGGTGAAGATCGTCGAAGGCGAGAAGGACGACATTTCGGCGCCGGGCCAGTGTCTCGCCGCGCTGGACCTGCTGACCGGTCTGCCCGATTCCAAAAAGGCCGCGCATCTCGAGCCCGGTGCGGGGCATTACGGCATCTTCGCCGGGTCGAGCTGGCGCAACAACATCCGGCCCTTGGTGCTCGGCTTCATCGACGCCAATTCCGATGCGCCGGCCAAGCCGCAGGCGGCGAAGCCGGCAGCGGCCGCCAAGCCCAAGAAAGCGGCCAAGCCCGCCCCCGCGAAACCCGCGCCCAAGACCAAGGCCCAGAACACTCCCAAGCAGCAGGAACCCAAGCCCGCCGCGCCGAAGCCCGTAGTCGAAGTGAAGGCCGCGCCGGCGCCCCAAGCGCCGAAGGTAGCGCCCAAGGCCGCTCAGGCGACGCCCGAGCCCAAGGCTCAAACAACTCCCCCGGCACCGGCTCCGCAGGAGGCGCCCAAACCCGCCCCGTCGAAGCCCACTCTCGTGGCGAGCACGCCTGTCCCTCAGGCGAAGACGGAACAGGCTGGCACGCCGCATCCGGCCGCTGGCTCGGCAGAGGACGCGACCGCCAAGACGGATCGCCCGGAGCAGCCGGCGAAGCCCGGCACCCCGGACCGCGCCGCCAACGACTGACGCCTCAGGCGGTGGCCAGCGTTCTGGCCGCCGCCGTCACCCCGCCGCTTGCATGCGGGATCGACAAGGCGGCAAGCCCCGCCTCGATCACGCCCAGCGCGCCAAGCACCATATGCGCGTTCACATGACCCATATGGCCGATCCGGAACCAACCCTCGGGCGGGGTCCGTCCCAACCCGATCCCGAAAGTCACCCCCGTCTCCGCCTCGCACCAGGCCCGCAGCCTGTCGGCATCGGGGGCTCCGAGATGGATCGAGGTGACGGCATGGCTGCGATCCGCCACCGCCCGGACGCCAAGCCGCATCTCGCCCTCGCGCCCCCACTGCGCCACCGCAGCCCAGATCGCTTCGGCGAGCCGGGCGTGGCGCTGCCAGACATTCTCCAGGCCCTCTTGGACGATCAGGTCGAGCGCGGCGCGCAGCGCGTAGAGGTGATGCGTGGGCGCCGTGCCTGCAAAATACTGGTAGTAGAGGTCGGGCGTCGCGCGCGGCGTCCAGTCCCAATAGGGCGTCACCATGTCGGCCCGCTTGCGCGCTTCGGCGGCGCGCTCGTTGAAAAAGAGAAAACCGAGGCCCGGCGGCGTCATCAGCCCCTTCTGACTGGCGGTGATCGCCACGTCGACGCCCATCGCGTCCATCTCGAAACGGTCGCAGCCCATAGAGGCGATGCAGTCGGCCACCAGGACCGCCGGGTGCCCGCAGGCATCGATCGCCGCGCGATAGGCCGCCATGTCGGCCCGCGCCGTCGATGCCGTGTCCACATGGCAGGCAATCACGGCACGGATCTCGTGACCCGGATCGGATCTGAGCCGGTCCTCCAGCCGCCCCGGATCGACCGGCCCTGCCCCGTCGCTTTCGATCAGCTCGACCTCGGCCCCGAGCGCCCGCGCGGTCGCCGCGAAGGTGCGCCCGAAATGGCCCGTGACCAGCGCCAGCACCCGGTCGCCGCGCGCCAGTAGGTTGAGAAGCGCGGCCTCCCAGACGCCGTGGCCGTTGGAGATGTAGATCGCCGCATGATGCGCCGTGCCCGCCACCCGCCGGAGATCGGGGAACAGCGTCTCGGTCATCTCGTGTAGCGCACCGGTATAGATGTTGGGCGCCGGGCGCTGCATGGCGGCGAGCACCCGGTCGGGCATGACCGAGGGGCCGGGAATTGCGAGATAGGGGCGACCGTGGGAGAGCGTCATGCGGGGGGCCTTCGGAGCGGTGGTTCGCGCGCAGCCTCGCCTTGCCCGGCGCCGCCGTCAACGGGGCTTCAGCGCCCCAGAGCGCGCGCCAGCGCCGCTTCCACCCGTGCGACCTCGGCCGCGCCATCCTCCGGCATCGCGCCATGCAGGTTGTTGAGATCGCTGACATAGCCGCGGATCTGCTCGCGCAGCGACGCGCGGCTGCGATCGGGCAGGATACCGGCGGCGCGCAGCTCCTCCTCGGTGCAGGGCGCCTTCTCCGGATACTTCGTGAGATCCGCGAGCCTGAGCCCGGCGGTGATCCCCCGTCCGCGCGAGAAGAAGCTGCGATAATCGCGCACCGCGACGAGCCCCATCGGCTCCGGGCCGAGGCCGGCGGCATGCAGCCGGGCGAACATCACCCAGTTCTCGGCCACCCGGCGCAGCACCGGCGTCTCAAAGGCGCGCGCCCAGTCCGGGGCGCTCGGCCGTTTGTCGAACCCGCCAAGCACTTCCTCGCGTCGGGGTGCCTTGTAGTAGATGCAATGCTGACGCCCGGCCACCGCATGCATCAGCTTGAGCTGGGACCCCGGCAGATAGACCGCCCAGGCACCCCACTTCACCCGCCGCAGGTGCCCGTCGACGCTTGCATGGCTGGGCCACAGCCGCACCTTGTCGATCACCTCGACGTCCAGATCATCCATGCCCGCGCCTCCAGCCTGCCGTCTTGCCCTAGGCCGCCGAGGCGATCCCGTCAAATCCTCGCGCCTTGCGAGGGGGGGCCGGGATGCTTATGCAAGGCCGGATGCGTGCGATGGAATGGGCAATGACGGTTCTGCAGAAGCTGAAGGCCTGGGAAAGGCGCGCCCGCACCGGGCGGCACCATCATCTGGGTGATGCCGGCGCGCGGCGGCGCGCACTTGCAAGCTACCTGATCCTCGACCATGCGATCCTGCGCTACTGGTGGACCAACTTCCACCTCGTGACGCCCGGCGTGTTCCGGTCCAACCAGCCGACCCATGGCCGGTTCGAAAAGATGGCCAAGATCGGTATCCGGACCGTCATCAACCTGCGCGGCGAGGGCGGGCATCCGCGCTACCTGTTCGAGGCCGAGAGCTGCCATGCGCTCGGGCTGCGGCTGGTTTCGACCCAGCTTTCGGCGCGCCGCGCTGCGCCGCGCGACCAGATCCTGCGGCTCTTCGCATTGCTACGCGAAGCCGAGCGCCCCGTGGTCATGCATTGCAAGTCCGGCGCCGACCGCGCCGGCTTCGCCTCGGCGCTGCACCTGCTGGCCGAGGGGCGTTCGATTGAGGAGGCACGGCGGCAGCTGCACCCGCGCTTCCTGCATTTTCGGCGCTCGCGCACGGGCATCCTCGATCACATCCTCGATCTCTACGCCACCCGGCTCGAGCGCGGCCCGATCGGCATCGAGGAGTGGATCGCCACCGAGTACGACGCCGATGCCGCCCAGCGTGGCTTCGACGAAGGGCGGGTAGGACAGTGACCGCAACCTTGCGCAGCCCCGCCCCGGCGAATACCGCCGATCTGCGGGCCGATCGGCGCGGCCTGTTCCTCTGGCTCTGGCGGAGCTACCTGCGCAAGCACTGGCGCTGGCTGCTGGTGGCGATGGTGCTGATGGCGATCGAGGGCGGCTCGCTCGGGCTCTTCGCCTCGATGATGAAGCCGATGTTCGACGAGGTCTTCGTCGCCGGCCGCACCGAGGCGCTGTGGATCGTCGGCGTGGTGGTGATGGGCATCTTCATCGTGCGCGCCGTGACCTCGCTCGGCCAGCGGGTGCTGATGACCACGATCCGCGAGCGCAGCGCGGCCGATCTGCGGGGCGACCTGCTGGCACATCTGATGCGCCTCGATGGCGGTTGGCACCAGGCGCACCCGCCGGGCTACCTGATCGAACGGGTGCAGGGCGACGTCACCGCGATCAACCAGATCTGGGCCGGCCTCGTCACCGGCGCCGGGCGCGACCTGACTTCGGTGATCGCGCTGTTTGCCGTGGCGATCTCGGTCGACTGGCGTTGGACGCTGGTGGCGCTGATCGGCATCCCGCTGCTGGTTCTGCCCTCGCTGATCGCGCAGAAATACGTGCGCCGCCGCTCCCGCGCCTCGCGTGAGATTGCCGCGCGCATGTCGACGCGGCTCGACGAGGTGTTCCACAACATCGCGCCAATCAAGCTCAACGGGCTGGAGGACTACCAGTCGGCGCGCTACGGCAAGCTGATCCGTCAACGGGTGAGCGCCGAGATCCGCTCCTCCTCGGGTCAGGCCGCCATCCCGTCGATGATCGACATCATGACCGGTCTCGGCTTTCTCGGGGTGCTGTTCTACGGCGGCGCCGAGATCATCGCCGGCGACAAGTCGGTGGGCCAATTCATGGCGTTCTTCACCGCCATGTCCCTTGCTTTCGAGCCGCTGCGCCGACTGGGCAACATCTCGGGTCAGTGGCAGACGGCGGCGGCCAGCCTCGAGCGGATGCGCGCCATCTTCGACGCGCGCCCAAGCCTTGTCTCGCCGGCCAAGCCGAGCCCCGCCCCCAACGGTGCGCCGGAGATCCGGCTGGAGGACGTGCAGCTCTCCTACGGCGATCTGCCGGTGCTGCGCGGCGCGAGCTTCACCGCCCTGGCGGGCCGCACCACCGCGCTGGTCGGTGCCTCGGGCGCAGGCAAGAGCACGGTGTTCAACCTGCTGGCGCGCCTCGTCGATCCGCAATCGGGCGAGATCACGATCGGTGGCGTGCCGACCCGTGCGCTGAAGCTGGAGGAGCTGCGTGGATTGATCTCGGTCGTCACGCAGGACGCGCTGCTCTTCGACGAGACGATCCGTGACAACATCCTTCTGGGGCGCACCGATGTCAGCGAGGCGCGGTTGAAGGAGGTGCTCGACGCCGCGCATGTCTCGGATTTCCTGCCGCGGCTCTCCAACGGCCTCGACAGCCCCGCAGGTCCCCGAGGCTCGGCGCTCTCGGGCGGGCAACGACAGCGCGTCGCCATCGCCCGCGCCTTGCTGCGCGACACGCCGGTGCTGCTGCTGGACGAGGCGACCAGCGCGCTCGACACGAAGTCCGAGGCCGTGGTGCAGCAGGCACTGGAGCGGCTGTCCGAGGGGCGCACGACGCTGGTGATCGCGCACCGGCTCTCGACCGTGCAGGGTGCCGACAGCATCGTGGTCATGGATCACGGCCGGGTCGTTGACCAGGGCACGCATGGCGAGCTGCTCGCGCGCGGTGGCCTCTATGCCGATCTGCATACCCTGCAGTTCCGCGACGCCGAGACGGGCTGACGCCGCCCTTTGTCGCGCCTATGTAGGGTCACATGACACAGGATCGCAGCATCATCGCCGTCACCGGCGCCGACCGAGAGGAGTTCCTGCAGGGGCTCGTCACCAACGACATCGCTCGTGCAAAGGACGGGCTCGCCTATGCCGCGCTGCTGACGCCGCAGGGCAAGCTGATCGCGGACTTCTTCCTCAAGGGAGAGCCCGACCGCATCCTGATCGACGTCGCCGCCGACGTGGCGCCGCAGCTGTTTCAACGGCTCTCGATGTACAAGCTGCGCGCCGACGTGGCGCTGGCCGAAGCCGATGTGAAGGTCTCGCGCGGCACCGGACCCGCCCCGGAGGGCGCCCTGCCCGACCCGCGCCATCCCGCCCTGGGCTGGCGGCTCTACGGCGCGGCCGAGGGCGATGACGGCAGCGACTGGACCGCGATCCGGGTCGAGCACCTGATCCCCGAATGGGGCAGCGAGCTCGGCCCCGAGAGCTATGTCCTCGAAGCCGGGTTCGAACGCCTGAACGGCGTCGATTTCCGCAAGGGCTGCTATGTCGGTCAGGAGGTCACGGCGCGGATGAAGCACAAGACCGAGCTGCGCAAGGGATTTGCCCGCGTCGCGGTCGAGGGTGCCGCCGATCCGGGTGCCGAAATCTTGGCCGGTGAGCGACCCGCGGGCACCCTGCACAGCCGTGCCGGGGATCGGGCCATCGCATGGCTGCGCTTCGACTGGGCCGAGGGCGAGATGCGCGCAGGCGAAGCCCGCGTGATACGGCTGGACTAGAGCAGCGCAGGGCCGATCCGCTTGGCCGCAGCGTCCCAAGCCGCCTCGTTCGCCGCCGTCAGCAGGTAGCCCGCATCCGGCGCCAGCCCGAGATGGTAGTCGCGCCCATCCAGCATCCGCGCCACGCCACCTGCCCGCGTCACCGCGAGCGCTCCGGCGGCGTGGTCCCAGGGGTTGAGCACCGCCGCTAGCGCGATCTCAGCGTGGCCCTGGGCGATCAGCCGGTACTCGTGGCAGGCGCAACGCAACCCCATGGCGCGCCCGAAGCTGGGGAAGGTGGCGGCCATGGCTGCCTGCTTTTCGCGCGGCAGCAGCGACAGGGGCAGATAGGCGGTCATCAGCGACAGGTCGGTTTCGGACGAGGTCGACAGCCGCCGGCGCGCACCGTCCGCCGTCACCATCTCGCAGGGCCCGTCTTCGTGCGCTTCAACCCGATCGTCGAGCAGCGGATCGTAAAGGATGCCATGCGTGACACGGCCACGGGCACCGAGGGCCAGGATCATGCCGAACAGCGCGAGACCGCGCGCGAAGTTCCAGGTCCCGTCGACCGGATCGATGATCGCCGCCACCTCCGCCTCGCCCAGCCCATCCAGCAACGCAGGATTCCCGGCCACCGCCTCCTCGCCGAGGATCAGCGCCTCCGGGAGCCGCGCGCGCAACGCCTCCGTGATCCGGGCCTCGGCGGCGGTATCGGCCTCGGTGACGAGATCGTCGGGGCGGCTCTTGGTGGTGATCGCGTCGGCGTCCAGCCGGCGGAAACGCGGCAGGATCTCCGCCCGCGCCGCCGCCTTCAGGATCTTCGCCAGTTCGTCATTGCCGATCATCGCCGCACCTCGTCAATAAAAAAGGGGCGGCCCGGGAAGGGCCGCCCCGTTCGGGCGCAGTCTGGAGATCCCTGCCGCAAGGGCAAGGGGTCAGGCGCGCTCGGAATATTCCATGGTCTCGGTGTTGACGATGATGTCCTCGTCCTGAGCGACGAAGGGGGGCACCATCACCCGCACGCCATTGTCGAGAAGCGCCGGCTTGAAGCTGTTGGCCGCGGTCTGGCCCTTCACGACCGGCTCGGTCTCCACGACCTTGCAGGTCACCTTCTGCGGCAGCGAGACGTTGAGCGCTTCCTCGCCGAAATACTCGATATGCACGGTCATGCCGTCCTGCAGGAACGGGCGACGTTCACCGAGCAGTTCGGCCGGCAGCGCGATCTGGTCGAAGGTCTCGCTGTCCATGAAGGTCAGCATGCCGTCGGTCTCGAACAGGAACTGCTGGTCCTTCTGCTCGAGACGCACGCGCTCGACCTTGTCGGCGGAGCGGAAGCGCTCGTTGAGCTTGGAGCCGTTGCGCAGGTTCTTCAGCTCGACTTGGGCGAAGGCACCGCCCTTGCCAGGCTTCACGTGATCGACCTTCACGGCAGCCCACAGGCCACCGTTATGCTCGAGGATATTGCCGGGGCGAATTTCGTTACCGTTGATCTTGGGCATGTCGGTCCATGTGACGGAATTGGGGCGATGGGTTGATCGCAATTGGCCTCCGCCTATATCTCGCGGGTCGCTGCAAGGCAAGCTGAGCCGACGGCGCAGGGGCTTGAGCGACGAGCCATGCACCAGACGCATGGCTGCCATTCCGTTTAGGGCGCATCGAATCGGTAGCAAATTCGATAAGTCACCGGGACGCATTGGCGACAAGAGCAAAAAGAACGTAAGGAAGCATGATGAAGGATTTCGTTGACGGCACCGCCTACAACAACGAGCAGGGCAACCGCGCCCGCAAGCTCTTCGCGGCCGTCGTCCTTGCCGCTCTGGATGACGCCATCGCCGACGACAAGAAATACGGCAACGGCCCCGAGCAGATCGCCCGCTGGGCCCGGTCGCGTGATGGCCGCGAAGTGCTGTCCTGCGCCGGTATCGACCCCAACGAGCGCGTCGTCGCTGGTCTGATGGAATTCGTCGGCAAAGGCGTGCGTACCTCGGTCGCCCTGTCGCGCGAAGAGAGCGAGCGTCGTCACGCTGCCGAGCTGGAATCCCGCGCCGCCTGATCTGCGCGCCAGCTTGAGAGAAAAAAGCGCGGCTCCTTCGGGAAGCCGCGTTTTTTCTTGGCCTTTTCCCCGCTCATCTGCCCCTGTACCTGCGGCGCAGGCAACGAGGGAGCACGCGATGGGGCGGGCGATCATGATCCAGGGCACCGGCTCGAATGTCGGCAAATCACTGATCGTGGCCGGGCTGGCGCGGGCCGCGCGACTGCGCGGACTCTCGGTCGCGCCCTTCAAGCCTCAGAACATGTCGAACAATGCCGCCGTGACCCTCGATGGCGGCGAGATCGGCCGGGCCCAGGCTCTTCAGGCTCGCGCTGCCGGCATCGCCCCTCTGGTCGACATGAACCCCGTTCTACTGAAACCCGAGAGCGAGACCGGTGCCCAGGTCGTGGTGCAGGGCAAACGCCTGACCACCGCGCGGGCGCGCGATTATGCCGCGCTCAAGCCCCGGCTGCTGCCGCGGGTGCTCGAAAGCTTCCACAGGCTCGCGGCGGCGCACGACCTGGTGATCGTCGAAGGGGCCGGCAGCCCGGCCGAGGTGAATCTGCGGGCAGGCGATATTGCCAATATGGGCTTTGCCCGGGCGGCGGGCGTGCCGGTGGTGCTGATGGGGGACATCGACCGAGGTGGCGTGATTGCCCAGTTGGTGGGCAGCCATGCGGTCCTCGACGCCGATGACGCGCGTCTGATCCGCGGCTTTGCGGTCAACAAGTTTCGCGGCGACGCGTCCCTGTTTGGCGACGGCATGGCATTCATCGCCGCCCGAACCGGCTGGGCGCCGCTCGGGATCGTGCCGCATTTCGCGGAGGCTTGGCGCCTGCCGGCCGAGGACGCGGCCGAGATCGTTTCGCGTCCCGGCGGGCCGGTGAAGATCGCGGTGCCCCGGCTGAACCGGATCGCCAATTTCGACGATCTCGACCCGCTCTCGGCCGAGCCCGATGTCAGCGTCGAGATGATCGCACCCGGCCGGCCCCTGCCCGGCGACGCGGATCTCGTGCTGATCCCGGGCTCCAAATCCACCATCGCCGATCTCGCCGCGTTCCGCGCCGAGGGCTGGGACATAGACCTGAAGGCGCATGTGCGGCGCGGCGGCCGGGTCTTGGGCATCTGCGGCGGCTACCAGATGCTTGGGCGCAGCATCGCCGACCCGGAGGGCATCGAGGGCGCGCCGGGCCGCGTAAAGGGGCTGGGCCTGCTCGACGTCGAAACGGTGATGCGTCCGGAAAAGCGGCTGGGGCTGGTGCGGGGCCGCCTACGCGACGGCGGCGCGATCGACGGCTACGAGATCCATATCGGAGAGACCGCAGGCCCCGATCACGCCGCCCGGGCCTGGATCGAGATCGAAGGTCGCCCCGAGGGCGCAGCGAGCGCGGATGGACGCGTGCGCGGCTGCTACCTGCACGGCCTGTTTTCCGACGATGCGTTCCGCGCAGCCTTTCTCACGGAACTGGGCGGGCGCGCCTCGGGTGCGAGCTACGAAGCCGGCGTGGAAACGGCGCTCGATGCGCTGGCCGCGCATCTGGAGCGCCATCTCGACATCGATCGCCTGCTCGCCCTCGCCGAGCCGGTCTGAGGCTCAGTCGAACTCGCCGCTGGCCAGCGCGCGGAAGATTTCCCGGCGCACCAGCTTGCGCAGGTTGCCGGTGATGCGATCGCCGAGCGGGCCGCGCAACTCTTCGCGCAGGACCTCGCGGATCATGTCACGCAGGAGATCCTCGTCGATCCGCGGCATCTCCTCGGCCGGGGCGGAGGCTTGCGGCGCTGATGCGACGACGGGCGCCGGCTCCCGAACGGCAGGCGTTTCGGCCACGGGCTCGGGCGCCTTGGGCGGCTGCGCGACTTTCGGTGCCGGGCGCGCCGGGTGACGGCGGCTCAGGAAGGGCGCATCCTCGGCGCGGGCGTTCGACCAGTCCATGACCGGCGCCGGCTCGCTGCCATCGGGCTCCCATTCCTCGTCCTGATGGGTGACGGCCGATTCGAGCTCGGCGATCGTTTCCTTCAGCTTGGGACGCGGTGTGGGGACCGGCTGCGGCTCCGCGGCGATGCCGGTCGGCTCGAAATCCTGCTCGTCGTCCTCGACTTCGAGATGGGATTGCGACGGGCCGGGAAACGGCGTCGGCGCGGGCCGTGCGCCCGCCTCCGAGCGCCCCGCCACGCGCAGCGCCGGCGTCAGCATGAGGGGGGCGTCCTCGCGACGTTCTTCGCGGGCACGCGACGGCAGTTCCCGCCCCTGCTCCGGAGCGGCTTCGGGGCGCGGTCGCGCCCCGCTACCGGCGCCCGGCGCCTCGCCATCGGCGAGAAGCCGGCGGATGGAGGAAAGCACATCCTCGATTTCGACGCTCTTGACCGGATCCGACATGATCTTCCCTGCTTGCCTCGTCAGGAGTCTAGCGAAGCCTGCCGCCTCCGGCAACGATCCCGACGTTACGGGATTAACGTCCGATGGCGTCCAGCACGCGGTCGAGGGCCTTGCCCTGCTCGGAGGTGCTCGACGGCGCGTTGCGCACGAGGTTGTAATACGCGACCGGATCATAGACCTGCACCGCGAGCCCTAGCTGCTCCGCCGTCAGCCGGCCGATCGAGGCCAGAACGACATAGGTCGCCAGCGTCTCGTCGATCTGCGCCGAGGCGAGCGTGGCGCGCGCGTCGAGCAGGTCCTGCTCCGCGTTGAGCACGTCGAGCGTGGTCCGCGCCCCGAGGCGGGCCTCTTCGCGCAGCCCGTCGAAGGCCACCTGCGCCGCCCGAACCTCGCGGCCCGAGGCCTCGATGCTGGCCCGGGCCACGGCGAGCAGCGCATAGGCATTCTCGACGTTGCGGTCGATGGTGCGGCTGGTGTTGATCAGGGCACCCCGGGCAGCGTCACGCCGGGCCTTGGCCTGGCGCACCTGGCTGGCAATCCGGCCACCGGAATAGAGCGTCTGGTTAGCCGTGATGCCGATCTGCTGGCTGTCCTCGAATTCGTCATCGACCGTCAGGGTGCCGCTGAGAGACACGGTCGGCCGCTTGGCGGCCTCGGCCGCGGCGATGTTGATCTCGGCCACCGAGATGGAATGCTGTGCCTCGAGGATCGAGGGATGCTCGCGCCGTGCGATCGCCTGCGCCTCGGCGAGGCTGCCGGGGATCCGGGCATCCGGAACCGCCCCGAGCGGACCGGGGGCACGGCCGACGGCGGCGCGGAACTCGGCGCGCGCCTGGGCGAGCTGGCCCTCATCGGCGGCGAGCTGGCTGCGGGCCGACGCGAGCTGCGCTTCGGCGAGCGAGACGTCGGTACGGGTGATTTCGCCAACCTCGAACCGGTCCTGTGCGGCGCGGAGTTCCTGGGTGATGAGCTGCAGGTTGTTCTGGCGCAGTTCAACGAAAGCGGCGGCGCGGCGCACTTCCATATAGGCCTCGACGACCCGCTGCAGCACCTGCTGCTCGATCTGGCGCAGCCGCTCGCGCGTCGACAGCACCAGTGCCTTTTGCGAATCGAGGCCGTAGCGGGTCTGGCCGCCGTCATAGAGTAGCAGCGAGGCGGTCAGCGAGACCTGAGAGGAGACGTCGAAGCTGTCCACACCGACGACACCCGAGGCACTGTCGCGCCGCTGGCTGCTGGTGGAGAGCGCGGTCTGCGCCGACCAGCTCAGGATCGGCCGCAGCGTGGCCAGCGCCTGCGCGACATCCTCGTCGGCCGCGCGGAGCAGTGCCCGGTTCTGGTCGAGCAGGCCGCTATGCTCGTAGCCATGCGCCAGCGCGCTGGCCAAGGTGTCGGCCCGCGCCGCTCCGAGGCTCACGGCGGCCAGACCGGCGCCGAGAACCAAGCTTCCAATCAAACGCCGCATACCGCCCCGTCCCCTTTTCTTTAATCGCTATGTTACAGCACGAAATCCTGCGCCGCCTCGAAGCCCGACAACAGCGGCGCCCCGGCATTGAATGCGAAACGCCAGGAGATCCTGCCGTCGATCTTGTAGCCGACACGAACCACGCCCAGCGCGCCTTCCGCGAAGATTGCCGCGACCCGGCCACCCTCGCGCAGCTGATCGGCCAGCGTATCGGGGAAGCGCTCGATGGCGCCCTCGATCATGATCACGTCGTAGGGGCCGCTCTTGGGGGCGCCCTCGGTCAAAGGTGCGCAGATCACCGCCGCGTTGTCGACGCCATGCTCGGACAGGATCGACTGCGCCTCGGCGGCGCGCGCCTCGTCATCCTCGACGGCGGCCACGAATCCCGCGAGCCGCGCGAGAAGCGCAGTGGAATAGCCGAGCCCGCAGCCCAGATCGAGCACCGCGTCCTGCGGATCGATCTCGAGCGCGTCGAGCATCTTGGCTAGGGTCCGGGGCTCGAGCACCACCCGGTCGCCGCCCAGGGGCAGGTTCTCGCCCACATAGGCCGCCTCGCGCAGGCCCGCCGGCACATAGGCCTCGCGCGGGACATCGAGCATGGCGTCGATGATCG